>Ga0210389_10000906_pt1 | contig 25020 bp, 15 predicted proteins | sample IncBWH28OmetaG_FD_160127 | JGI IMG/M metagenome (GOLD analysis project Ga0210389, IMG submission 160127) | Forest soil microbial communities from Barre Woods Harvard Forest LTER site, Petersham, Massachusetts, United States - Inc-BW-H-28-O ...
CCTGGGTGTCTCCTGGTTCGAGGTGATGGACAAGCTCGGCGCCGCGGTGCTGAAGTCGATTGAGTGGTTTCGAACCCGCATGGAGCAGCGGCGCGAGTTAGCTTCCGGGCAGCTGCGAAAGCAGGCACGCCAGGAGGTGGTGCGCGAGGAACAAAAGAAAGTCGCGCTTCGGCCACCGCCGCGGATCGAAGCGCCCGCGCCGCTGCCGCAAAAGAGCGATCGGGTGGAGCGCGAGCGCCAGGTGCCGCTGTTCGATGCGCCCAAATCCAGCGAATTGCCGGCGTTGTCGCTGCTCGACGAGCCGGGTAGCCGCGAGCAGTCCTACTCCGACGAGGCGTTGGAGGCGATGTCGCGACTGGTCGAAATCAAGCTGCGGGATTTCGGCATCGAGGTTGAGGTCGTGGCCGTGCAGCCGGGCCCTGTCATCACGCGATTTGAGCTGCGTCCGGCGCCGGGCGTGAAAGTCAGCCAGATCAGCACTCTTGCCAAGGACCTGGCGCGCGCGCTGTCTGCCATCAGCGTGCGCGTGGTCGAAGTGATTCCCGGCAAATCCGTGGTCGGATTGGAGATCCCGAACGAGAAGCGCGAGATCGTGACCTTGGGCGAAATCATCAAGTCCAAGCCGTATGACGAAGTCGGCACGCCGCTCGCGCTGGCGTTGGGCAAGGACATCGGCGGCGTGCCCATCGTCGCAGACCTGGCGCGCATGCCGCACTTGCTCATAGCGGGCACCACCGGCTCGGGTAAATCCGTCGCCATCAATGCCATGGTCTTGAGTCTGGTCTACAAGGCCACGCCGGAACATGTGCGCATGATCATGATCGACCCCAAAATGCTGGAGCTGTCGGTGTACGAGGGCATTCCGCACCTGTTGTCGCCGGTGGTGACCGACATGAAGCAGGCGGCCAACGCCTTGCGCTGGTGCGTGGCGGAGATGGAGCGCCGCTACCAGCTCATGTCCGCGCTCGGCGTGCGCAACATCGGCGGTTTCAACCGCAAAGTGAAAGATGCAGCCGATGCCGGCAGGCCGATCAAGGATCCGATCCGCATGCAGAAAATTGCGCAAGGTGTTCCGGGCGTGGTCGAGGAAGACGTGCCGGAGTTGACCGCTTTGCCGTTTGTCGTCGTCATCATCGACGAACTCGCGGATCTGATGATGATTGTCGGCAAGAAGGTGGAGGAGTTGATCGCGCGTCTGGCGCAAAAGGCCCGCGCTTCCGGCATCCATTTGATCCTGGCGACGCAGCGCCCATCGGTCGATGTCATCACCGGGCTGATCAAAGCCAATATTCCCACGCGCATCGCCTTCCAGGTCTCGGCCAAAGTCGACTCGCGCACCATTCTGGATCAGGGCGGCGCCGAGTCGCTGCTGGGCCATGGCGACATGCTGTATCTGCCGCCGGGCACCTCCATCCCCACCCGGGTTCATGGCGCCTTCGTCTCCGACCAAGAAGTGCATCGCGTGGTCGCCGGCTTGAAGACCGCCTCGCCACCGGTTTATATCGATGAAATCTTGGAGGGTCCGCGCAATCCCATCCCCGGATTTCCGTCCGACGAGGAAGAGGCGGCGGAAGGCGGCACGGCCGATGCCGAGGCGGACCCCTTGTACGATGAAGCGGTGCGCATCGTCACCGAGACCCGCAAAGCATCGATTTCCGGCGTGCAGCGACGGCTCAAGATCGGCTACAACCGCGCGGCGCGGCTGGTTGAGGCCATGGAGGCGGCGGGATTGGTGGGTCCCTTGCAATCCAACGGCAATCGAGAGATTTACGGCGCGCCGCCGCCCGAGGAATGACAGCGATGCTGAAACAGATTTTCATTGCATCGCTGTCTGGCGCCCTGGCGCTGCTCTGCGTACCTGCCGCCCTCGCATCGCCGACCACCGAGGTCGAGAAGTACTTGAACGGCCTCGCGAGCTGGTCGGCCGACTTCAAACAGACCATCGATGACGGGCATGGCAAGGTGGTGCGCAGCGCCGCCGGCAAACTCTCGTTGCAGAAACCGGGAAAATTCCGCTGGGATTACTCAGAGCCCTCCGAACAGCTGATTTTGGCGGATGGCAAGCAGATCTGGTTTTACGACAAGGATCTGCAGCAGGCCAATGTGCGCGACATGGATGCCAGCCTCGCCAACACGCCCGCCGTGCTGCTCTCCGGCGGCGCACCCTTGAGCAGCCAGTTCGACGTGACGGCGCTGCCGCCGAGCGATGGTCTCGAGTGGTATCAACTCATACCCAAACACCCCGAAACCGATTTCCAGCTGGTGCGCATCGGTTTTCGCAACGGCGAACTGGCCACCATGTTCCTCGCGGACAAACTGAATCAGGTGACGCAGCTGACCTTCAGCAACTCCAAGCGCAACGCGAAGTTTGCGCCGGATTTGTTTACATTCGCGCCGCCGCCGGGGGTCGACGTGATCGGACGCCAGCCTAAGTGACGGCCGGCGGCACGTATCGGCCTTTGGCCGATCGGCTGCGCCCGCAGTCACTCGATGAGTACGCCGGGCAATCTCATCTGCTCGGAGTGGGGGCACCGCTGCGCCGCGCGCTCGAGTCCGGCCATCCGCACTCCATGATTCTTTGGGGACCGCCCGGCACCGGCAAAACCACGCTGGCGCGCCTGGTTGCCAACGGTGCGAACGCCGAATTCGTCGGCCTTTCCGCCGTGCAAGCGGGGATCAAGGACATCCGCGCGGTCGTGGAACAGGCACGCGGCCTGCGCGGCTCGCGAGACACGGTTTTATTCCTCGACGAAGTCCACCGCTTCAACAAGTCGCAGCAAGACGCGTTCCTTCCCTATGTGGAAGACGGAACGCTGATTTTCATCGGCGCCACGACGGAGAATCCCTCGTTTGAAGTCAACAACGCCTTGCTGTCGCGTGCGCGCGTGTATGTCCTGAAGTCTTTGACCACCGAGGATCTGGGCAAGCTCCTCGATCGTGCTTTGGCGGATGGCGAGCGGGGCCTGGGCTCGTTGAATCTCCGCATCGACGAGGCCGCGCGCGAGCTGTTGCTGGCCGCTGCCGATGGCGATGCGCGCCGCATGCTCAATTTGTTGGAAACTGCCGCGGACTTGAGCACACCCGATGATCCGGGCCGCCGGCTCGATGTGGATACCATGCGAGCGGTGATCGGCAGCACCTACGTGCGCTTCGACAAGGGCGGCGAGAATTTCTACGATCAGATTTCCGCGCTGCATAAATCGGTTCGCGGCAGCGATCCGGATGCCGCGCTGTACTGGCTGTGCCGGATGCTGGCCGGCGGTTGCGATCCTTTGTATGTGGCGCGCCGTGTGCTGCGCATGGCGAGTGAGGACATCGGCAACGCCGATCCACGGGCCCTGACCATGGCGCTCGAGGCATGCGCGGTCTACGAGCGCCTGGGCAGTCCCGAGGGCGAACTGGCCATCGCCCAAGCCGTTGTCTTCATGGCGTGCGCCGCCAAGAGCAACGCGGTCTACGCCGCGTTCAATGCGGCCGGCGAAGATGCCTCGAAGTTGGGATCGCTCGAGGTGCCGCTGCATCTGCGCAACGCGCCGACGCGCCTGATGAAGGAAATTGGTTACGGCAAGGGCTATCGCTACGCACACGATGAACCCGGCGGCTATGCGGCCGGGGAGCGTTATTTTCCGGACGCGATGCCGGATCGCCGTTACTATGTGCCGGTCACGCGGGGACTGGAGATAAAAATCGGAGAAGCGCTGGCGGCCCGCCGCGCGCGCGATTCCAAGGTCCACGACGCCGGCAAATCATGAATACTCAAACAGGCGAAGGTAAACCCAGTGCTTGATCCCAAACTGCTGCGCAGCGATCTATCGGGTGTGGCCGCCGCGCTGGCGCGAAGGGGCTTTGTGCTCAATGTGGGTGCGTTTGCCGCCCTGGAAGAGCAGCGCAAGAGCGTCCAGATCGAGGCGGATCGCCTGAGAGCCGAGCGCAATGCCAACGCGAAGGCGGTGGGATTTGCGAAGTCCAAGGGTCAGGATGCGGCGCCGCTGCTGGCAGCGGGAGAGGCCTTGGGCGCCGCGCTGCAAGTCATCGACAAGCGGCTGGAACTCATTCAGGGCCAGGTCACGGATTTGCAATTGGGTTTGCCGAACATTTTGCACGCCAGCGTCCCCGAGGGACTCGACGAATCGGCGAATGTTGAGGTACGCCGCTTCGGCATGCCGCGAGAATTTACCTTTGAACCGAAGGATCACGTTGCGCTGGGCGAACCCTTGGGGATGGACTTCGAAGCTGCCGGGCGTATATCTGGAGCCCGCTTCGTGGTCATGAGCGGAATGCTGGCGAAGCTGCATCGCGCTCTCGCGCAATTCATGCTGGACCTGCATGTCCAGGATCACGGTTATCGTGAAACCTACGTGCCCTACCTGGTGCATGCCACGGCTCTCATCGGTACCGGGCAACTGCCGAAGTTCGAACAGGATCAATTCGCCGTGCGCGGTGATCCCGGCTTCTACCTGATACCCACGGCCGAAGTACCGTTGACGAACCTGGTCCGCGATCAGATTCTGGCGCCGGATCGCTTGCCGCTCAAATTCGTGGCGCACACGCCGTGCTTCCGGTCGGAGGCAGGCGCGGCGGGGAAGGACACGCGCGGCATGATCCGCCAGCACCAATTCGACAAGGTTGAGATGGTGCAGATCGTGCGTCCCGAAGATTCTTATGCGGCACTGGAAGAGATGACCGGACACGCCGAGGACGTGCTCAAGGCCCTGGAGATACCCTACCGAGTGGTGTCATTGTGCGCGGGCGACACCGGCGCGAGCAGTGCCAAGACCTATGATCTGGAAGTCTGGCTGCCCTCGCAGAAAAAGTACCGTGAGATTTCATCTTGCAGCAACTGCGAGTCCTTCCAGGCGCGTCGCCTGCAGGCTCGCTGGCGCAATCCCGAGACGGCGAAACCTGAACTGGTTCATACGCTGAATGGTTCGGGCGTTGCCGTGGGACGGGCGCTGGTTGCGATTCTGGAGAACTATCAACGCGAGGATGGCGCCATCACGATACCGGCGGCGCTGGTGCCCTACATGGGCGGGGCAACCCTGCTGCGGTAATCCGCAGCAGGGTTGCCTGAAGACAGGTTGCTAAAACTTCAGTTCCGGCTGCCCATCACCAGGCGCAGCACATACCAGAACATGAGCGCGATCGAGGCGAACAGCTGCATCGCAGCCGACACATAGCGATCTTCCGGGTAGTTCTGGATGATGTTGGAAGTGTCGTACAACACGGCCGCGCCGGCGAAACCGATCATCGCCACCGAGAACCAGGTTCCCAGTTGGAAGCCGAACACGGCGCCGCCGACCATCGTCAAGAGCGCGACCACGCCGCCCCACATCAGGATCGCACGCAGGAATGAGAAATCCTTGCGCGTGCGGTGCGCGACAACCATGAGCCCGCCGGCGCCCAAGGCGGTGATCAGCGTGGCGCTGTCGATCGCGCCGGGTGCCTTACGATCGGCGAGGTAGAGCAGCGGCACGAAGATCAGCGCTTCCGCGACCACATAGGCGGCATACGAGAAATACTGCATGCCGAGCGAGCTGCTGGTCTGCGCGGTCCGCGTGGCGAGCCAGCCCACCAGCATGAACGCGCCGAGAATCAGGAACCAGTTGACGCCGAGCATGAAGCTCGCGATCTGACCCGCGAGCCCGGATTCGAACAGCCCCAGCTCGACCAGAATGAAACCTAGGATGCCACCGACCACATGGGTGTAGGTGCGCGTAATGAATTGCGCCCGGCTGTCGACGCCTGAGCGCGGAAAAGCAGAGTTACTGCTTGGGAAAGTGGCCATCGTGTCCTCCAATTAGCCTAGAGAGCGTATTTTAGCACCCCCGTGAGGCAGGTGCCGATTCGGCCCGGTTACTTGGCGATATAGGGCTAAGTGACCGCCGTTCAATGCCTTAGCGGCCGGACACGGCGGATATTGTCGGGTAAAATCGCGCCGCAATGCCCGGATGGACAATTTTTGGAGAGGTGGCAGAGCGGTTGAATGCACCGGTCTTGAAAACCGGCAGGGCCTCACGGCCCTCGTGAGTTCGAATCTCACCCTCTCCGCCATTTGCACAATCAAAATGGGGCCCGTCCTCGGGTCCTATTTTGAGTGTGCGGAGCAGGGTGCGTGGACGAACTCACCCGTCTTGCCCCGTGATTGGCATGTCTGCATTATGGCCGCATGGCTAAGCGGCGAAGCCTCATACGAAAAAAGGGAGCGGCGGTGTGCACTGCGCTCTGTAACATGGACGATGTGCGGCGGTACGAGCTGGGCGTAGAGGCAATTTGCCAGCTGACGACCGATGTTCTGGCGATCAGCGCGAAGAATCATGATGCGGAAGCACCCGCGCGCCTTGTGCGGCGATATTGGGAAATCAGCCATGCGGCGTTGGCTGAACCGCTCCCGGATTTGGCGCGCGTCGCCCGGATGAGTGCAGGTAAGCTGCTTTGGATGTGCCTCACGCGCGCGATCGATCTCACCAAGGATCTCGTTCGCGTCCATGCAAAGGAGCGGTGGCAGGAAGTCCAGGAAGTGATCATTGCCTGGCAGGATGCCTGGGGGGATGATGCCCGCGCCCAATACGCCCAAGCGAATTTCGCGACGCTGACCGGCATAGTTCGAGGAGCGAAGCAAGACTACAACGCGTACATGCACGCCGCGTTGGTCATGGCGTTGTCTGACGTACAAGCTTGAGCGGCCCCATGGACGAAAGAGATAATCCAGCGCCCGAAGGTGATGCGCCGCATCCCAATCGGCCGCCAACGGTATTCCTCAGCTACGCTTCCGCGGATCGCGAGGCGGCGCGCGTGCTCAGGGATGCGCTGCCGACCCTCGGCCTCGAGGTTTGGTACGACGAAAGCGATTTGGGCGGTGGCGAGGTCTGGGATCAGAAGATCCGCAAACAGATCCGTGAATGCGATCTCTTCATGCCGCTCATCTCGGCTCAAACGGAAGCCCGTCATGAAGGTTATTTCCGCAGAGAGTGGCGGTTGGCAGTCGAGAGAACTCTCGACATAGCGGATGATCATCCCTTTCTCTTGCCGGTGGTCATCGACGACACGACCCAGACGGGAGCCCGTGTACCCGAGAAGTTCATGTCCATCCAATGGGTGCGTGTACCGGGTGGACAGCCGAACGCGGCACTCCAAGCGCTGTGCCGGCGGCTGGTCACGGGGGAACCGGCGGTTTCATCGCCCCCGGCGGGCGCTGGGTCGCGCTCCGGCGCGGCCTCGCGTCGAAGCGCGGCGACGCAGCCGGCGCTGCCGGTCAAGTATCCGGAATTTCCTGCTGAAGATGCCAAGTCCAAAGTGCAGTACTGGATGCGTGTGCTCGGCTGGGCATTCCGATCGGCATGGATATTCTTCAACCAGTTGCCGCGGTTTGTCCGGATCGTCGTCTACGTCTGGCTGTGCATCGCGCTGATGTCGAAAGGCTGCAGCTCGGATGATCGCCGTTCATCCAGAGTCTCGCGGGACGAAGCGGAAAAGCTCAATGCGATCTCGGAGAAGTACCACGGCAGTTTCGACAAGAAGGACATCTCGCAGCTTGCAGCGCAGATCGCGCGCCTCACCTCGGACGATGAAACCCCGGCGGCGCACAGCCCGCTGCTGGCAATACCGTTCACAGCGCCGGCCGGCAACGCGGAGGCGTCGAAGATCGCGGATTCCACGTTTGCCCTGTTGTACGGCAAAATGGCGATCGCGCATCGCGGCCGAGTGGGCTTGAGCCAGGAGTCCGCGCGTTGCGATGACGCAAAATCGGCCGCGGATCTCGGCCGATCGAACCACTCGGCCTACGTTCTCTGCGGCATCATTGGTAGTGAGGCAGGGGCGCAGGTTCTCTCGGTGAAGTTCGCCAAGAGCGATGGCACGGTGTCCTGGTCCAAGTCGTATCCTGTCGCCGGCGCGGATCCGGCCAAGATTGCCGAGGAAGTGAATTCTCACGTACCGAGCTTGGAGGAAGACTAGCGAATGGCGTATGCCCCCACCCGCCGGCTGCATCACACTTCCAGCCTGTCTCCCGGACGGGCCACCAGCGCATACAGCACCGGCATCAGATAGACGCTGATCAACAGCCGCGTAAACAAGCCGCTGACGATCACCAAGGCAAACGGCCGCTGAGAATCCGTGCCGACGCCGGTGGCGAGCGCGACCGGCAGTAATCCCAAGGCCGCGACCAGTGCGGTCATCATGATGGGACGCAAACGCAATATGGCGCCTTCGCGGATGGCTTCGGCAACAGGAGTGCCGTTGCGGCGCAGTTCATTGACATAAGAGATGTAGACGACCGCCGTCTGTACCGAGACGCCGAACAATGCGAGGAAACCGATTCCCGAGGAGACCGAAAATGGCGTTCCGCTAAGCCACAGGGCAAGGATGCCTCCCACCGGCGCCGAGAGCACCACGCCCAGCACGGTGATGAAAGGAAATTTGATGTTGCTGTACAGGGCGAAGAGCAGCAGGAAAATAAGAAACGTGGTCAGCGGTATGATGATACTCATCTGGTGGCGAGAAGCCGTATATTCCGAATATTCGCCGCCCCAGTCCAAACGATAGCCGCGCGGCAAGGTGACCTTCGAGTTGACCTGCTGCATGGCATCGTCCACGGCGCCCGCCAGATCGCGGCCCTCGATGGAGAATTGCACGCCGATGTAGCGCGAATTATCTTCCCGATAAATGAACGAAGCGCCGCTGGCAACTTGAATGTCGGCAAACTCCTTGAGAGGAATCTGTTGGCCGCCGGGAGTGGCCACGAGAATGTTGCCGATCTCCTGCGGATTGTCGCGATATTGGCGCTCCAGCCGGACGATCAGATCGAACTGCTTTTCTTCCTGGACCACCTGGGTCGCCACATCGCCGCCGATGGCGGTCTGGATCAAGGCGTTGATATCCGCGACGTTGAGCCCGTAGCGCGCGATTCGGGAACGATTGATTTTGATCGTCAGACTGGGCTGCCCCAGTTCCTGCACCAGCGTCACCTCGCGGATTCCGCGCACGCGCTCCAATATTTGCTTGATGGCTTTACCTTTCTGTTCGAGCGTATCCAAATTGGAGCCGAATATCTTGACCGCCAGGGCGCTCTTGAGGCCGGTTTCCGCCTCATCGACGGCATCTTCGGCCGGCTGGGTGTAGTTGAAGTTGATGCCCGGAAATGCGGACAGCTTCTGGTTGACGGCCTCGATCAGTCCGGCCTTGTTGCGATAGGAGCCTGACCACTCCGAATAAGGCTTCAATCCGACAAAAAATTCGACGTTGAAGAAGCCGGTTGGATCCGTGCCGTCATCGGGGCGGCCGAGCTCCGAGGCAACCGTCGTAACCTCGGGAAATGAGCGCAATATTTCGCGCACCTTGGGCGCAATCTTCGCCGATTCATCGAACGAGATGGTGTAGGGCATGGTGGCCCGTACCCACAGCGCGCCCTCATCCAGGTGCGGCATGAATTCGGCACCGATGCGCGGTATGAGCAGCAGCGACGCCGCGAGCAGCAGGACGGAGGCAATCGCCGTTCCCCAAGGACGCGCCAGGCAAAAGTCGAGCCCCTTGGCATAAACCGACTTGATGGTCTCGAAGGCCGCATTGCGCCGTTCCCGCACGCCCTTGCGCATGAACCATGCGCACAGCAGGGGCAGCAAGGTCAGCGTGATGATCAGGGAACCGATCAATGCGAACACCATCGTGTCAGCCATGGGCTTGAACAATGTCCCCGACGGGCCCGCGAGCACGTAGATAGGCAGGAAACTCGCAACGATCACCGCAACGGCGTAGAACAGCGGGCGATCCACCTGGGCGGCAGCCTCGGTGATGACGGCCCTGACGTCGAGCGGCGTCCCCCGGCGCCCGGCGATTTGGCGATAGATGTTCTCGACCATGACGACCGCGGCGTCCACCAGTATTCCGAAATCCACCGCACCGATCGACAACAGGTTGGCCGACGCATTCTGCAAATCGAGACAAACAAATGCGAACAGCAATGCCAGCGGAATGGTTGCGGCGACAATCAGACCGGCGCGAAAATCGTAGAGAAAAAATATCAAGACCACGACCACCAACAACATGCCGCGCAGCAAGTTGCGCTCGACGGTCTGTGTCGTCAGTTCGACCAGGTCGCTTCGATCGTAGAAGGGGAGTATTTTGACGTCCTTCGGCAGGATCTCCTCATTGAGTTCCTTGGTTTTGGCTTCCACCCGCTTCAGAACGTCCTGGGTTTTCTCGCCGGTGCGCAACAAGATCACGCCTTCGACGGCGTCATCCTGCGACTGGTAACCGAACTCGCCCAGGCGCGGAGCGATCCCGATCACGACGCGGCCGACATCCTTGACCAGCACCGGTGTGCCGTTGTTCACGGCCAAAACCACATTGCCGATGTCCTCCAGGGTGCTCATCAGCCCCAAGCCCCGGACGTAGTAGAACTGTCCCCCCTGGGAATAAAAGCCGCCCCCGCCGTTGCTGTTATTGGCCGCCAGGGCGCTCTCCACCTGCGCTACCGACAATCCGACCGAGGCTACCTTGGCGGGGTCGAGCAGCACTTGGTACTGCATCGTGCCGCCGCCAAATCCGGAATCATCCGCCACGCCCGGCACGGATCTGAATTGCGGTTCGATGACCCAATCCTCAAAGGTCTTGAGCTCCATCGGCGAACGATCGCTGCTCTGCAATACGTAGCGGTAGATCAGGCCGGACGGCGAAGATAGCGGCGCCAGAGACGGTGATACGCTGCTCGGAAGCGTCACTTCGCCGATGCGGTTGAAAACCTGTTGGCGCGCAAAGTAAATGTCCGTGCCATGTTGAAATGTCAGGATGACATGAGAGAGCCCGTACAGTGAGATCGAACGGATCGTCGTAATCTGCGGAAGGCCGTTCATCTCACGTTCCACCGGCACCGTGATCAGCCGCTCCACTTCCTCGGCGGCATGCCCCGGCCACTGGGTGATGAGTTCAACGATGGGCGGCGATAAATCGGGATAGGCGTCAACCGGGAGTCGGTCCAGCGAGCGCGACCCGGCCCCGATGAGCACCAGCGTCATGAGAATGACCAGAAATCCCTGGCGCAATGACGAGGCGACGATCCGGTTCATGAACGAAGCGGAACGCGAGCTTTCGCCGTTGGTGGTCGGACCGGCGCTCATTGGTTCTGCATGAACTGAACAAAGAGGCCTCCGTCGACCACGATTTCATCGCCGCTCTTGAGGCCGTCAGGGATGTCGTATTGATCACCGATACGATAACCCAAGGTTACGTGCTGGCGCGCAAAGCTGCCGTCGGCCTGCGCTGCGTAGACAAACGGCAGGTTCACATCGTCCCGCAACACCGCGGATACCGGAATCAACAGACCCGTGCTTTCCTGCTGGGCGTGAATCAAGACACGGACATACATCTGCTTCTTCAGAAAATCCCCGGGGTTCTTTGCAACCACGCGCACCACCACGGATCGGGTGTCTGGATCCACCAACGCTGAGATGTTATCCACCTTCCCCGAGAAGGCATTTGTTCCGATCCCCGTTACGACTTCGGCCGAGTCCCCGACTCGCACGGATTCCAGGTCCGAGCCGAACACCTGGGCCATGACCCAGACGCGCGACAGGTCAGCGACGGTGAAGCAGGGCGTCGTGCCGGCTTGCAGCAACTGTCCCGGCGTGATGAGCTTCTCCACCACCGTACCGGCGACCGGCGCGCGGATCACACCATCGAGGCGCGAGATAGACCGGCCTTCTTGGATATTTTTGATGAGGTCCGCGGGCACATTCAGAGATACCAGCGATTGCAAGGCGGCCTCGCGATCAGCCTCCGCGTTGACGGCGTCCGTTTCGGCCTGTTCCGCCTCGCGCTTGGAAACACCGTTATGCTCGATCAAATCCTTGTCCAAGTCCGCCAGCCGGCGCGCGGTCTGCGCGGTCGCAATCGCTTTGCGATAGGCGCTGATTGCAGTGGCAAAATCCGGCGAATCGACGACTGCCAGCGCGGCGCCTTGCCTCACGTGCTCGCCCAGGGAAACCAGCAGCCGTGATACGGGGCCGGAAAAAGGCGCCAGCACGCTCGTGGCTTGATCATTGTCAAAGTCGACGACACCGGTCGTCTCGATCGTCTTGCGGAATGCGGACGCCACAACCTTGTACACGTGGATGTTCTGGCGCTGTTCCGACGAGAGCTTGACATTGCTCGCCGTCACCGACGGGGCCTGGGGATTCACACCCGTTTTGGGCGAGCATGCGGATATTGCGACAAGCGCCGCGAGTTGCACGGCCACGATCCACATCCCACTCGAATTTTTCTTCATTGCTGTTTGGCTAGCTCCGTGCGGTGCCACCAGCCGCCGCCGAGGGCTTGAAACAACGCCGCCGTATCGGCGAATCGATTGGCCTGGGCTTGTATCAAGCTGATCCGGCCTTGTTGGTAGGCTTGTTGAGCGCTCAGCAAGGCAAGATAGCCGGCGTAGCCGCGCTCCCACTGCCGCTGCGTCAGGTCCAGGCTGACCTTGGCCGCATCCGCCGCGCCGGCGGCGGCCTTGACCGCATCCGCGTCCTGCTGCAAAGCAGTCAGCGTGTCGGCGACATTTTCAAACGCGGTCAGCACGGTGCTGCGGTATTGTTCGGCGGCTTGTTCGTAGGCTGCTCGTGCCGCGCGTTCCTGATGCAGCAGCATGCCCCCTTGGAATATGGGCGCCGTGAGCGACGCGCCGATTCCCCAAAAACTGGTGCCGGAGGTAAATAGTTCGCTCATTGCCGCAGCGGAACTGCCGGCGTTGGCGGTCAAAACGATGTTCGGCAGCCTATTCGCGACGGCAATGCCGATTTTGGCGCTGGCATCATGCAGGTTTGCCTCGGCTTGCAGCACATCCGGTCGCTGGGATACGAGTGCCGAAGGAAGACTGACCGGCAGATCCTGCGGTAGTTGCAGCGTCGACAGGTCAAAATTGACGGCCGGAGCCTGGCTCGGAAAACGGCCGGCCAAAACGGCCAGTTGGTCCCGCAATTGGGCTTCCTGCTTGATGAGCGGGGGAAGGGTCGCGGCAAATTGTGCGAGCTGCGCCTCTTCCGCGGCGACATCCAGGCCGCTGGCATAGCCCTTGTCGAGCTGATACCGCAGGATCTTCAGCGTATTGGTGGCGCTGTCCACGAGTTCGTGGGTGGCGTCGATCTGCATTTGCACCGCGCCTGCCTGGATCGCGGTCACGACCACATTGGACGTCAAGGTCGTGTACGTCGCGATCATTTGAAAACGCGCTTCTTGTTCCTGCGCCGCGAAGGACTCGACCGTGCGGCGGTTCAGGCCGAAGACATCCGGCACGTAGGAAACACTGACCTGCGGGGTGAAGAGATTGTAAATGAATACATTCGCGTTCAGCGCGGGGGCGATTTGCACCGATTGGCTTTGGCGCGTCGCCGAGAAATTTGCCGAGACGCTGGGAAAGTAGGCGCCGCGTTGCGCCAGCATGTTTTCCCGGGCGACCGACAGGGCCGCGTGCGCGGCTTTCAGGTCGTGATTGCTGGCAAGGGAATGCTCAATGAGCTCATTGAGCGGCGCCGAATGAAACAACGTCCACCAATCCGCGGCGATATCCGCGCCACCGATAAAGTGCTGGGGTTCCCCAGCCGCGGTGTTCGCCGTGCTCGAGGTCGTCGACAACGGCGTCGGAACATAGTCGCTGACCTCGGGAGCTGCCGGTTTCTTGAAGTTGGGGCCAACCGCGCAGCCGGCGAGCAACACGATTGAGGCCGCAATGAAGGGGCCAACGCGCGATTGACACTGTGCGTTGTGCGGAAATGCTGATTTGTGCAATTAGGAATCTCGACGCGCGATAGTTTTAGGTTGCTCTCGAACGTCCGCCGGTTCTTATTGGCACAGCGCCGGAATCCTCGATGAGCCCATAAATATACTATGTTCGAGTGAGAACCACGATGAGAGTTCGGTTTTTTCTCACGCGGAATGCTTGCGACAGGGCCCAGGGGCTGTTGACCTTCTGGCGCCAATGCGCTGAAGTCCATGCGCACCGAAGAATGGCGATCCGGCTGGATCCGCCAATAAGAATGGCTGCGGGGGACTATGCATCTTCAGACCTGGATCTTCATCATGTCACTGGCGGGTGCGCCCCTGACCTTCGCCCAGGCGATCGCAGAGCGGCCCGCCGGCACCGATTCCGCCGCGCGCGCAGCCGCGGTGGTGGCGCACGGCGCGGCCTTGTTCCAAGCAAAATGCGCCTCCTGTCATGATCCGGCGATCGATCGGGCGCCGCCGAAAACCGCGCTGGCGAGACGCTTTCCCGATGACATCGCGACCGCGCTGAAAAGCGGGGTCATGCAGCCGATGGCCGCGGATTTGAGCGACGAGGACATTCATGCAATTGCCACCTATCTCGGCGCCGATGGCATGACGGAGCAAGCGGCCGATCCTCCGGTCTGCACCGCGGCTGGGAAATTTAAGCTATCCGGCCCGGGTTGGAACGGATGGAGCATCGACGCGCGCAATTCGCGCTCCCAGCCGGATCCGGGCTTATCCAGCGCCGATGTGCCGCGGCTCGAGGTGAAGTGGTCCATGACCTATACCGGCGGCCGTTATGGCCAGCCCATCCTGGTGGGCGGACGGTTGTTTCTGACCAGTTCGAGCGGCCGCGTTTATTCGCTCGATGCGAAGACCGGTTGCATGCATTGGCGTTTCGATGCGGACGCCGGCGTGCGCACCACGCCCGTCGTTGGACAACTCAAAGGCGCGTCTCCCAGCGGCTACTCGATGTTCTTCGGCGATTTCCAACGCAACGTCTATGCACTCGATGCGGTCAGCGGAAAATTGCAATGGAAATTGAATATCGAAAAGCATCCACGCGCCGTGCTGACCGGCGCGCCGGTACTGTACAAGGGGCTGCTCTATGTGCCCATTTCCTCTTGGGAGGAAACCGCCGGCGGCGTCGGCTCCTACGGTTGCTGCACGGCGCGAGGTGGGTTGGCCGCGCTCGACGCCAAGCTTGGCCGCCTGGTGTGGAAAACCTATGCGATCGAGCAGGAGCCGCAGCCGACGGCGAAGAATTCCGCAGGCACCCAGATGTACGGTCCGGCGGGCGCCGCCGTGTGGTCCGCGCCGACCATCGATGCAAAGCGCGCGGTGGTTTACATCGGCACGGGCGACACTTACACCGACGTGAAGGAAAACGGCTCCGATGCCATCATCGCGCTCGATCTTGCGACCGGCAAGGTGAAGTGGAGAAATCAAGTCACCGGAAACGACAGCTTCCTGATGGGTTGCAGCCGCAGCGGCACCGTCAATTGCCCGACGGTGGTGGGGCCGGATCATGACTTCGGCGCATCGCCGATCCTGTTCACGCTGCCGAACGGCAAAGACATCATTCTTGCGGGCCAGAAGTCGGGCGTCGCATTCGGGATGGATCCTGACGACAACGGCAAGACTGTTTGGCGCAACAAGGTGGGCAACGGCGGCGCGCTCGGGGGCATCGAATGGGGCATGGCGGCGGACGCCCAACAGTTGTACGTCGCGGTGGCTGATTTGGGTATGCCTCCGCCCAGAGGCAAGGCGGGCTTGTATGCCCTGGACCCGGCATCGGGAGATCAACGGTGGTACACCCCCGCCCCCAAGGTCCCCTGCAGCTACAGCGGACGATGCCTGCTAGGACAGTCGGCGGCTCCCAGCGTGATTCCCGGATTGGTGTTCTCGACCACCGTCGACGGCCATCTGCGCGCCTACGATGCGAAGGACGGCAGGATCGTCTGGGATTTCGATACGGCCGGGCAGAAATATCAAACCATCAACGGCGTCAAAGACCAGAGCGGCGGGTCGCTCGATGTGGCGGGTCCGGTGTTGGCGGGGGGCATGATGTACATCATCTCTGGCTATGCCGGCGCCCTGGGCGGCGTGCCGAACAACGTGCTCCTGGCCTTTTCCATATGCAAACCGTGAGACTCTGAGCGTTCTGTAAAATAAAAGGAAAATTCAATGCGCCATGCCGGCCTCGCTGCCTTGATCACCCTCGTTGCCTGCGGCGCGGCCGCCGCGCCCCCTAAAGGGCCTGAGTTTGCAATCAGTTATGCGGCCTCGCAAAGCAGCGGGCCGCTCGACGGACGAATCATTCTACTGTTGAGCCGCGACATGACGCGCGAACCGCGCACCCATGTCGAGCCCAACGAACCGCTCGCCAGTCCGTACTTGTTCGGGTTGAACGTGGAGAATCTTGCGCCGGGCGCCGCGGCGCTGCTCAACGACAGCGCGTTCGGTTGGCCGGCCGCGCATTTATCGGCGATTCCGAGCGGCGACTACTACGTTCAAGCCGTACTGAATCGCTACGAAACCTATCACCTCGCCGACGGCCGCACGCTGAAGCTGCCCCCCGACAAGGGCGAGGGGCAGCAGTGGGCACGCAAGCCCGGCAATCTGTATTCATTGCCCGTCAAGCTGCACATCGATGCGTCTCACCCGGTGCGAACCGCGTTGATGCTCGAAAAGCAAATCGAGCCCATCCAACCCAAGACCGATACCGAGTTCGTGAAGCACATCCGCATCCGCAGCGAATTGTTGTCGCGTTTCTGGGGCCGCGACGTCTTTCTGGGCGCGCACATCCTGGTGCCGAAGGGATTCGACGCCCATCCGCAGGCGCACTATCCCCTCATGGTGTTCCATGGGCATTACCCGGACGATATTTCAGGATTTCGCACGACACCGCCTGATCCGGATCTGAAACCGGATTACTCCGAGCGCTTTCATCTCGCCGGCTACAACCGCATTCAGCAGCAGGAGGCGTACGCCTTTTATCAAAAGTGGATTTCCGCCGATTTTCCGCGCTTCCTGGTCGTCGAGATCGAGCACGCGAATCCGTACTACGACGACAGCTACGCGGTCAACTCCGCCAATCTGGGTCCCTACGGCGATGCCATCAACAAGGAATTGATTCCCGAAATCGAGCGGCGCTTCCGCGGCATCGGCGCCGGTTGGGCGCGCTTCACCTATGGAGGGTCGACCGGCGGATGGGAGGCGCTCGCCACTCAAGTTTTTTATCCCGACATGTACAACGGCGCCTTTGCCGCCTGTCCGGATCCGATCGACTTCCGCGCCTACACCATCATCAACCTTTACCAGGATGCCAACGCCTATACCTTGAAGGGCGAGGCGTCGGCCGTGGAGCGTCCCGCGTTCCGCAACTACTTGGGCGAGGTCTTTGCCACGCAGCGCGATGAAAACCACATGGAACTGGCGCAGGGGGACCGCAGCCGCTCAGGCGGTCAATACGATATTTGGCAAGCCGTGTTCAGCCCGGTTGGGCCGGACGGCTACCCTAAGCCGATTTTCGACAAGGTTACCGGTGCCATCGATCCTTCGGTAGCGGTGTATTGGCGCGATCATTTTGACCTTTCATACATTATTGCCGCGACTGGCGAAGCCTTGCGCCCAAGCTGCAAGGAAAGATTCATCTCTATGTGGGTAATGGCGATAATTATTATTTGACGGACTCGGTCTATTTCGGGCAGGAGCGGCTCGAAGCGCTCGAGCCAGCCTACGGCGGCACCGTAGCCTACGGCGATCGCGCTGAACACTGTTGGAATGGAGATCCGAAGCAGGCCAATGCCTATTCGCGGCTGCACTACAATTTTCAATACTTGCCGCAGATCCTGGAGCGCATCAAGGCTTCTGCTCCGCCCGGAGCAGACCTCAAGAGCTGGCGCTACTAGGCTCTCAAGATGCTGCCTTGGTGGGTTGAGGCACCACGGCGGGATCCGTTAGGAATTGCTTGACGCGCTCGAATTCGCGCCGCAACAACGCGCTGCCGTGCTCCAGCGCGCCTGCTTCCGCCGCGGCGCTGTCGGTCTCCATGGCTTCCGCGAGCGACTTCAGGGCGTGCGCATGCATATTCGCGCACGCGCCCTTGAATTTGTGCGCGGCCTTCGCCAGTGCCGCGCGATCATTTTGCGCAATTGCGGCAGCCATCTCGGCCAGCTGCTGTTCGCCGCTCGCGATAAAGGCGCCCACCAATTCCTGCGCGAATACCTGATCGCCTTCCGTGACGCTCTGAAACTCGCGCAAGTCGACCGGTGCTGCCAAATCCTGCGGCCGTTCCGGCATGCCGGCGGCGACGCTGCCCGCGATTGCGGCATCCGCCTTCTCCAAGCCGTATTTCGCGAGGATATTGCGCAGCCGCTCAACTTCGATGGGTTTGGTCAAGTATCCATCCATGCCGGCCGCTTCGCACAGTTCCCGGTCGCCCGTCATGGCGTTTGCCGTCAGCGCAATGATCGGCGTATGCCTCGAGCCCTCCGATTCGCGGATCTTGCGCGTCGCTGCCATGCCGTCCATGACCGGCATTTGCAGGTCCATCAACACGATGTCGAATTGCCCTTGCCGGCAGGCGGCCACGCCCTCCGCACCGTTGCTCGCGACCTCCACCGTGCACCCCAATCGTTCGAGGAATCGGACCGCGACCTTTTGGTTGACGAAGTTGTCCTCGACCAGCAGCACGTGACCGGCAAACCCCCGCTGCGCCGGCGGTTGGGTGAGCATGTTGAGCGTGATCATCGGCTGGGTATCCATTTGCCACTGCCGCGGGCTACCGCTCATGACCCGGGCAACCGCATCGATCAGTTCCCGCACGCGTACCGGCTTGGTCAAGTAGGCGGCGAAGCCCAGGGCCGCCAGTCGGGGCGTATCGCCGTGCCGGTCGAGCGATGTGAGCATGACCAAACGCGTATCGGCCAGTTCCGGCATCTCGATGATGCGCGCGCCCAACATCGCGCCATCCATGTCGGGCATTTGAAAATCCGTAATGACCATGTCGAAGGGATGATCCATCGCCGTGGCGTTTTGCAGCTCATCCAGCGCCGCGATCCCGCTGCTCACCGTCGTCACCGAATAACCGGCGTGCACGAGCTGCGCGCTCAGGACCCGCTGGTTGGTCGCGTTGTCGTCGACGATCAAAATCCGGCCGCCGGCGTCATTGCGAACGCGGCGTTCGGGTGCGACCGCCGCCGCGGGCTTCAAGGGCAGCGTGAAGAAGAATTTTGAGCCGACGCCTACTTCGCTCGACACGCCGATTTCGCCCCCCATCAATTCCACCAGCCGGCGCACGATGGACAGCCCCAAACCGGTGCCGCCGAAGTGACGGGTGGTCGAGGAGTCCGCCTGCACGAAGGGCTGGAACAAGGTATCCAAGGTCTTCTCGGCTATTCCCATGCCGGTGTCGCGAACCTCGAAATAGGTCAGCGGTTCCCCGCCGGCGCTCCGGTCGCGCACCTCGATGACGATTTCACCGTCCTGCGTAAACTTGATCGCGTTGCTGACCAAGTTGACCAAGCATTGGCGCAGGCGTTGCGGGTCGCCGAGCACGCGCCCGGTGATTTGCGGTTCAACATTGACGATGAGCTCCAATCCTTTGGTGGCGGCCTGGAACGCCATCGCTGAACCGACGTCCTCGACGTTGGCGCGCAAATCGAGCTCGATCGACTCCAATTCCAATTTACCGGCTTCGATTTTCGAGAAATCGAGGATGTCATTGATGACGGTCAGCAAGGAATCGGCGCTGGATCGGATCGTTTCCGCGTAGTCGCGCTGCGTGCGGTCGAGCTTCGTGTCGAGCAGCAATCCGGTCATGCCGATGATGCCGTTCATCGGCGTGCGAATTTCATGGCTGACATTCGCCAGGAAATGGCTCTTGGCGCGGCTGGCGGCGTGAGCGGCCTCGGTTTGCTGCCGCAGCAATTCCGAGGCGATGACTTCTTCGGTGACGTCCCAGGAGACCCCCAGCAGCCTCGAGGGGGCCCCTTTTGCATCGAGGACGATGCGCCCATAGTTTTGCACGTGCACCGTCGCGCCGTCGGCGCCGCGCGCGCGGTAGCGCACGCTGATCCTGTCGGTCTTCGCCGCGAGTGCCGCCGCAACCGATTCGCGAAATAACCCCCGGTCTTCGGCCAACATCAGTTCTTCGATATGCTCAATCGCGAGGGTGTCGGCGGCGCCGAGATAGTGCAAGGCCTCGATTGGATTCTCGAGCCACAGATAGCGGCGCGCGACCAAATCGAGCTCCCAGGAGCAAATCCCGGCGCTCTCGGTGGCGACGTTGATGCGATCGACGAGGTGGCGATTTTCATCCGCACGGCTCTTGAGCATTTCCGTCGTTTGCACGTCCCGGGTGACGTCCCAGGTCACCCCGACGATGTAGCGGACCTGGCCCTGCTCATCGCGCATGATCCGCGCGTAGTTCTGCATGTGGTGTATTTCGCCGTCGATGCCGCGGACGCGGAACACGTAGTCGTAGAAATCCAATTTGTTGGCAATTGCATTTCGCGGTGTCTCGAGCAAAATTCCCCGGTCTTCCGGCAGAACGATGGTGCTCAGGCTGCGAAAATAGTCCTGCAACGGCACGTGATCCATGCCGAAGCAGGGCGGCCGCGTTCCGTGCCAGGAGAAGCAGTCGGATTTGACGTCGAATTCCCATGGAGCGATACCCGCCGCCTTGGTGGTCACGTTCAGGCGTTCGATCAGTGCGCTCTCCTGCGCGGCTTTGCTCTCCAATTCCGCGGCGTGCAGCACTTCCTTGGTGACATCCCAAGTCACACCCATCATGCGGATCGCCGTGCCGCTCGCGTCGCGATACACGCGCATGTGCGTCTGGACGTACTGCGGTTCGGGCCGCGGATTGGCGGTACGGTGGCGCAGCGGCAAGATGGCATTCTGGGTGGGATCCGCCAGCAGGGCACGTATCGCGGCCGCTGCTTGGGCGCGGTCGGCCTCATGGATGAGGTCTTTTGGATTGAGCGTGGCTGAGGGCGGCAGGCCGAACAACGGCCACAAGCTGCCATCATTGATGAGATCACCGGTGACGAGGTCCTTCTCCCAAATGCTGATGCCGGCCGTTTCGGTCGCCAGCTTGAGTCTCGACAACAATTGGGTTTGACGCTCGGCCTGCTCGGCCAGCAGCGCGGCCGCATGGACTTGCCCGCTCATATCGATGGTCAGGCCCAGCACGCGGATCGCGCGGCCTTCGGGGTTGCGGAACACCTCGCCGCGCAGCTGAAACGAACGGACCGTGCCGTCGCGCTCCTTGACGCGATACGCAATCTCCATCGGCGCGTGCCCTTTGAGCGCCTTGATGAACTCCGCGCGGTAGCGTTTCCGGTCATCGGGATGCACCTTATTGAGCATCATGGAGTCGGCTTTGCTGTCCCCAGCGGCGATTTCAGCGTCGTAGATCTCAGCGAGATTGCCGCTGAATTGCATCGTGTTGCGGACCACGTCCCATTCCCAGATGCGTACGCCGGCGCTGCGGGTGACCTGCTCCAACCCCTTGAAAAGGGAAGTCTTGACCGGTTCCTGGGCCGGGCGAAAATCCACGACCGCGGCGCAGATCCCGGCGAACCATCGCTGAGCGCCGTTTGCAAACTGTCGGAGCCGCGCAAAAGCGTGTGATTTGGAAGAAATGATGGGCGCTCCGGGACCGCAGAATTCAACGGTTCTAACGCCCCATATCGGCGCCGACGGTGCCGTCTTGAGCCTATCCCGAGCCCCAAGCGCGCCGGCCGTCACAGAAACCGGTGCAGGCGCCCGGCGGCACCGCTTCGAGGCGTTGAGGTCTTAACCGATGCAGCGGCGGAGTGGTGGCCAGCCATCACGGCCGGCCACCAAAAAATGTCTACGGCGCAATAACTTACCGAGGTTTATTTAAGAACCGCTTGATACGTCAAGGCGTGGGACAAGCCGCGCACGTCGGGAACGGATGCGACCGCCGCCGCCCCCGTGCCCGCTGCCTGTTGGATCATGCCGACCACAACCAGATCGTTGACCGGATCGATCCAAAACCAAGTGCCGGCCGCACCGCCCCACCAGTACGAGCCCTTGCCGTAGTAGCCGCCGGCGGCAACCGGATCCGTATAGATCGCAAAGTCCAATCCGAACCCGGCGCCGGGCGCGAGAATCGGCACGCTTGGGGCCAGCACATTGGTGCGCATGAGCTCGACCGTCAGCGGCGAGAGCAGTCTGACGCCGTCCAATTGCCCGCCATTCAAAAGCATTTGGCAAAATCGCATGTAGTCGCCGGCCGTCGATACCAAGCCGCCGCCGCCGGAGGAGAGCGCGGGTTTCGCCGCAAAGTCGTGGTTCAATCCTTCGCGGACTCCTACCGCCTTCAGCTTTCCGTCGTTGTCGTAGCTGTAGAATTCCGCGAAACGATTGAGCTTTTCCTTCGGCACATAAAAGCCCGTGTCGCTCATGCCGAGCGGTTTGAAAATTCGCTTCTCCAAGAATTCCTCGAAGGGCATGCCGGAGAGCTTTTGGACGATATAGCCTTGAATGTCGACCGAGATGCTGTAGTGCCACTCGCTGCCCGGTTGTGAATTCAACGGCAGCTTGGCGACGCGCTTGATGAACTCGTCCAGGGTGTTGTTGGGATTCAGCAGGTCGGCTTCGATTTGCATCTTATCGACGGCCGTTTGACTGAAAAACCCGTAGGTGAAGCCGCCCGAGTGAGACATGAGCTCACGCATGGTCACGGGATGATTTTGGTCCTTCAAGGCGACATTGCCGTTGGCCTCGGTCGAGTAGACCTTCAACTTGGCGAACTCGGGAATGTACTTCGCCACCGGGTCGTTCAGCTGCCACTTTCCTTCCTCGAAGAGCATCATCATGGCGACGCCGGTGATCGGTTTGCTCATGGAGTAGATGCGAAAGATGCTGTCCTTTTGCATCGGCGCATTGGCCGCGATGTCGCGCTTGCCCACTGCGTCGAATTCCACCACTTTGCCATGGCGCGAAACCATCGTGACCACGCCTGCCAGGCGGCCGTTGTCCACCAGCTCTTTCATGCCGGCGTTCAATCGAGCGAGGCGCTCCGCCGACATGCCTTCGCTTTCCGCGCTGGCCGTGGGCAAATCGTGTACCGCGGCCATCACAGGCGCAGCGGTGAGAGCGGCCAAAGAGGCTATGGCCAGTAAACGCGAAACGTGCATGCGAGGACTCCCTGTTGGATGTTGTTTGGTCGAAACCCGAGGCACAGTGTATGCCAAGGCGGCTGCCGGCTCTAGGACGTTCCTAGGCTCGCTCGAGCATCCAGCGCGACATCAGCTCGAACAGCGCTGCGCGGGCACGCTCATTTTCATTGTGGACTTCGTGCAGCAGCTCCGCATAGGTCACGAGCTGCTTGTCGCGCGAACTGAGCGAGCCGATGAGCGTTCGCGAGCCGCTGATCGGACACACCTTGTCTGCTTCGCCGTGCACCGCGAGCCAGGGTAGGGTGATCCTCGCGGCGTTCGTGCGGCACGTGCGGCAGGCCAGAGCAAAACCGTAGAGCAGCCTCAAGCTGGCGCTGCGCGGTACCAGCGGATCGCTCATGTGCTTGCGCTGTTCCTCCAAGACCTGCGTGAGCGAGGAGGCATCGATGCGCAGGCTGATTCTGAGGCGCGGAACCAGGGCCGACGCGCCCTTCAGAAGGGTGCCGGCGATCCCGTCCAGCTTCGGCATGGCATCGAGCGCGCAGCCCGTTGTGATGGCGCCGCGGGCCCAACTCAGGCCCTGAGTCGCGGCAAGCACCAGCACGATCGAGCCCATGCTGTGTCCCCAGACAAAAAGCGGCAATTCGGGGAATCTTTGCCGCACATTTTCGCCGATCAAGTGCAAGTCGCCGGCGAAGTCGGCAAAGTCCTCGACATGCGCGCGCGCGCCTTTGGTTTCGCCGTGGCCGCGCTGATCGTAGACGAAGCTGGCAACGTCATTCGCCGCCAACGCCGCGGCGGCGTGCCGGTAACGGGCGCCATGCTCGGCAATGCCGTGCACGATGATAAGACCCGCTTTCGCCGCACGCGGCAGCGTTTCATAACCGGGAAATCGCGTGCCGATCACGGGCTGATATCCGCCAGCGTATTCGCTTGCACCTTCGTCAGCAGCCAAATACCCGCCAAGACGAGCACGGTTCCGGCTGCGACCCAGGCGGTAAATGGTTCTCCGAGGAGAATGACCGCCATCAGGATGGTCGACAGCGGTCCAATGGTCCCGGCTTGCGCGGTGAGCGAGGCGCCGATGCGCTCGATGGCCATCATGACCATCACGACGGGGGCAAAGGTGCACAGCGTCGCGTTGAGGATCGACAGCCACAGCACCGCCGGGGGCACCGCCATGCTGCTGATCGGCCGCAGCAACAGAAATTGTGCGATACAGATGAGGCAGGCCACGGTGGTGGCGAGGCCCGTGAGACGCAGCGCGCCAAGCCGCCTCACTTCCTCGCCGCTGTACGACAGATAGATGGCGTAGCTCACCGCGCTGCCGAAAACCAGCGTCGCGCCCAGCGGCACATTTGCGCCCCGCAAGGACATCTCGCGTCCGAACACGCACAAGACTCCGCAATAGCTCACTGCCAGCGCAAGAATTTGCGCGCGAGTCACTCTCTTATGAAAGAGAAAAGCGCCCAGGGCGAGCACCAGCGTCGGATTGAGGTACAGGATCAGGCGCTCCAGGCTGGCACTGATGTAGCGCAGTCCCACAAAATCGAGAAAACTCGACAGATAATAGCCGCAGAAACCCAGGCCGAGCACGATCCTGGCGTCGCGCCACGTCAGCGCAGGCCGGCCTCGCCCGGCCCACCAGGCCAGCAGTAAAAACAGCGGCAGCGCGAACAGCATCCGGTACATGATCAGCGTGACGGCATCGACGCCATGGCGATAAGCCAACTTGACGATGATGGCCTTGCCCGAAAAGCCCACGGCGCCGAGGCCGGCCAACAGCAAACCCTGCCGTCGGGCGCTCGCCAGGATCTCGGTGGTGGGGGACATCGCGCTCACGAGCCAATTCTACGGGCTCGCCGGCGGCGGTTCGCGTTTTTATGCTTCGCGCAGACGGAACAGCTTGCTCTGCGTGCGATCGATCTCCGTTTCGACTTGATGTTTCACGCGCGCTGTGTCGTCCCGCAGGAATTTCTCAATATCCGCGGCCGGCACCGCGGCGCTGCGAAAGAACCCTTGGTACTGATCGCAGCCCATGCGGCGCAGTATGCCCAGCTGCTCCTCGGACTCCACACCCTCGGCGATCACCTTCAGGCGCAATCCATGGGCCAGGGAGATGATC
>Ga0210389_10000907_pt1 | contig 25016 bp, 20 predicted proteins | sample IncBWH28OmetaG_FD_160127 | JGI IMG/M metagenome (GOLD analysis project Ga0210389, IMG submission 160127) | Forest soil microbial communities from Barre Woods Harvard Forest LTER site, Petersham, Massachusetts, United States - Inc-BW-H-28-O ...
CGCTCGGGTAGAACCCGGCCTTGCGCTGATCTATGCGATGCGCGGCGGCTTCAGTGCGAAGGCGCGCGGCGACGATGTCGGGACGACGCCCGAGAAGCTCGAGGGACAGGTTCGTGGGCAACCCTTGGGAACCCGCCCACGCGACTTTCGGACGGGTGATTTGAAGTCCCCGATCCGGGCCTGCGCCGAGGAGCGCCGCGATGGCGTTGCACTGCAGACCGATGCGCTCTTCGATCGCCAGAAGATCGCCCCTGGCGGCCGCCTGCCGCGCCTCGACCTGTCGCACGCTCGCGAGCGTCTCCAGGCCAAACTGACGGCGCTGGCGAAACAACGCGACCGTCTGCGTACGCAGCGCAAGCGTGTCGGCCGCGTTGTCATGCAGCGTATAGAAGTGCAGGAGACCGGCGTAGGCAGAGGCGACCGAGGTCGAGAGGACGAGGCGCGTCTGTGCGATCTCGACCTCGGCGGCGTGCTGCTCCGAGACGGCGGCCGCCAACGCGGCGCGGTTCTTGCCCCAGAAGTCGAGCTCATAGGACATGTTGAGGGTGGCGGCGCCATAGCCGTTCCACCCGTTTGGCAGCGCTTGCCGCGGTACCAAGAAGTCGTAGCTCTGCTTTGCCTCGGCGATAACGGCGGATGCCGTCACCTGGGGCAGGCGCGTGGCACCGGCACCCTGAACCTGCGCCGCGGCGGCCTCGAGGCGTGCCTGGGCAAGTTCGAGGTCGGGCGCGCTGTTGAGCGCCTGCTCGATGAGCGCATCGAGCTGCGGGTCGCCATAGGCGCGCCACCACTGATCGCCCGGCCAGGCCCCCACGGGAGCCGCGAAGGAGTTCGAGGTGCCAAGCTCATCGACTTTCTTCATGGCAGGGGGCGGATCGAGCCGCGGGATCTGCGCGCAGCCACTGGCGAGCGCAAGGCTGACGGCGAGCAGCAGCGTGAGGCGGCGAGGCCGCGCTGCGAGGGATTGACACTTGATTGATTGCATCGCGGTAAAACTCCCATAACTGAACTGTACGGTACAGTACCTTGACTTTAAGGCTCATGTCAACAAAAATGTACCGGACGGTCCAGTTATAGAAGGAAGCGACTAGAGTGATGAGCAAAAACGACAGCAAACGACAGGCAATTCTCGGAAGCGCCTATCGACTATTCCGCGCGCAGGGGTTCGATGGGACTTCGATGGCGGACATCACTTCTCAGGTCGGCGGCTCGAAGGCGACCCTCTACAGTCACTTCCCCTCGAAAGAAGAACTGTTCGTTGAATGCATGATGGCGGCCCTGGAGAACTACATGTCGGACACGCTGAAGCACCTCGACGCCTCCCGGAGCGATCCGGAGGCCGCGCTTCGTAACTTTGGCGCGAGCGTCCTAAATTTCATTTGCTCAGCCGAGCAGGTGGAAGTGCGTCGCTTGATGATCGCGGAGGCGTCGCGGTCCGGCACTGGAAAGCTCTTCTTTGACAAGCTCACGGCGTTGCGCGCGCAAATCTCTTCATTCCTGGACGCGTGCATGGCGTCGGGACTGCTCCGCCTGGATGATCCCGACCTTGCCGCCGATCATCTCGGCGCGCTGCTCGAGGCTGAAGTCCTCGAACCGTTGCTCCTGAACGTGCGAGACGCCGCGCCGGATGAGATGGAGACTGCGCTCGCAGCCCGACGTGCGGTAGCCGCCTTTCTCAGAGCTTACGCGCCAACCGACCCATCGACGAAAGCCGCTGCAGGACCCGACGCCCACTTGCGCAGACTTCCCCCGCATGAGCTCTGACGGACCCGCGCGATCAAGTCTGGAACGAGCGCTGCTGCGAGTCTGCAGCCGCGCTAAACTGGACCCATCGGTTCTGTTAATACACCCACCTGAATACCCATGAAGACCAAAACTGAATCCAAACGCCAGGCCATCATCCAAGCCGCCGCCGAAGTTTTTCGAGAAGTCGGTTTCGAGCGCGCTTCCATGTCTGACATCCGTGAGCGGATCGGCGGCTCCAAGGCAACTCTCTACAACTATTTCCCCTCAAAGGAGAAGCTGTTTTTCGAGGTCATGCACCAGGCGAAGGAGCTCGAGCTAGAGGCGATCACGGGGGAACTTGACGCAGATGCGGATGACTTGAGGCGCGAGCTGGTGCGTTTCGGGCAGAAATTCATGACCGTGCTCTATTCAGCCGACGCCATCGCCGTGAGACACCTGGCGATTGCCGAATCGCGGCACTCCGACATCGGGAGACTGTCATTCGAGCAGGGAACGGTGCCCATCGAGAAGCGGGTCGCTGAATTCTTGAGAAAGGTAATGAAGCGCGGGGCCCTCCGAACTGCCGATCCGAAGATCGCCGCCATGCACCTTCTCAGTTTGCTCGAATCAGAAGTCCTGCAACGTGTCCTTTTGGGCGTGATTGAAAGCGTGAAGCCGGAGGCCCTCACAGGCGCCGTGCGGCGCGCGGTGGAGGTATTCCTCTCTGGGTACGAGCGGAGTTAGTTGGACGTAGATCCCGCCTGCGGCCGAAATTGGCTTGAGATCGTCCTCACCTTCAGTCGTGCACGTACAAGAGGTGTGTGAGACCGCGGGCAGTGTGCCCGGCCTGTCGGCAAAAGCGCCGACGGCCGGTCGGAATCGTCCGATCTTCTTTTCGCCAACTTTCGCATACGATCTGGGACTACGGCAAATTCTTCCCATGAGCGACATCCAGCGCCGGCGATGGCACGCACACTCAGTCTTACCATGCCGTCCGCGAGGGGAACCCATGGATGCAGTGACGATCGCGACTCCGAGCAAGAATTGCGCCTCGATCTGGGTGCGAAACATCCTCCTCGGCGTGTTCGCTTTGATCGTTATGGTGTTCGTTGTATTGGCGTTGATTCCGGACAGCACGTGGCGCTCGCTTCTCGCGAAGGTCGTTTCGGCGGAGACGAATCGTCAGGCAACCATCGGGGAGACCAAGGTACATCTGTTCAGCCTTCATCCGAGCGTTGCCGTCGGGGATTTTTCGCTCGCCAATGCTGACTGGATTCCAGGCCGGCCGATGATCAAGGTCGAACATATCAGCGCGACGTTGAGTTTGGTTTCGCTGCTGCGGTTGCACTTGGTTTTTCCCCGCGTGGAAATCCGCAGCCCCGACATCGATCTTGAGCGGGACAAAGACGGCCGTGCCAACTGGGATTTCACGACGCCGGGTGCGCGCAAGCCGGCACCGCAACGGCCGTCGAAAGCGGCGAATCTTCCGGCGATTCAGCAATTCATTCTGAGCGATGGCAAGCTCGCGGCGAGCGATGCCATACGCAAGCTCAAGTTCAAGGGTGAAATGAGCGTGGCCGAGCACAGTGGCGGCAGCGGGGAAACCGCGCTGCATTTGCACGGCACAGGCGTCCTCAACGGCAAGCCGTTCGACCTGCGCGTGCACGGCGGTCCGCTCTTGGACGTCGACCCCGCCAAGCCTTACGACTTCGACGCCGAAGTACACGCCGCGGACATTCGGTTGGAAGCGCACACCGAGGTCAAGCACCCGTTCGACCTGGGATCAATTACGTCCAAATTTCATCTGAGCGGCAAGGACTTGGCGGACGTCTATTATCTGACGAGCCTGGCGCTGCCCAATACGCCGCCCTATGACCTGAGCGGCACTCTGCTTCGCGACAATCTCAAATTTACAGTAAATGACTTCAAGGGCCGGTTGGGCGGCAGCGACATCGCCGGAAGGGTATCGATCGATGCGGACCGCGATCGGCCGCTCTTGAGCGCGGACCTTCGCTCCGCGATCTTGAATATCGAGGACCTGGCTGCGCCCCTGGGCACCCAGGCCTCCGCCGAGAACAAGTCTGACACGCTGGCACAGTCCAAGGCACAGGTGAGCGACACCAACCCCAGGTCCAAAGCTGGGAAGCGCGCGCGGCCCACGGTCGCGAAGGTGGACCTGCAGGCCAAGGACACCGGGTATCTGCTACCGGACGCTGATCTGCAGGCGAAGCGCGTGCGTGGCATGGATGCCGAGGTCAATTATGAGGCCGAGTCCATCCACACCGAGAAGATGCCCATCAAGAAAGTTCGGCTGCGGCTGCGTCTCGATGACGGAAAAATTTCCATCGACCCGCTGCACTTCACGCTGCCCGAGGGCCAGTTCTCAGGAACGGTCGCTGTGAACGCGAAGCTCGATGTTCCGGTGACGGACCTCGACATGAAACTCGATCATGTCGATCTCTCGCAAATCAAGTCCAAGGGCAGCACGGACGCGCCGCTAGGAGGCCAGATGGTCGGGCGGATCCGCTTGCACGGCACCGGCAGCTCGGTGCACAAAATGGCGGCGGACGCTGCGGGCGATGCGACTTTCGTGATCCCAAGCGGTCAGATCCGTTCTGCGTTTGCGGAACTCACCGGCATCAACGTGGCCAAGGGGTTGGACCTGCTGCTCACAAAAAAGGAGGACAAGACCGAGATACGCTGCGGGGTGGCGAGCTTCAGGGCGGACGGCGGGGACCTTAAGGCCAACGCGTTGCTGGTGGATACCACCCACGTGCTCGTCACCGGCAGTGGCGACATCAATCTCAAAGACGAGGGATTGCACATTGAACTGCGCGGGAAACCCAAGGAAGTGCGAATGGTGCGTCTGCGTGCACCCATTGAAATTCACGGCACGCTCGCTCATCCCGACATCGGTTTGGAGCCGGGGCACGTACTCGCTCAGGCCGGCGGCGCCGCGGTATTGGGAACGCTGTTGACGCCGGTGGCTGCGGTGCTGGCATTCGTCGACGGCGGTCTCGCGAAGAATGCAAATTGCGCAGCACTGGTCCAACAGACTGAGCAGAGCAAGGACCTGCCGACCGCGCTTCCTTCCCGTTGAAGCTGGCTGACGCGTTCCCACAGATTACAAAGAAAATGACAACCGGCGGCTGTTGCCAAGGCCGGTGCGGAAAACTCGAAAATTAATGGTTTCGCCAATCGCGCGGCCAGGCGCAGATTGAGGATCCACGACGAAAATGCGTTTGTCATGCCATGTCACAAAGTAGCCCGCGAACCGGTAGCCGTCCGAGTCGGCGGAAATGGTGTCCTCGATCCGCGCCGTGCCCAGTGTGATCGAGGCGCTCGAGTTTGCAGATTCGGGATCCGCCACATTTGAAGGCGCGGAGTTCGATTCAAAGCGCAGAACCCTGTGGCCGTTTATTTCGGTTCGATACACCAAAATGTCGAGGTTGTCGTCCGACACGCGAGACTCCGCAGAAGAGGCGGCGACGACAATGCGCATCGAGCGCCAAGTTAGAACATAGGCTGTGTACCGGTATCCGTCGTCCGCGGCGGTGACGACCTCTTCGATCCGTCCAACTTCGTGATTGACCGGGGGCGAGAGCGCGGGTCGGTCCGCCGGCGTTTGAGCATTGGCTATCGACAGGACGGCGGACATGCTCATGACAGCTGCGGCCATGAGTGCCAGACGTCGAACAGGGGCGCTACAGGCAGTTTTGTTGGCGCTGAGCATTAGATATACCACTTGCGAAGCGGCGAACTCCCGCCAGGTCAGCATGTGCCTGGTCAAGACCGCTGGCCACCAGAATTCGGCCGCACGACTCGTAGGATTATTGCTCGCGGGACGTCGGGCATTCGTCGGATTCTTCCCGCAGAAAATAAGGCCGCGCTGTGGCATACGGCGACGGCTCCGCGGCCCCAACATCTGCGCTTCAATCATCCAAAGGAGGTTTTATGACCACAGCTTCAGGACATACATCCGCAATTCGGGCTAAAAAAGTCATTGGCACCGACGTCAAGGACACTTCGGGAAATACGATCGGTAAGGTTGAGGACATCATGCTGGACAAGCAGTCGAGCAACATCATGTACGCCGTGGTGGGCTTCGGCGGCTTTCTTGGCATGGGCGAGAAATACCATCCGGTTCCATGGACCCAACTGGACTACAACAAGAACGATGGGGCGTATGTGGTGCCCTATACCAAGGATCAACTCAAGGCGGCGCCCGCCGATTCTTTGGACGCCCTGACACAGGACGATGGTATGGCGTATCGAGACAGGGCCTATAAATACTATAAGGTGAAGCCTTATTGGCAATAGGATCGTAAGATTCCCGAGAGCACCGGTCCCGGGCTCTCGGGATTCCTGCACGGTTACTTTCGTCGATTGGTTCTGGTGCCGAAGGGTCTCGTAAATGGCTTCGTTGTCGAGTGAACCTTTTTGTACAATTCCCGAATTTCCCGCGTCGCTCTGTAATCAGCATCTTTTACCGTGCGCCAAGATAGGCACTCAGCAAAAATATAAAAGCAGGTCAGGGCGCCTCCAACAACCAAAATGCCCATCAACACGTACGCGGTCGTCATTTAAACATCTCTTCGAAGCCCCCGGATTTCGCGCCGAAGCAGGGCCCGAATTCGGGTCTTTGCGCTTTGCCTGATCATCAGTGCTTGCCCTCAGTTGCGTGGCCGCGTCCATCGCGCTCTTCGTTACCTTTGAAGTGGGCGGCGTCAACACGCTTCGCCGGTTCGGCTTTTTCGCCGCGGTTTGGCACCGCGCCCTTATAGCCGTGCTCTGGGTGGTAGCTGTTGTTTACCTTGCCGCGAAAGTTGCTTGAGCCGTGAAACCAGGGTCCGGCGCCGACGAAGATGCCTCCAGTGAACCATTCTGGGCCGTAGTAGCCGGTAGGTGCGCAGCCATAGGGGGCCGCGTCATAGTAGCCGTAGGGACATTCGGGGGCGTTGCCAATATTGACACTGACTTGGGCCGTTGCCGGGACGAGTGCCGCGAAGCAGCTTCCCGCCGCAACGACCAGCACTAGAGATTTAAGACCTCGCATAAATTTGCCTCAGGTGAGCTGACATTTCAGGAGAACGTAATCAATGCCACGCGTGCGCCGCGGGGTCTGTGCGCCAACGAACGGATAGCGGGTTAAGTTCGAGCCCCGCTCAGCCGCAGGTGGCCGAGCGTGCCGTTGTCATGAAGTTGGAGTTGTCAGCCAGCGCGATATCAGCTTTCTTTCTCGCCCTTGGTTCGAGGTGCGCCGCCTTCCTTGAAGTCATGCGCCTGTAGCCGGTGGCGCTCCAAGAGCTTGTAGAAGTCCGACCGGTTGCGTTTGGCAAGTCGAGCAGCCTTGGTTACGTTGCCGCCCGCGCGCTGCAGGTTCGCGGCGAGGAAGTCACGAGAGAATTGGTCGCGCGCCTCATCAAACGCCGGCATGCTGGGCGGTTGCGGTCCAAGGGATTGCTGTACAAACTCCTTGCTCATGAGCCTGCCATGGCAAAGGGCCACATGCTGCTTCACCAAATCGAAGAGCTGCCGGACGTTTCCGGGCCAATCCGTGGTTGCCAGGAGTTCGATCGCCTTCGGAGAATAGATCTTTTTTTGGCCACCGGCCTCCGTGGCTTGTTCCAGAAAATGAGAGACTAATAGCGGAATGTCCTCTCGACGGCGGCCCAGCGGTGGAATCTCGATCGGCAGGATGTTGATCTGCTCGAGCAAATCCGGAAAAAACGCGCCGCTGTCAGCCGAGGCGTGCAGGTCACGCGAGGTCGTGCAGATGAGGCGCGGATTCTTGCGCGCTGGGGCCGGGTTTGCATCGTGCGCATTTGAGGAGGGCAGGGAGTATGTCCTGATCGCGCGGGCCAGCGCGACCTGAAGGTCGGATGGCAATTCGCCGATCTCATCGAGCATCAGGGTGCCGCCCTGGGCGCGCTGCAGCGCTGATTCTTGAAACTCGCTGCCGAAGAGCTCGGATTCGAGTGTCTGACGCGGCCGATCTTTGCAGTTCAGCACCACGAAAAGTTGCTTACGGCGCGGGCTGGCTGCATGAATGGCGCGCGCCAGCAGTTCCTTGCCGGTGCCGTTTTCGCCGGTCAGCAGCACGGGCACATCGCAGCTCGCGGCCCGGTTGGCAATGCTCAGCCGATCCTCCATGAGCTGGCTGCGCGACACGATCTGCGCGCGCCAGTCGGTATCGTTCGGACTGAACGTTGAAGCCGCGATCGCGCGTTGTACCTGTCCCAAGAGCTCTTCCTTCTCGATCGGCTTGACCAGGTAGCCGAAAGCGCCGCATTGCGTGGCCTCGACGGCCTCTGGGATCGTGCCATGCGCCGTGAGCACGATCACCGACACGAGCGGCCAGCGGCTCTTCAGCTCCTTCAGGAAGGCGATTCCGCCCATATCCCCCAGGTGCAGATCCGTTACCACCAGATTCGGCCGGGAGCGAACGCAGGCATCCAAGGCCGCGTGCGCGCTGCCCACCGATTGCACCGCATAATTTGCGCCACCCAATCGGACCCCCAACAGACGGCGCATCGCCAGATCGGCATCGACGACCAAAATCTTCGGTTTGCGCGCGGCCGCGCGCGCCGATTCGCTACCGGGTGGCTCGGTTTCCTGCGGCTGCGGCCTGATCCCAAAGCCCAGCGAGGCTGTCGGCGGCGTCGATTTGCCTTTCATCGAATTTCCTTGCGCAGCGCAGTGCGATGACCGCTGCGCTCATTTCCGAGGGATTCAACGGAAACTCCTAGTTGCCGTCATTCTCTCCGCACAGGCTTTGGCGATTGTGTGAGTTGCGTCTCAGTTCAAGGCGACACCGGGGCCGGCCGGGGCAGAATGATGCCCTTCGTTGCGGCCACAGACCGTAGCACGTCCGGACGATCGGAGATGATGCCATCGACGCCCATCTCAATCAGGCGGGCCATGTCTCCAGGATCATTTACCGTCCAGACAATAACCGACAGGCCGAGGCTGTGCGCCTCAGCTACCGAGTGCGGATCAATGTCACTGTAGAGCGGAGACCAGATCTTGCCGCCGGCGGCCTTGACGGCGTGAGGCACCGAGCCGCCGTGGTTGCGCGGATCGAACCCGGCGGTCCACGGCGAGGGCTTGTCGAGATAGATGTTTTCTTCCGGCCGTTCCTGCTGCGTCAGGTACACCGTTGAGATGGCGGGTGCTTGTTTTTGCACCAACTGCAGTGTCCGCCAATCAAAAGACTCGATCATGACGCGATCGGCAAACTTTTCCCGTCGCAGCAGATCGAGCACTGCTGAGACGAAGTGCTGCGGGTCGGGAGATTCCTCCGGATGATTCGGATCAATCTTGGTTTCGATGTTGAGGCGCACGTGATGATCGCCTGAGCGGCGCACCAGTGCGAACACTTCCGCGAGCGTCGGTATTCTTGCCGGAATCGAGACCTGATCGGGAAAGCGCGCCGCATAGTCGCTGCCGGGACGGATTTGTCCGACGTCGTAAGTCTTGACTTCAGCGAGAGTCAGGTTGACGTACGGGATTCCCTTGGACACATACCCACCGTTGGGGCCGCGCGCAAGATCGGGATTGAGGCCACGCTCGTGCGACACCACAAGCACACCGTCCTTGGTAACCCCCATGTCAAGTTCGAGCGTGTCAACGCCCATCGTGAGGGCGTTGGCGAACGATTGGAGCGTATTTTCGGGCCGCAACGCGCGTCCGCCGCGATGCGCCTCGATGTCGAACGGCCCGAGCCGTGCTGGCGGCGTTTCGGGAGCGGCGCCATGCGCCGGCACGCCCAGAAGGATCAGGGCCGAAGTGGTGCACACGAGCGTGAGCGCTGTTCGTGAATGCAAGGGTACGCCTCCTTTTGATTCGAACGTCGATATTCAAAAACCGGAACTACTTCCCAGTCTGCGCCGGGGTTCCGGGGTTACCTTAATAGAATGCGCGGCTGTTGGCCCAGATCGTTGCAAGCAAGCCGAAATTGGCGACCCCCCGAAACCGTCGCTGCGCAGCCCATTCGGGTCTATTCATGAATCTATTCGAATTTGATCCAAAAGTGTCCGCGACAGCGGTGGCCGCGTTGGGTACGGTGATCGGCGCGCTGGCCCAGCTGCGCATGGCTTGGCGCAAGGAGGTGGCCGAGCGCGCGCGGGGTGTGCCGGCGACGAAGAAGTCGCGCCGCGGTCCGGTTCTGGCCGTAGTTCTGCTCCTGGTCGCGGCCACGGTAGCCGGTTTCGTACTGTCGCAGTACTTGATGGCGAGGCAATCGGACCGCGAGTCAGCGGCATTGCGTGGCGATCTGCAAGCGCAGGTGGCGCGAATCAGTGCAACTGCAGAGCGGCTGGAGCGGGTGAACGTAAGCGATCACGGTTCGAATGCGGATCACGGTTCGATTGCGGATGGCGAACGCCGTGGGGCTGAAGAGGTGAGCGTTACGACAACGGTTGGGCCCTGCCGCGCTGCTCCCGCTGCTGAGGGAGTGACGCCCGTTTGTTCCGAGCAGGAGGGTCTGCGTGTGACACTCTGCGGTAGCGTACCCTCGTCAGCGGTCGTCACGGCGACGGTTCTCTATGCTCGCCCTGAGAACTCCCCGCAGCCGTGGGCCGAAAGTCGAGTCGCGCCGGGCCAGGACATAGGACGTGCACGATTCGCCGACAAGACCTTCGAGCGAAGCGAATCCCAGCAGACGAAGCAGGTCTGCACCGGCTTTTCTGCGTGGGACGGGGAACAGGCTTACAGTGCGCGCCTGGTCGTGACATACGGTACCACGGCCGTGGCACGCGAAGTCTCCAATGCGGGGGTCGCGCCTATTGCCGAGGCACAGATTACCAACGCCTCCAATTGAAGTCGGCACCGCCTCTATGGCGTCAATACGACCTTGCCGATATTGCGGCGTGCCTCGATGTAGGCTTGTGCTTCCCCGGCGCGGTCGAAGGGAAAGGCCTTGTCGACGTGAGGGCGCGCCCAGCCGTCGGCGACGCCTCGAAGTACCGCGTCGGCCCAATGCCGAATCTTTTCGGGCTCATGCCAGAGGTGTCCCACGTTGACGCCAAACACCGAGCGATTCTGATTCATGAGTGAGAGGGGATGGAAGAACGGCATTCCGAGCGCAACCGCGAGCAACTTCAGCGAAGCGAGCGGGCCGGAATCGGAAGCCGCAGAAACGCCGAACATGCCGAGGCGCCCGGTATGGCGCAAGGCTTTGAAGCTCTTTTTCCAGTGGCTGCCGCCAATGGGATCGATGATCAGCTCCACGCCTCGGCCGTTTGTCAGGCGCGCCAGTTCGGTCGGCCAGTCTTTGCCGCGATAGTCGATCGCTTCGTGCAGGCCGCGCTCCTTGAGGAACGCGTGCTTGGCGCTGCTGGCCGTACCGATGATCCTCGCGCCGACATGACGCGCGACATCAATGGCAGCCAGACCGACGCCGCCGCCGGCGTTGTGGATCAGCACCGTCTCGTCGGCGGATAGCGAGCCCATCACCACGAGCAACTGCCAGACGGTCAAGTAATTAACTGGAAGCGCCGCGCATTGCTCATGGCTGAGCGAGGCAGGTTTCTCGAATACTTGGATTTCGGGCACAACCACCGTGTCCGCATAGCCGCCGAAACGCGTCAGCGCGAACACGTCGCGGCCGAGCCAGACCGGCCGCGCCTGAGGTCCCGCGGCGTCCACGCTGCCCGATACCTCATAGCCTACGACGCAGGGCACCTTCGGAGCGTCCGGGTACAGACCCTGCCGTGCCAGGATGTCGGCGAAATTGATGCCACTCGCTTTGACGCGTATGCGCAGCTCGCTGCCCTGGGGCTGAGGGTCGGGTGATTCGCGTACCTGCAATTTCTCCGGGCCGCCGTGACCCGTTATGTAGATCTGCCTCATGGGGTTGCCACGCGATCTATCCAGCTATCGCCTGCGTACATCCGCATCGGATGCCCGGGCTGCTCAACAAATCGAACGACTTCGCCCACGACTCCGCCTCCCGTTGGCGCGACGAAACGGAAGAGTCCGCCCCCGAGCGGCTCGAGCGTGACCCGGTTGTCCAGGTTGAGTGCGTTGGGCGTGATGATGATCAATTTTTTATTGAGCAACACGACCTGCGAGTCTCCGTTGCGGCCGCGGTAGAGCCCGGCAAAGCGTTCCCAAGCCGGGTCCCAAGCCACTTCCGCGGGCTTCGTCGCCGCTGCCTTCGCGACAGCCTGTCCCACGGTGTTCATCAACTGCTGCGCGATATCGGAAGGATAGGAGTCGTTGGTGTTCGTGAGTACGATGACGCCCACCTTGTCCCCGAGCTCGATCAGTGTCTGCGTCGTATTGCCGGGATAGCCGCCTCCGTGTCCGATGTAGGTCTTGTCCTTGACGCGATTGACGTCGAAACCGAGTGCCGTCCCCGAAGTCCAATTTTCTTCGACGGATCGCACGCGCAGCAGCTCGCGCCACGAGCCGCCGCTCAAAATTTGAGCGCCGCCGCGCGGTCCGCGTCGGAACTGTGCCGATTCGAACTTCGCCAAGTCCTCGACGTTCGACGTGACGCCGGTCGCTGCCGCCATTCCGTGCGAATCAACGAAGGGGAGCACCTCGCGGGATCCGTCCGGCATGCGCCGGCCGTAGGGAACGGCCAGGCCCGCTTCGTTTTTATCCACGCTCGATGAGTTCATCCCGAGCGGCTTGAAGATGTTGCGTTCGACATAGTCGGCCCAATGATCGCCGCTCACTTTCTCGACAATGGATCCTGCGACGGCGTAGGCGAGATTGGAGTACTTCCAGCGAACCGACGGCGCAAAGGCCGCTTGGCGATCGGCAAACAGGCGTTGCAGTTCATCGGCGTTTGGAAAGCGGTATGACACCCAGTGATCGCCAGCCTCGCGCTGCAGACCCGAGCTGTGCGAGAGCAGCTGCTCGATGGTTATCGGACCATCATCGTCTCCGGCAGGCTTCGGCTTGAACCAGGGCAGGTAATTGACCACCGGATCGTCGAGCCGCAGCTTGCCATCCTCGCGAAGCTGCATGATTGCGATGGCGGTGAACAGCTTGCTGTTCGATGCCACGCGAAATTTTGTCGCCGGCGTCATCGGAATTTTGCCCTTGACGTCCGCGAAGCCAAAGCCCTTGGCCCAGACCAGGTCCTGATTGCTGACCACTCCAACTGCAATTCCAGGCAGTCCTCTGTATGCGATCTGGCCTTCCAGCCAGGCCGAAAACAGGCGTTCAGAACCGAGAACCTCCGGATCCGCGGCAAGGGTCGCGGCGGAAGGCGATGAGGCCGGGGTTTGGGCCGGAAGCGGAAGCGCAATCACCACGCCGAGAATTGCCAGCGCGAGACGGGCAGACAATCGGGTATCACCAAGCATTTCTGAGGTCTCCCAAAGCCGGTGTCATTTTTGTAGGTGCCGCTCGATTCTACTGATCTTTGGCGTGCATTTGTCGCATGATTGGCCAGATTCGGCGGTTGACCGGCCTGCGCACCGATGGCCTTAATATAGCTAGAGGGACCTGTTCCCCAATCCAAATCGCCTGGGATTTATCGGATGAAACTTAGCTCGCGGAATCCGGTGCGCCCTCCGGAGCGCCGCGCTTCAGGACGTCGGGCAACGGTTTGCCGCTTTCGGTAAAGGAGAGCGAAACCGAGTTGAGGCAATGCCGCTCGCCGGTCGGGGGCGGGCCGTCGGGGAACACGTGACCTAGATGGCTGCCGCAGCGCGCGCAGACTTCTTCGACCCTGATCATTCCGTAACTGCTGTCGCGAAGACGCTTGATGTGGGCTTCGTCATAGGGTTTGAAAAAGCTCGGCCAGCCCGTGCCCGAGTCGAATTTGGCGTTTGAGCGAAACAACGGCAATCCGCAGAAGCGGCACGCGTAAGTGCCGTTCTTCTTGTTGTCGAGGAACACGCCGCAGAATGCCGCCTCGGTTCCATGCTGCAGCAATACGCGGCGCTCGTCGGCGTTCAGTCCCGCTGTGATCTCACGGCGCTGCAGCTCGCTGGGGGGATTCATATCGAATGCCGTCATACATGCCTCTTTAGAGTGTGCGAACACCACGGATCTTTGGTTCTGGACCGGCCGTTTCAAGCGTAACGCTGCAAGTATGTTCCCACTCCTCTCAATCAGATCGCGAAAAAAATCTGGCTCACAAAAAAAAATTTGGATCGAGCCTAAGAAATTTCGCGACCACCTGGTGCACTCGATGTAGTGAGAAAACAACGATATGGGAAGTGCGCAGAGCTTCCTGCTAGGATGCAAAAAATGCCTATAAAACCAGCGCAAAATGTGAAGTAGTGTGAAGAAGCGTCATGACAATAACGACTGGTTGTTGTAACAAATACACAAGGCTTTTTGATCGAAACCCTTACAGGAGATTCAGGATTATGCGCAGCATTTTTTCATTTAGTTCGGCAGCGTTGGCCGCGGCACTACTGTGCCTGCAAGCGCCGCTGCTGTTCGCTCAAACGGTGGCTGCATCGCCCGATGCTGCCCCTCTGAGCGAAATAATCGTTACGGGCAGCCGGCTCTCGCGCACGGATACGGAGACGCCGAGTCCCGTTCAAGTGATCACCTCGATCGACATGCAGCAGTCCGGCTATACGAGCACTCAGGATGTCCTTCACAACTTGACCGCCAACGGCCAGGGTACCCTGTCGCAAAGCTTCTCAGGCGCGTTCGCCAGCGGCGCTGCCGGCATCGCGCTGCGCGGCCTGAATGTGGGTTCCACCTTGGTGCTGATCGACGGCCATCGCATGGCGCCGTACCCAATCGGCGATGACGGGCAGCGCTCGTTTGTCGACGTGTCCAATATCCCTTTTGACGCCATCGAGCGTATCGAAGTGCTGAAGGACGGCGCTTCCGCCGTGTACGGCTCCGACGCCATCGCAGGCGTCGTCAACATCATTCTTAAGAAGAGCTACCAGGGCGCTTCGGTTACCGCCGAGGGCGGCACGTCTTCCCATGGCGATGGCAATACGTACCACGTCTCCGGAATTTACGGTCTCGGGGACCTTAACTCCGACGGGCATAACTTTTATATATCCGCCGAGTACCGCAAATCCGAAGACATTAAATTTACGGACCGTGGCGGCATATTCACCCAAACCGACTTTACCTCGACCGGTGGATACAACGTGACCCCCGGTGTCGCCAATCCTTTGAACGGCGGACTGCCGCGATCAGGAACCGGCTATATCACCGATCCGTCGGGCAACATTCCCGGCATCGCGGGTTTCATGCCGGGCTGCAATGCGACCCAATTCGCAGCCAACCAGTGCACGTATCACGACACCTGGAGCCAGATTCAGCCGCCCACGGAAAACATCAATGTGGTAAGCCGCTTCACGCAGAACTTCGCGGAAAACTGGCAGGGATCGTTTCAAGTCAGTTACTTCGAAGGTAAATCCCAGCAGGTCAATGGTCCGGACCGCGCATTTGTTGCCGGTTTTCAGGGCGTGACCTCAGGACCCGGCGTGACGCCGACACTGCTCACGCCGTTGGGTCCCACCACGATCCCCAGCACCAATCCGAGCTTTCCGGCCGGGACGGGCCTGAGCGTGGGAAATCTGACTTACACATTCCAGAATCTCGGCCCCACCATCACCGAGACGGACTCCAAGGCCTATCGTGCCATCGCCGATGTGAACGGCAAGGTTGCCGACTGGGACCTGGAATTTTCAGCGGGCTTCACCGAGGTCGCGCTGTCCATCGACGGACTCAACTACGTGAATCCGGGCAATCTGCAGACTGCCTTGAACAGCACCACCGACCCCTTCCTGGTGGGACAGCAAAATTCGGCCGCGGTGAACAATTTTGTCGCGCCCTTGCTGCACACGTACGACACGTCGAAGCTGAGCTTCGCACACATGGGTGCAAGCCATCAGATATTGCCGCTTCCCGGCGGACCATTTGCCGTCGCCTTCGGCGCAGATTATTTCCAGCGCAATCAATTTGCGGTTGCACCGGCCGACGTCGCGAATGGCATTACACCTAACTTCAGCAACAACTTTACCGTGGGCACGCAGCAGGTGGCGTCCGGCTACGCGGAATTCGATGCGCCCATCGTCAAGCAATTGGACATCGATGCGGCCGTGCGATACGACCACTACAATTTGTCCGGCGGGCGGGCCAGTCCAAAAATTGGCTTCAAGTACACGCCGATTCCGGAATTCGCCATCCGCGGGACCGCGGCAGGCGGCTTCCGCGCACCCGGTCCCGCGGAGAACGGCCGGTCGGGACAGACTTTCTTTGCCGGTACGGCGAACGATCCGATTCTGTGTCCGAATCCCGGAACTCCGAACGCTCCTGGGAATTTTCCCACCCAGTGCGTCGTCAACATCCCGGGCCAGCAGAGCACCAACCCAAATCTGAAGCCTGAGACGTCGAAGTCCTTCACCTTCGGCGTCATCTTTGAACCCTTCAGGGACTTCAGTGCCACCATCGATTTGTACTCGATTGAAATCGATCATCAAATCGTGAGCGGCGGTCCGGAGACCACGGTGCGCGGCACGAACACCAGCGCCTTGCCGTTCATCGAGCCCAACGGCAGCACCGCTCTGGTCACGCCTCCGGTGGCTCCGATCGCGTACACGACAATTTCCTATGTCAATGCCAACACCACCAAGACGGACGGTGCGGATATCGGCTTCAAGTATCACCATTCGTTTGAAGGGATCGTCGACTGGACCTCGAGCGCGACTTGGTCATTCACGCGCAAGTACGATCTGAAGATCGACGGCGTGACCTATCATCTGGCGGGCACGCACGGTCCGACCTTCTTCACCGGCGATACCGGCAATCCGAGGTCGCGCGTGCAGTGGACCAACAGCTTCGCGCACGGTCCGTTTGAATTGACCGCGACCGTGAACTACATCAGCTCCTTCAGCGTGCTGGACCCTTCGTCTCAAGCCTTTGGCGAAGGCCCGATGTCCACCTGTCTGGATGCCTTGTCCAATCAAGGCGGCGCTGCGGGCACGGACTACGCCGGCGTATTGGGCAACGGCATCGTTCCGGGCGCCACCAGCTGCAACGTCAATCACTTTACGACGCTCGATTTGTATGGGCGCTACAACGTCACCGACAACCTCAATCTGCACGCCTCCGTGACCAACGCGACCAACGCCAAGGCCCCGCTCGATTGGGGCACGTACGGCGGCGCGTTGGGAGAAGTGCCGTGGAATCCGTCCTTGCATACGGCAGGCGCGATCGGCGCCTTCTTCTTGGTCGGCGTGACCTACAAGTTCCTATAACAAGTCTTCGTCGGGAAATCTTCGGGGTGGCACGACAATGTGCCGCCCCTTTTTTTTTGGACTGCGCGGCGCGAGAGCCCGATGCGATGGAAGGCGCTAATCGATCGGCCAGGACATCGCTTTTGGCAGACCTGCCGACGCGTCCGGCTCGGTCGCCGTGCCCGGCGCCGGTGAGCCCGGCTCACGCGCCGGTGCGATGGTATCGACTGTCCGCCACCACGGTTCGGGCCGCTGCGCATGCGCAGGCTCGACCGCTTCGCCGAGCCGGGGCATGATGAGCTGCACGCCGGCCTTATCGCCCGCACTCAACAGGTCCTCGGCAGGCTGATCCCAGGCATGCATCGCCAGGCTGAAGGTGCCCCAATGCACGGGCAAAAAGCTGGCCCCGCCGAGCAAGGCCAGCGCCTTGAGCGCGTTATGAGGTCCGAGGTGGATGTCTCCCCAGGCCGGATGGTAAGCCCCGATTTCCAACATCACGAGATCGAACGGCCCTAACCGGTCGCGGATATCCTGATACTCGCCCGTCAGGCCGGTATCGCCGCTGAAAAACACGGCGTGCCGTTCTGAGCGGAGCACGAAGGAGGACCACAATGTGGCGTTGCGGTCCTTCAGTCCGCGCCCCGAGAAGTGTTGCGATGGGGCGGCCGTCACGGTGAGGCCGGGCGCGGGACTGTGAGATTCCCACCAGTCGAGTTCGCAGATCAGTTCCGGATTTACGCCCCACGCCTCCAGATGCGCACCGACGCCGAGCGAGGTCACGAACGGTATGTTGCGCTTGGCCAGTTCGCGAATGGTCGGATAGTCGAGGTGGTCGTAGTGGTCGTGCGACACGATCACCAAATCAAGCGGGGGGAGCGCCCGAAGGGCAACGGGTACCGGCTGGAAGCGCTTGGGACCCGCGAGACTCGACGGCGATGCGCGCGGTCCCCACACAGGATCGGTGAGCACGCGCAGACCGTCAATCTCGATCAGCACCGTCGAATGCCCCAGCCATGTGGCACGAAGTCCACTTGAAGGTGTGCTCCGCCATGACTCGAGCGGATCTTGGGAGGGAAGGGGTCCGCGCGGCACCCGGCGTTCACCCCCGCACAGAAAGTCGCTCAAGGTCGGCATGGTGGCATTCGGGTCGCGCAACCCCGGCGCGATGGGCTGCACATTGCGGAATCGATCGCCCACCCACCGCGGCGATGCCTTGATGCGCTCGAGCCGTGCGCCTTCTGGTCTTTTGCCGAGAGATCTCATGCGGCGCTCCGTTTCCTAAGGGGGCATACGTGGAAGTTTCTTGGCGTCCTTCGCCGGCGGGTATTGCGCTGCGTTCAGCTGCATGGCCAAAAAGGTGTAGTAACCCACGATCCCCGTCATGTCGACCACGCCCTTGGCGCCGAAGCGCGATTTGGCACGCTCGAAGGTCGGATTTGACACCTGTTTGTTCCTTAAGAGCTCCATGGCGTAATCGTAAACGATCTCTTCGTCCGCGCTTAAGGCGGCCGGGCGGCGCCCCTCCGCGATCGCGTCGGCGACATCTTGGCGAATGCCCGCCTTCAACGCGATCGGGTAGTGCACGGACCATTCGAAATCCTGTGTCCATTCCCGCGCCGTCAACAGGATCGCGAGTTCGCTGAGCGTATTGCCGATCGCCGACTTGTAGCGAAGATAGTCGCCCATCGCCCGCGCCTGGGACATTACGGCCGGGCTGTACATCAGTGGTTCGAAGGGCCCAAAGACCGGCACTTTTCGGGCCGCCTCGAATTCGGCGGCTGCTTGCCTCTGTTCCGGCGAGTATTGCGCCGGCGGAATGGTGGGCAGCCGGTCATCGGCCCGGGCGGAAACGCCGATCAACACGCCAGGAACGATCAATACCCAAGGAGCCAAGCGCAGGAGAAAGTGCATGTTTGCCGTCCCGTTTTGGGTGGATCGCCCCGCGCAATCATACCGTGCCCGCGCAGGTTCGTTCCCTTCGGCGCCGAGAATCGCGTCGGCAGCGGCTTAATCGCTCGATTTTCCTTCTCAGCACCGCGATTAGAAATCCTTTAGCAAAGCCTGAGGAAGCCTTGAGGACTAATCACCGCTGCGAGCCGTACACCTCTGCCCAAGCCACGGCGAGACCGATCTTCGTGGTGAGTGCTTCAACAACTTGTTTCAAAACTTAGGAGATGATCATGAATACCACTATCCAAAACACGGCTCGTGCGACGGCCTTCTTTCTGTGCGGTGCGATCGCTTTGTGCACTCTGCAGATGACGGCCCGGGCATCCAGTGACGGCCCTGCGTCGCAAAAAGTCAGCTATGCCGACCTCGACATTTCGAAGCCGGCCGGCGCCAAGGTTCTGTACGGCCGCATCGTGGCGGCAGCGCGTCATGTGTGCGCGCTGGACGGGAACCGAGACTTGGGCTCGGTGCAGTGGGTGAATCGGTGCACGGATCTTGCGATTGACAAGGCCGTGAAGGACGTTGGTTCGCCGGCCTTGAGTGCGCTGCGTCCGAAGGCCGTGATGCACTTTGCCAGCAATTGACTGATGTCGGTGAGGGCGACCGGGACTTAACGGTCGCCCAGCCGATGCCCTCCTGCTCATGCGGTTCATATGCCGAATGCCGATTTGGGCGAGGTGGCCCGCCTCATTCTGTCGCGGTGAACAGCTATTTTTGGTCGGCGTAAATTTTCACCAGTCGATACAGGAATTCGCGGCCCTCGAGCAGGGACTTGACCCCGACATACTCGTTGAGCCCATGAATATTGCCGAGATCCGGTCCGAAGAACACCGGTTCCACACCGAAAGTCGGAATACCGACGGCGTTGGTGAATTCACCGTCCGTCGCGCCCGCCTGCAAAATCGGCAGCACCGGCACGCCGGGCCAAAACTCCGCCGTCAACTTCTCGATCGGCGCCATGACCGCAGGGGTAAGGGGCGGAGGTGATGCGGTGGGTCCTCGAGTCTCGGGTGCGGAAATCTTCACCGCCGGATCCGCCGCCAAGTCCTCGAGCTTGGCGCGCACGCTCTCGGCGGTGACGCCGGGAAAAATGCGGCAATTGACATTGGCCCGTGCCCGCTGCGGCAGCGCGTTGGTGGCATGCCCGGCCTCGAGCATGGTGGCGACGCAGGTGGTGCGCAGCGTGGCATTCCAACTCGGATCCTTGGCGGATACCTTTGCCAGCGCCTCTTTGTCGCCGGGGTTCTTCAAGAACGCATTCATGGCAGCGGCGGTGTCGGTATCGCCTTTGGCCGCCAGGATTTTGGCCATGCCGGTGAAGTACGCCCGGTTGCCGTCCGTGAACTGCGCCGGAAACTCGTAGGCGCTGATGCGCATGAGCGCAGCGGCGAGATGATAAATGGCATTGTCCTTGACGGGCCGCGAGCTATGTCCGCCCTTGTTCGTCACTTCGAGCCGATAGTTCTGGGGAAACTTCTCACCGGCTTCCACTTCCATGGCGATGCGGTTGCCGCTCGTGTCCAATTCGCCGGCAGCGCCTTCGTTGAGCGCAAACGCGGCATCGATGAGATCGCGGCGATTGCGGGTGAGCCAATCAGCGCCATTGAATGCGCCGGCAGTTTCCTCGCCGCAGGTGAGCGCGACCTTCAGCGTGCGCCGCGGCTGGTACTTTTCGCTGCGATACCGGATCAGCGTGTCGACCCAGATCGACGCCTCGGCCTTGTCGTCGCTTGCGCCGCGCGCGTAGAAATAGCCGTTCTCCTCGACGAGCTTGAACGGATCGCGCGTCCAGTCCTCGCGCTTCGCTTCCACGACATCGATATGCGCCAGCAGCAGAATGGCCTTGAGCTTCGGATCACGGCCCGGGTAGATCGCGACCAGGCCGCCTTCCTTCGGGTGATCAGGGGCTGAGAATGGGTGCAAATCACTGTCCGGGAAACCCGCTGCCTTGAGGCGCGCAGCCATTCGCTCCGCGGCGAGCGTGCAATTCCCCGCGGATAAAGTGGTGTTGGTTTCGACCAGTTCCTTATAGAGTTCGCGAAATCGCTGCTCGCCGGCCGGGGTATCCTGGGGCGGCACGGCGAGGGCTGAGAATGCGGCAAATGCCGCCGCGGCGGCAACAAGACGTTTCATATGATCTTCCCCTTCAGCGCGCCTGATGCGCCTTGACTTTCTCGACGTACCGATCGCGCAGCTCGGTCTGGCGCGACTTCATCTCGACCGACCGGCCGGCAATCCACACCTTCTCGGCGAGCGTGGAGACTTCCAGCGGATCGCCGCTCCACAGCACCAGATCCGCGGCCTGCCCGACGGCAATACGGCCGTGCGTTGCGCCCAGCCCAAAGATATCGGCCGGCGTCGAGGTGATCGCGGCCAGCGCCGCTTCCCACGGCAACCCATGCGCCACGGCGTTGCCGGCGAGCTGGCGCACCAGCCGAGCCTGCGCGGTGTCGCCGCTCGAGAAGGCGATGCGCACGTCCGCGCGCTGCAGCCGGGCCGCATTTTCAAGCGAGGAAGCCAGGCGATCGAAGTCCAGGGGTAGATCGTTCAAGGGATTGAGAATCACGGGCACGTTGGCCTTCGCGAGTTCTTTGGCGACGAGCCATGCTTCATCGCCGCCGAGAATCACCGGCTTGATCCCGTTGCGCTCGGCGAATGCCACCACTTCACGAATGTCGGCAGCGCGGTCGACCTGAAATACGACCCGCCCCCCCATGAGATAGCGGTTCAGGGCGTCCCGGCCGGCCGCATGCAGCAGGGCCCCCTGGCCGACGGGTCCCGGCGCGTGCGCTTCGTGAATCGCCTGCTCCAGGAGCATGTATTCGGCGGCGCGTGTTCCGCCGGATTCCCGGGCGCCGGCGGCGCCCATTTGCACGAATAACGAGCGGCTGCCCGGCAGCGCGGCATCATAGCGGCCATCGAGTGTGACGGCCGATCCTTGCCCCGCGATGATGCTGTCCCCGGCGTTGGGCGCGAGCACGGTCCAGGTCACGCCTTCAACGCGCTCGACGGGCACGATGATCGAGCGTGGGTTGTACGCCACGGTGACATCGAGCTCCGGACGCCACTGCTGTTCCCACGCCGGCGATTTTTGGTTCAGGGTGGAATCGACGGTTTCCGATTCCGCGGCAATTTCCTCGAGGCCCAGGTCGGTGAGTCCGCCGAACAGTCCGGGCGTGAGCTCCTTGCCCTTGGCATCGATGACGGCCGCGTTCGGCGCCGCAGCGTCCGCGCCGATGGCGACAATGACGCCGCCGCGCACCAGGACATCGGTATTCTTCAACGTGCCTTTGGCGGACGCGGTGTGCACGGTCGCGCCGCGTATGACGAATCCTTCGGCCGCCGCGCACTGCGCGCCCAGGAGCCCCAAGGCCAACATGACCAGATAAAACGGCTTCATAGCCGCGACTCCGCGATGTCCCTACCCAATAGAAAATCGGAACGGGGTGTGACGTTGGGATGGGCGCGATCGAAAGTGAGTGCGCCGTCGATGAACACTTGCTCGGCGAGGGCGTAAACGCTGAAGGGGTTGCCGTTCCAAATCACCACATCCGCCCCCTTGCCGGCCTCGAGCGTGCCGATGCGATCCTCGAGTCCGAGCGATTTCGCCGGATTGGAGGTGAGCCAGCGGATGGCGCGCTCCGGCGGCACGGTCAGCCCCACGCGCGCACCGTGCGCCATCGCCTTGGCCGCCTCCTGATTCAAGCGTTGGATGCCGTCGGCGGAATCCGAGTGCACGATGGCGCAGCTGTGTTCGGGATAATCGACGATGGCGAGGTTTTCCTGGACCCCGTCATAGGCTTCCATTTTGAAGCCCCACCAATCGGCCCACATCGCGGCGCAGACATTGTTTTCCGCGAGGCGGTCGGCGATCTTGTAGGCCTCCACGGCGTGATGGAATGCCGTGATTTTGAAGCCGAATTCAGCGGCCACATCGAGCATCGTCGCCATTTCGTCGGAGCGATAGCAGTGCATCTGCACCCGGATATTGCCCTTCATCACTTCCGCCAGTGTCTCGAGCTTCAGGTCGCGCTTCGGGGGACTCGGCGGTGAGAGTTCCTTTTCCGCCGCGGCGTCCTTATCCTTGGACTTCTTGGCGGTCCCCTCGGCTTGCTCGGCTTTCTTCTTGTTGTACGTCGCCAGTTCGCGATGGTACTTGTCCCACTGCTGTTGATAGTCCTGAGCATCGGCAAAGGCCTGGCGGTAGCCGGCGACATTACCCATGCGCGTCGAGGGCGCTTGATTCTTGCCGCCATACACGCGTTTCGGATTTTCGCCGCAGGCCATCTTGAGTCCGTAGGCCGCGCCGGGAAATTTCATGGCTTGGTAGGTCACGGCTTGGACGTTCTTGACGATGACTGAACGGCCGCCGATGAGATTTGCCGAGCCCGGCAGAATTTCCATGGTGGTCACGCCGCCTTCGAGGGCGGTTTCAAACCCAGGGTCCTGAGGCCAGACGGAATGTTCGGCCCAGACATTGGAGGTCACAGGAGCGGTCGCTTCATTGCCGTCGTCGAGGCCCTTGACGGCGGGGCTCGCATACACGCCCAGGTGGGAGTGAATATCAATGATGCCCGGCGTCACCCACTTGCCGTGCGCGTCGATGATGCGGGCGTCGGCGGGGGCCGCCAGGCCCTTGCCAATCGATTGTATTCGGCCGTTGGCGATCAGGATGTCCGCGCCCTCGAGGCGCTCGCCGGTCCCTGTGAGAATAGTCGCACCTTGAATCAACACCGGCGGATTCACGGGTATTTGATAAGTCGATGGAAAGGGATCGGCCGCCCAGGCGGCGGATACCGTCAGAGCCGTGGAAAAAAGCAGCGCTATGCGCGACCTTGCGTTCATTGTGCCGATCACCCCCGATGTAATGGCGCCGCACTTGGAGCTGCGGGTGCGCGATTATAGAGTAGCCTTGCCCGGTGAATTCAAATTGGATTCAAAATTTTATCGTCGGCCAACACGCCGAGCTGCGAGGAACTCAATAACAGATTGGCCGCCGCCTGAAGGCCGTCCCGATCCTCGCGGTCGAATCGGGATGGTTTCGGGCTGTCGAGATCCAGCACGCCCAACAGCCGGCCATCTTGCACCAGAGGCAGAACGATTTCAGAGCGCGAGGCCGCATCGCAGGCAATGTGACCGGGAAATTCATTCACATCCGGCACCACCAAAATCTCGCGGCGCTCGGCGGCTGTACCGCACACGCCGCGGCCCAGCGGGATGCGCACGCAGGCCACCTTGCCTTGAAATGGCCCCAGCACCAGCTCGCGGCCCTGTATGAAGTAAAATCCCACCCAATTCACATCGGGAAGCATTTGATAGAGCAGCGCGCACATATTCGCCGCGTTGGCCAGGCCGTTGCGCTCACCGGAGAAGAGCCCGGCCAATTGCGCGCCGATCTCGCGGTAGGTGCCTGCCTTGGAAAGACTCGGGTCGGATTTGACGACATGCATGGCGAAACCTAAATATTCAGCCGGTAGACGCGCTGCGCCGTGCCGCTGAACAGGGCGGTCTTCTCATCCGTCGAGTATTGCTTGGCCAGCACCTTGAAGGCATTCCACAGCACAGGATAGGTGCAGCTTCCCATATCCACCGGAAAGTTGCTTTCGAACATGCAGCGATTCGCGCCGAATAATTCAATACAGGTTTCGATGTAGGGCCGCCACTCGGCGGCGAGCTGCGTCGAGGGGGCCGCCGAAGATTGCAAGAAGGACGGGAAATTGCAGAATGCCATCGCCAGGCCGCCTAGCTTGACGGACACGTTCGGCAGCGCCGCGAGCTTTCGCATGTTGTCGCGCCAGATCGGAAACCGCTCCTCGCGCCTGCCTTGATAGCTGGCCAGCCCCAACGGCGTGCCGACATGATCGAGAACGATGGGCGTTAAGGGAAAGGATTGCGCCAGATCGATCAATTCAGGCAATTGCGGTTCCAGCAGCCAGGCATCGAAGGACAAGTTGAACTTGGCCAGTTGCGCGTAGCCCTCGCGGAAGTTCTTCTGTGAAAACAATCCAGGGCCGACGCGCGCCAGCGGACCGAGTACCTGGGAATCAACATCGTAAGAGGCGCTATGACGAATGCCGCGAAAGCGATCGCCGGCGGTCTTCAAGTGCGCTTCCAGCACTGCGCTCACGGCGGCGCCGGCGGTCAGATCGGCGTGGCCAACGA
>Ga0210389_10000909_pt1 | contig 24999 bp, 18 predicted proteins | sample IncBWH28OmetaG_FD_160127 | JGI IMG/M metagenome (GOLD analysis project Ga0210389, IMG submission 160127) | Forest soil microbial communities from Barre Woods Harvard Forest LTER site, Petersham, Massachusetts, United States - Inc-BW-H-28-O ...
ACGGCGCCGCCAACTCTGGCGCCTTGAACTTGCTTTCCAGCTTCGGAGCCTTCTCTTCTTCCTCTTTCTTTTTCGGCGTGCGGATATCCTTCGGCACAAACAGCTTCGCCGTGGGGAAGCTCACCGCAGGCGCCACCTTGGGCGCGACCACCGGACGCCGAAGCTTGGGCTTCGGCATAACCGGTTGCGGCTTCAGGTCGGGCCTCGGAACCAGCTCCGTGACGGTCATTCTCTTATTGAGCCGCAGCGTGTCTGGAAAGAAGAAGCCAGCGCTCAGCAGCAGCAAGAGGAAAAAGGCCTCGATGCCGTAGCTGGTCGCTAACGTGCGCCAATCCATGCGCCGGTCGGGCAGAAGACCGAAATTTAGCTTGTCAGGCGTAGCCATCCACACACTCCAAAAAAGGGAACCCGAGCCATGGGGAGAGTGCGCGGGTAGAGGTTCTAACTTACGGGAGAGCGGGCAAGGGGTAAACGTGTCTCCGGCACCTGTACTTAGGTAATGAAAAGAAGCCTAAAAGGGAATCCGCCCCAAAACGGCGGGCGCTCGCGGCGCGATGGAACCGCTCACCCCAAGTCACAAGGCCGCAGAAAAACCCCAATTTCGGGTGGCGCAGCGCTTCCACAAGGGGCGGAAAACCGTTGGACTTTTTGGAAGGGCACGGATTCTCAGCCGTGCCGTAAGTCTTCGAAAACGATGTAAGGCGCGCTTGAAGTGCCGTGCGTGAGAATTCGTTATCAGGAAACTCCTTGGGACGAAGTGCGCGAAAATCCAGCCCCCGGAGGGGCGAACCAGCTTAGCCCAGCGCGACAGCGCTGGGAAAAAGTGGGAGAAATGATTCGAGTCCCGGAGGGACGACCCAGTTCCCACGCACACATTTCCCGCGCTGTGAAAAACCCGCGATTCGTGGGAGTATGCTTCCACAGTATGGGGAAAAACTCTCGTCGTTGGACTTTTTGAAAGGGCACGGCTTCCCAGCCGTGCCGTAAGTCTTCGAAAACGATGTAAGGCGCGGCTTGAAGCCGAGCCCTTTCAAGGCCCCGGACGCTCATTTTGACGTCTTTTCAGCAACCTCTTCAGGCATACCGCAACACCGGAATTACCCTCGGCTTTAGCCGCTGGCATTTGCCACAAACAAGAAAAGCTCAGCGACGCACCCGACAGCTGAGCTTCCCATATTTTCCGATAGAGGACGCGCCGCTACTTGTGGTTTTTGTTGGCAGCCATGGCGGCCTGCTTGAGTTCGTGGCTGGCTTGGTCGAGCAATTCCTTGGCATGAGACGCGTGTCCATCCATGTCCCACTCATTGGCCTGTTGGGCAGCTTGGATTTTTTCGAAGGCCTGGTCGCAAAGGCGTTGCGCCGCAGCCAGGTTTGGATGTCTTTTCCCACTGATGTTTTCGGCCGGTGGCTTCATTCCACCACCTTGCCCACCTTGGGCGAACAGAAGACCCCCGAAAAGCAAACCAACACTCAGCATACTTCCTAGTAACGCGTTCTTTAGCATCTGTACCCTCCTCAAAGAGTGAATTGCTCGCAGTTTGAACCCATGAAAACCCACAAAGTTGCGATGCCCCCTATTCTACGCAATTCCCGAATCTCCCCGGAATCCCCATGTGTACCCCCAAGGTTCCCACAGAAACGCGAGCAATACCCAACATCGGACAGCATTTGCGGAACCCGACGGGACCCGAGGGGCCCGAGCACAATTTCGGCGCGGGGAAGGACGGTTCTGCCCCTTCGGCCCGCTTGTTCTTGGGAGCAGCGGGAGTTTGTATGGCGGGGACTGGGGGCGGCGACAGCTATCGTGGCTCAGACTGCCCCCAGGGCTGCGGCACGGTATTTCAGCTAACGCCCCAGATTGACGGAAGGTGGAACGAGGCGATCCTGCGCAGCTTTGTCAGCGACGACGGCGGACCGTGGAGTCCTCTGATCCAAGATGCATCCGGCAACCTCTACGGTACTACAGAGGGTAGACCGATTAGTGACAGCGAGGTCTTCGAACTGACACGACCTCGAACGGCGGGAAGTTTAGCGTACTCTACAGCGATGTCGCTGGGCCCTGCCTCTCATCGACAACACTGGAAATCTCCACGCCGACATAGGCCCCGGCCGGCGCAATAGGCGGGCGCCATAGGTGAGCTATGACGGTGTTAACTGTTTGGGGTCACGAGCAAAGGCGGCATTGGCCAGCCCGCCTGCACGACCGCCAGCGGCTGCGGGGTGATCTTCGAAATGACACCTAACCAGGACGGAACCTGGACCTACCACGTCCTGCACCGCTTCGCTTCTTATCCCACCGACGGGCAGATGCCAGGGGGCGGACTGGCGATGGATAAGTCTGGCAACTTCTACGGGACTACTTTAGGCGGCTGCTCGGCACGGGAGAGGTTTTCAAGCTCAGCTTCACCGGCGGCCGTTGGAAGAAAACCGTGGTCTACGACTTTCCGAATTGCACCGACGGTTGCGGCCCAGTCACTACCCCGGTATTTGACAAAGCGGGCAACCTCTATTGGTGGGGCGGCCGGCGGATACAATTGCGGCGGCGGATACTGCGGCACGGTGTGGAAGCTTACCCCACAAAGAACGGCAAGTGGGCTACACGTTGCTGCACAAGTTCAGCCCAACACCGGCGTCTTCCCCGAGGGTGTCATTGTGGACGCAAAGGGCCACCTGTTCGGCACTACTTTGAGCGGCGGCAAATATGACTTCGGCGTGGCGTTCGAAATCACGCCGTAATTTCTCCACACACAACTCGGCATGATTATTGCAGCGATCTCTGTTCTCGAGCTACTGAGGTTGCTAGGCGGGTGGCCTACCCATTCTAAACGCAACTCAAAATCACACATAGAGCCGGTGCCCGACAACTCTAAATCACACATAAAACTGGGTGCCCCATCCTTTCCGCGTTCTTTGCGGAAGGGTGGGAGGCGAGAATGCAACCAGCACCAGCCCGAAGGGCCAGAAGGGACGGGCCAGACGGGACGTTCCCCAATTTCTTCTGGGGCTGGCCCGACCTAAATTGATGCAGTTCTGGATTCCCAAATTGGAACCAGATCGGCCGCCCCACCGCTTCTCTCTTGCTCTCGTTCTCCACTTACGATAATATATCAATATATTAGTTATCTATAAGATAATATAAGATCCTTGACAACCTACCCCCTATGAGCGGATCGGAATGCGATGGCGAAGGCTCTGAGGTAACACTCCATGTTTCCAAGATTTTGCCCTCTAACTACCTCAAGAACCATAGATCCAGGAGGCAAGAAGAAATCTCCGGCCCTTTGTTTTCTAGATTTTACGCCGAAACGAAACTCCCGCCGAATGCGGCAAAGAAACGACTACCGAGTCTCGCCGGCCCGTCGCCGGGCAAAAACATAAAAAACCGGCACGCCAGCCAGGGCTACGAGGCATCCAAGCCCGGAATTCCGCGGATTATCAGTAAATGTGTAGTAAAGAAGCAGGGCGGAAGACAGCACAAACAGGGCAGGCACCACGGGATATCCCCAGACCCGATAAGGCCGGGCAGCCTGCGGGTCGCGTCGCCGGAATACGAACACTGTGCTCCCGGCGATCATGTAAAACAACCACTCGGCGAAAATCGCCAGCGAAAAGAATTGCCGGAAGCTTCCCCCGGCAAGCAGCAAGAGAATGGCAAGAGCCGCTTGCACCACGATGGCGACCGAAGGCGTGTGAAAGCGAGGATGAACTTCGGCCAAGGCAGAAAAGAAATAGCGGTCACGCGCCACAGCGAAAGGAATGCGCGCTCCGCTCATGATGGTGCCGTTCAACGTCACCAGCATGGAAACCGCCATCCCCGCGGAGACAATGCTGGCGCCAAGGGTGCCCCACACTAAACCGATGGCATCCGAAGCCGGCCGAAGAGAAGCCGCAATCGCATCCGCCGGGAGGACGAACTGTACGGCTGCATTCACCAGCATGTAGAGCGCGCCCACCGTGGCGACGCCAACGATCAGCGCGACGGGAATATTACGCTCCGGCTGCCGAATTTCTCCAGCCACCATGTTGAGATCGTTCCATCCGTCATAAGCCCACAAGGCCGCCACCAGCGCCGCCATGAATCCAGCTAGCCCACCCTTTGCTGCGGAATAAGTGCCGGCAAAGTGGCTCCAGCTTCCGTCGTGGTAGCTGAATCCGATGACCACGATGCCCAGAATGATCGCCACTTTCAACAACGTGAAAACCAGTTGAAACTCGCCAGCTTTCTTGACACCGACATAATTAAGCAAAGAAATCAGAACCGTCGCGGCGATGGCGACCAGCTGTCCATAAGTAATGTGGAACGGCTGGTTGACGACATAGTCGGAGAAGAACGCAAAGCCCGGAAAGGTCTCAAGGATTCGAACCAGCCCCGTTGTGATGGTCGCGATCGACGCCGGCTTGGCGATAAGGAACCAGGTCCAGGCATACAGAAATCCAGCCAGCGGCCCATAGCCATCGCGAACATAAACATACTCGCCGCCCGCCTGCGGCTTCATCGCGCCCAGTTCGGCATAGGTAAGCGCGCCAAAGAACGAGAGCAGCCCCCCGACCAGCCAAGCCAGATAAACCAGCTTGGCCGAGCCGACCGCCTGCATCATCTCAGCCGGAACCAGAAAAATTCCGCTGCCAATGATGGTTCCGACAACAATCGCACCCGCATGACTCACGCCAAGATCGCGGGCGAGTTCGGGACGAGACTTTAGGGCTTGGATGTCGGTCAGCATTCGGCGAGTGGAAAGTATAAGCGAAAACCTGAAAACGCAGAGGCCGCGGAGGTTACGCAGAGATCGCTGAGAAACTCGCCCTCTGCGTTCTCCGCGCTCGTTCTCCGCGTTCTCTACGATTTAAGACTTTGCCAGTTCTGCCTGGAGAACGATACTAGCGACGTATCCGACGGTAAATGTCACCACCGTTCCGATCGCGACGTACCAGGTCCAAGGTACACGGGTTCCAAGCCAGATGTAGAGTTCGCAAGCGAAGCCGCACAACATGCCGATGATTACGCCGGTCTGATTGGCTCGCTGGGTCAGAACTCCGAGCAGGAAAACTCCGAGCAAAGCCCCGTAAGCGACGGACGCGATCTGCAATCCGACTTCGATGACGCGTCCAACTTTGTGCAGCGACAGCACGGCCAGAGCGAACAACACCAGCGCCCAAACGAAGGTCGCGATGCGCGAAAGCTGCACGCGGCGGAGTTCGTCCGTTTGCGGCTTGCGCTGCAGATAAAAGTCAATGATCGAAGTCGACGAGAGCGAGTTGAGAGCGGCGCTCAGGTTCGACATTGCCGCTGCCAGAATCGCGGCAATCAGCAGGCCAGAAGTTCCGTGCGGCATCTGGCTGACAATGAATCTGGGATAGATTCTGTCCGCCGTCCCGAAGTTCGTGGAAGGCACTCGGTAATAGGCAAACAGCATCACGCCAACCATTAGGAAGAGCGAGAACTGGAACAGGATGGCGATTCCGCTGGAGAGCAAGGCAGTCACGGACTGGCGCTGGTTGCGCGCCGCCAATAGTCGCTGCACGATCAATTGATCAGTTCCGTGGCTCGCGGTGGTGAGGAAGGTTCCACCAACGACTCCCGCCCAGAATGTGTAGGGCTTCCAGAGGTTGAAGCTGAAGTCGAAGACGCGTAGCTTGCCCGTACTTTCGGCTACGCCGTTAATGGTGGCCCACCCTCCAGGAACCAGGTGAACGATGGTGAACAGCCCGACGAGCGTCCCACCCACGTAGATCACGGTCTGCACGACGTCGGTCCAGATCACCGCAGCCAAACCACCTTCGAAGGTGTAGATCAAAGTCAATATCGTGATAATGGCGATCGACGCAATTTCACCTGTGCCCAGCGCAATGGCCACGACGATCGAAACCGCATATACGCGCACGCCTTCGGCCGCGGCTCGGGTCAACAGAAACAGGCCCGCGGTCAGGGATCGCAGCCTACGGCCAAAGCGGCGCTCGATCAATTCATAGGCGGTATAAAGATCGCCCCGAAAATAATGTGGCAGCAAAACAAAGCTGATGATGAGGCGTCCCATAAGATATCCGAGGACAACCTGGAGAAATGTGAGATTCGTATCGTAGGCCAAGCCGGGAATACTGATGATGTTGATCGTGCTGGTTTCGGCAGCCACAATCGAAAGCGCGATCGCCCACCAGGGAATGTTGCGATCGGCGAGGAAGTAGTCGCGCAAGCTGCGCTGACGTTTGCGGAAACGCAAACCGAACAGGGTGATCCCGGCGAGATACAGCGCAATGATGACAAGATCGAGTCTGTCCAGGTTCATGGATCTCCGATTCCTTCAGAGTATCCAGCTTTGGATCCCCGCAGTGGCTTATCTGTGTGAGGTATCCAGCTCGTAAATTCGAGGCAGGGCTTTTCACCACGGAGACACGGAGACACGGAGGAAGACATGCCCTCTTATTTCGCTTTCGTAATCGCCTTTCAAATCATCAAGGATAAATGCCGTTCTCTGTGTCTCTGTGTCTCCGTGGTGAAATGGCTTTTGTGATAGAACTACGCTCGTGAGCACCTTCCTCGGCATTGACGGTGGCGGCAGCAAGACCTTGTGCGTGATCGGTGATCAGGATTCGGTCTTGGGCACGGGAACGTCCGCCGGCAGTAACCTGGTTCGGGTTGGAGAGGCTCGGGCGCAAAAGAGTCTGGGAGTTGCCATACGACAGGCTTGTGCTGCGGCCAACGTCAGTCCGTCGCGGATTGAAAAAACTTGCGTCGGAATCGCGGGCGGGGCGTTGCCTGAAATCGCTGGGGTCGTGCGGCGACTGGTGTCGGAGTTTGTTTCCGGCGAAGTTGTAGTTGTGGGCGACATGGTCATCGCCATGGAAGCGGCATTTGGCGGTGGGCCGGGCGTGATCGTCATTGCCGGCACTGGGTCGATTGCTTATGGACGGAATTCCGCAGGCCAAACTGCGCGAGCCGGCGGCTGGGGATTTGCTATTTCGGATGAAGGGTCGGGACACTGGATTGGGCGGTCAGCTGTGGCGGCGTCCATGCGCGCTTTTGACGAAGGGGGAGCGGAGAGTGCGAGCCCGCTTCTGGAGGGCATCATGAACTCCTGGGGCGTGACCACGCGTGATCAGATGGTCGTGGCTGCCAACGCGGCTCCGCCTCCCGACTTCGCGGCCTTGCTGCGGAGGGTGTTGTCCGCTGCAGAGTCGGGCGATGCAGCCGCTCGCGCCGTTCTGACGCAAGCAGGCGTGGAGCTGGCGACCTTGGCGAAAATCGTGATCGTCCGAATTTTTGGTGATGCTGTCCCCGTACCGGTGGCCGTGTCGGGAGGAGTTTTCAGGAATTGCGGACTGGTTCAACAGGTTTTCTATGATCGATTACGCGACGTGTTTCCACAGATATTGCCCAACGCGACCTGGGTGGATCCGGCGATGGGGGCTTTGGAATTGGCGCGTAAGACAAGCCGGGAATAGAGTCTGCCAGGATCGCCTCGTGGGATTTTCTTGAACCTATGTGAATTGCTATCGCTCTGCGCATCGCGCTGCGGAGCTTCGCTATGCCTTGACGGGCGGGGGCGCCCGTCTCCACACGGGCAAGAAGGGCAACGACTCTATTTCGCGGCCGACATACTTTCTGTCTTGTCTCCCTCGCGGTGATGGAGCAACTCTACCAAAGCCTGGTTCAACCGCGTGCGGATCGCTGAACGCTCCTGGGCACGCGCGATGTAGCGGACGTGGACTTCCACGCCCGAGGAGGTCGGCCGCAAGTTGACGGTTGGCGCGGCTGAGACTGAGCTCACTTTGTAGTTGCTGGCGGCATTCCGCCACTCTTTTTCGGCCGCGTGAACGTTGGCCTCGGTTTCTTTCGCCACGGTTTTCTGAATGGCGTCCAGCAGTGGGTAGGGATCCTGATTCGGCGGTACGGTAATCGTCAGTTCGTCCCAGAGCCACTGCCCGCTGGTGGTGAAGTTGAAGAAGTGGCCCTCAATGGCATAGCCGTTGACGAATGCCACCTTGCGGCCCGTGGGATGGCCGCTATCGGCCCAGTTGCCAGTTTCGAGCAACACGGTGCGCAGCAGGTTGATCTCGACCACTTCGCCGGCTACGCCGTTGATCTCGACCAAGTCGCCGACGCGCAGTCCGTTCTTTCCCATCAACACAAACCAGCCGAAGAAGGCGACGATGAAATCCTTCATCGCCACGGTGATTCCGGCCGTGGCCAAGCCAAGGAAGGTTGTGGTCTGCTGCGGGGCGCCTGCGATCACAAACAAAATAAGCAGAACGCCCACGGCCTGGACCGCAAAACGAATGACGGCACGAAGTGTGTGCAAGCGGGTGCCGGGCCCCATTTCGGCGAGGCGGCGGTCGACCGAACGGTCGGCAAGGTACACCATCAGCACAATGAGGATGATGAAAAGCGCAGACTGGAACATGCCGTGCAACGCGGTGCGCTGGTGAGAGCGGATTACCGCGACCCATCCCGCATAGCTGTTGGCTAGTTCCTGCCCGTCTTGAATGCGCTTGTCCAGGTCAGCCAAATTCTTCTGGTCATTGGAAAGACGATGCAGAGCCTTGACCGCCCCGTTTGCAGTGGCGGGCACGACGCTTGGCTGGCTTGCGGATTGACTGGCATTCGGCGGGATGCTCGCCTGACCGGAAGTTGGCTGACTCACGGCGGGCGGGTTCTCCCGCTGTTTGGCCTTTCCGGCTGTGACCTGCTTTTCCAGCGCTGCGTGCCTCTCGACTAGCTTGGCCGCGGTCTGGCGGGCTTCGTCCTGTGCTTGCAGCAACGGGATCGTCTTGTTGCGCAAGGCGCGCCAGGCAACGAGTTGGGCGTAGAGGCTGCCGGCCTGGTAATTGATCTCTGGGGTATTCGCCACCGCCGCTGCAGGTTTTTCATCGGCTGCGTGTTCGGCGGCTTGGTGCTGGTCGAACTGGCGTTGGATCAAGCTCCCGGGATCGGCGCCGGATCGGATCAAGTCTTCCTTGGCATCATTGGCCTCGTCCTGATCGAGTTCTAGTTGAGCCTGGGCTACGTCGAGTTGTTCCTGCGCGCGTTCCTGTTTAGCGCCGCTCGCGGAGGCAAGCTCCTTCTTCAGTAGCTCGACACGGTTCTGGTCGGTTTTGACATCTACCTCAGACTGGCTTGCGTGTTCAAAGAGTTCGCGGTTTTGCGGTGTGGGTGCGACCGGATGGTTCGCGGCATCCCGCAAGGCATCGTGAAAGTCGAGGTCGACCTCGTTGTCGGCGAGTTGCGCAGCCTGATCCGAGAAGCGATGTTCATCCGCACCCGACGCCAGCTTCGCCATTTCGCGTGCGGTCTGCAGCGGCCGCTCGTCCACCAGCGGAGCTTGCTCGGTTGTTGTTCCGGAGGCCGTCGGCGCAGCCAGTTGACCGAGATCGCGAGTCAGGATCGATCCGACGACAGCCGCCAATATCATCGCCACTAGCCCGAGCGCGATCAGCCACTGACGGGATTTCATCAGAGATTCCATTGGTGCGAAGGGTTATTATACGGCGCGCTACGCGAGGGTCCGCTCTCAGAAGGGCAATCGAAAGGCCGAGAACTTCTGTCCCTCGCTGTCATCCCGAGCAACGCGAGAAATTCAGATTTTTCGCGTGGGCAGAGAAACCCAGATTCCTCGTCGCTTCGCTCCTCGGAATGATAACGGTGAGTTGGGGAGCCCGGAGTTTGTGGCGCGCAACTGCGGTTTACGGAGCCCAGTCGGCGATGAAAGTGTTGGTCTCGTGGGGCGCTTTGGCATTGCGATTCGATGCCCACACCAGTTTCTTGCCATCGGGACTGAACATGGGGAATCCGTCGAAGCCTGGACTGTAGGTGATCTGCTCCAGGTTCTTGCTGTTCACGTTGATGGCGTAAAGCTCGAAGTTGCCCATCCCGCCGGTTGAACCCAGGTTGGAGGAGAAAATAATCCTCTTGCCCTTGGGAAAGAATGACGGGGCAAAGCTGGCTGCGCCCAGCTTGGTGACCTGGCGCTTGTGGCCCCCGTTGGCGCCCATGATCCAGATCTCAAGCGAGGTCGGGCGGATCAGGTTCTGCGCCAGCAGGTCTTTGTATTCCGTAATTTCCTTTTCCGTGGCGGGATGATACGCGCGATAGACGATCTGCTTTCCATCGGGTGAAAAGAATGGGCCACCATCGTATCCCAGCTCGTGGGTGAGTTGCTTTACGTGCCTGCCATCGGCGTCCATGAGGTAGATGTCGAGATCGCCGTTGCGCATCGAAGTGAAGACGATGTGCTTACCATTTCTCGAGATGGTGGCTTCGGCGTCGTAACCCGGCGAGTCGGTAAGCTGCATGAGGCCGGAGCCGTCGGGATTGGCTGCGAAAATGTCGAACCCCGGATATATTGCCCACGTGTATCCCTTGGAAAAGTCCGGGCGGGGCGGGCATTTCGGGTCGGTCAAGTAGGTGGACGAATACAGAATGGTTTTGCCGTCGGGATAGAAATACCCACAAGTAGTTTTTCCCTTGCCATTCGAGACCATGCGAACGTCGGAGCCGTCCACGTTCATGGTGAACATCTGGTCGCATTCGAGGTTGTCCCGCGTGGATTGAAAGATGAGCTTCTTGCCGTCTGCCGAGAAATAAGCTTCGGCATTCTGTCCTCCGAAAGTGAGCTGGCGAACGTTGCGCAGATGCTTCTCTTGCGGCGTAGCCAGGTTTTCTTGCGGAGTGGGCGGGTTCGGAGCGTCCGAATTTTGTGCGAATGCACACGACAGTACAAGCCCGGTGGTGAGAGTGAAGGCGAGCAGGAGCGTTTTCATGCGACGAACGGCTAGTTTAACAGGACGACGGCATCGCAGGTCGATAGCCGTTCCGGTAAAATGTCGCTGATTTTTCTATGGAGGCTTCATGAAATTGCTGCTGCCATGTTTTGCCGCCATACTTCTCGTCGCCGTCTTTCTTTCTGGACATGCGTCTCTTTCGGCCGTCGCCAAGCGCGACGCGGGCATCCTGCTCCGACTCGAAGCTGACTTCATGAAGGCCGCGGCCGAGCGAGGCTCGCAGGGATACATGTCCTACTACGCCGAAGACGCCGCCGAACTGCCCAACGGAGCCGATATGTTTCGGGGCAAGGAAAGTATTGCGAAAACGATGAACTTTCTCGACGATAAGAACAACCATCTGACGTGGAAGCCAGTTTACGCGGACATGGCGGCTTCGGGCGACTTGGGCTATACGTACGGAATCTTTGAGTTCCGCTCCAAAGACAAAGAAGGCAACCCTTCGGTTGAGTACGGCAAGTACGTCAGCATCTGGAAGAAACAGAAAAATGGGAGTTGGCGAGTGGTGATGGATATGGGGAACTCTTCGCCTAACCCGAAATCTTAAAACGCGGAGGACAAAGAGAACATCCGCGGAGGACGCAGAGAAAAAGGTCGCCTCAGCGTCCTCTGCGTTTTAAGACTCTCACTTGCGAAAGTGTTCCAGAATCGCTTCGGCTTGTGCCCGAGTGACTACAGAGGACAGAGCCGCGGCTTCGGCCTGCTTCACCGCCTGCACGCTTCCGAAATGTTCCAGCAACCGGCGAGTTGTTCGCGCGCCCACGCCGGGAATTTCCAGCAATTCGGTGGAGCGGTCGCGCATCTGGCGGCGTTTGCGATGGAACGTCACGGCAAAGCGGTGAGCTTCATCGCGAATCAGTTGGATCAGGTGCAGCACCGGAGAATGGTGGTCGAGAACGACTGGTTCACTCTCTTGTCCGTAGACGTAAATAATTTCCTCGCGTTTGGCAATCGCGGCCAGGGGCTGATTGATGATTTCGAGCGCCCAAAGCGCTGCAGCGGCCGCGTGCAGTTGACCAAGTCCACCGTCGATCAGCACTAAGCTTGGCATCAGCTTCTTTTCTTCCTGTAGACGTTTGTAACGGCGGGTCACTACCTCGCGCATGGAGGCGAAGTCGTCCACGCCATCGACGCTGCGGATAATGAACTTTCGATAGTCGGATTTTTTCATGCGACCGTCCTCCCAGACCACCATGGAAGCGACAGTTTCCGCGCCCTGAATGTGCGAGATATCGAAGCATTCGATGCGGCGTGGCAATTCGGGCATGCCCAGCGCGTCCTGCAGCGCTTCCTGAATCGCCTTGGTGTTCGGTTTCATCACCCGGAAGCGCTGGTCGTAGGAGTGTTTGGCATTGTTGCCGGCCAAGTCCAGAAGGGAGCGTTTTTCACCCCGTTGGGGAACAAGGATGTGGACCCGCGCCTGATGAGAACTGTCGGCCGCGATCTGTTCTGACAATACTTCCTCGAGCGTTTCGCGGTCCTCGAACTCTACCGGGACGTAGATGTTGCGCGGGACGTAGGGCTGTCCAATATAAAGCTGTTTCAGCAGGGCCGAAAAGAATTCGCCCGGATGAAACGGCGATGCCTGTGTGGTGCCGGGTCTTTGACCCGGCACCGGGTCGGAGACCCGGTCCCACGTCCCATCGGTCGAGCTTTGCTCGGCCGGGCGGACGGTGAACTCGGGTAATTCCTCCCAGAAGAACTCACGGCGGTCCAGCACACGGCCGCCGCGCATGTGGAACAGGTTTACCGCCAGCATGTCATTTTCATAGTGGTAACCGAACACGTCGGCGTCGTCGCCTTCGACTGCGGCAATCCGCTGTTTCTCCTGCAACTGCTCGACGGTCGAAATCAAGTCGCGATACTTCGCAGCCCGCTCGTACTCCTCGGCCGCAGCCGCTCTCGCCATGCGTTCGCGCAAAGAATGCGAGAGGTCGGTCGGACGGCCTTCGAGAAACAGTTTCACATCCCGCACCGCTTCCTGATAGGCCTCGGGCGTGGTGAGTCCCTCTACGCAAGGTCCCAGGCAGCGTCCGATGTAGTACTGCAAACACGGTCGGGGATGAAAGTGCCCAAGATCTACCTTGCACGATGGAATCAGAAAATGGCGGTGGATCAAGTCCACGATGCGATAGGCCAGGCTGGTCGGAAAATACGGGCCATAATAGCTGCTGCCGTCTTTGCGTAGACGGCGCGTCACATAAACGCGCGGGAAACGTTCGCCTAGGGTCAGCTTTACATAGGGATAGGTCTTGTCGTCGCGCAGCAGAATGTTGAAGCGCGGCTGTTTCTGCTTGATGAGGTGGTTCTCGAGCGCCAGCGCCTCTTTGTTGTTGGCCACGACGATGTAGTCAACGTCGACGGCATCGCGCACCAGGGTGTCGGTTTTTGCGTCCTCGAGTCGGCCCTCGCGAAAGTAAGAGCTGACCCGGCTGCGCAGATTATTCGCCTTGCCTACGTAAATGACCTCGCCCTCAGCGTTCTTGTAGAGATACACGCCAGCCGAGGCCGGCAAGGTGCGGATTTTCGCGGCAAGATCCATGGACTGCGCCCTGTACTTCTATTTTATTAGAGTTTGGGAACGCTCTCGGGGACGCGAACAGCCGTGTGTCACAATGGTGTCATATGAGGCCTGCACTGACCATACGACTTACAGACGAGTTCCTGGCCTGGCTGAAGGAAATGTCTCGACGGACTGGATTGCCGGTGGGACGGATTATTCGCCATCAGCTTGAACCCGCCAAGGCGGGAAAGAGAAATCACGGATTCCGAGACTTCGCGGGCAAGATTAAAGGGCCATCGGATTTGTCTTCGCGGGAAGGCTTCTCTGTCGATGAAGCCATCACGATACCGGCCTCATCCCGACGTTCAGCCACCGACGCGGCATACAGTGATCACTGTAGACAAAGGGGACTTTCGGGTGTTCCGGCGTAACAAACGAGAGGCTATGCCGATACTGTGTCCCCCCAAGGCCTGACGCCTGCGAGTCCGTCGGACGCAGGGTTAGCCGGTCTGCCATCGTATAAAATTTCCCCACTTATGTCGCCTTTGTTCCCTCTGGAGGCCCTCCTGCTCGCATCAACAGATGTATAATTTGCGCCACAGCAACAACTTACAGCACAACGCCTATCAAACCCGGGTTGGCACCGCTCGTGCTCAAGTACAAGACGGACGTAACAGCGGATTGGCAATGAACTTGGCGATCCGAGATACAACGACCCAGAATTTGATGGCCCAGATTTTGCATCACCAGGTTCGTACCCAGGATTACGCATCGAAGGATCAAGTTAGATTGAGATCCGCTGACGTGAGAGAAAAAGGAGCGTCTCTATATATGAATCGCACTTCGTTAACGGTTCTGCTGGCAATGGGCATGGCGGCCTCCGTCGGATGCGCCAGCAAGAACTATGTTCGTCAACAGACCACCCCGCTGATCAACAAGACCAATGAACTGGACGACCTGACGGCGAAGAATTCGAAGGACATCAAGGACGTCGACGCGCGCGCCCAGGCAGGAATCCAGCAGGTACAAGCTAAAGCTGCCGAGGTAGACCAGAAGGCGCAGGCAGCTGGTCAAGCAGCCGACCAGGCGCAGACCCAGGCTAGCAACGCTGTCCACCGTGTTGACACCTTGCAGAACGCAGTCGCAAACCTTGACAATTACAAGGTCGTGACCGAGACCTCGGTGCATTTTGGCTTTAACAAGGACAATTTGACGGCGGACGCCAAGACCGCACTGGATCAACTCGCGAGCGATGTATCCAATACCAAGGGTTACATCCTTACCGTCGAAGGCGCGACCGACGCAGTGGGCGATGCCGAGTACAACTACGGATTGAGCCAACGTCGGGCCGATGCCGTGATTCAATATCTGGCCTCGGAGCGCAACATTCCGGCCTACAAGATTTATGTAATCGGGTTGGGCAAGGACAAGCCAGTCGACTCGAACAAGACCAGGGAAGGTCGGGCCAAGAATCGCCGCGTCGATGTACGCCTGATGACCAATACGACAGGAGCCGCTCCCGCATCGGCCACGAATCAGCCGACCGGGCCGTCGCTCTAAACAAGTTCACCCTCCTCCCCGGAGGACTTCGCCAACCAGGCTGCTCCATCCCCCGGAGCGGCCTGTTTTTTCCTAAGTTACGGTATTAAAAGAAGTTTTTCAATTCCTACGCTAAGCGGTCCCGCTCAGCCATAAATCTCCGAAAACAAGAACTGTACACAATTTTTACACAAGAGTATGACGCGGGCCATGGAAGACATCCAAACGTCCGAAGCTGAATTACGCCCGGCACTCGCGCTAATGCATCTATCTGGGCATAGCCAAGAGACCGGAAGATGGCCGCTGCCGCTGCCGAAAATGGCTATACGTCAGAGGCTCGCGGTATCACTGCCGATGCCAGATCATGGGGGACAGCACGGACCAAGGCCCGCGAGTATGCCGACCTCGAAAATCGCCGAGCGGACTGCGCAATTGAACTTCACGCCTAAGCACTTGACCGATGCCTTGATGAGTTTTCACGGCCAAGTGTGCGGTTGGTACCGGCGAGAAATCAATTGCCAATCTGACGACGCCGCGCAGTGCACGAGATTACGACCGAGTTCTCGACCCACTGGATGGGGACCTGGAAAGACAGAACGCATTACTCGAAGGGCGATTCCCAAGATCTCATTCACTCGGCCGCAGATGGTGGCAATCCTCCACGCGGCAGCTAACTACCACCGCATTCTTAATGGGCACAGTGCAGATTTGGAAGGCAAGGCCGACCGCTTGCACGTCTTTGTTACCGCGTCATGCGTAGCCCTGGGTTGTCAATCGTGGACACCACTATGCTAGCTCGCACGCGGCTCGCGGCTGACGATGGGCTTGAACTCTACCGCCAGAAGACCGGAGAACCCGTGTACCTACCGCTTGAGCCCGAACTCGCAAATGAACTGCGCGGCCTTGCAGCGATTCCTGAGGATGATCCTCGCTACTTTTTCTGGAGCTGGCATGGCGCCCTGGACGCGGCGTACGCGCAAGCTGGAAGATCCGCAAGCAGGACATTGCGCAGGGCGACTCTTGCCCTACATGTGGTCGACCACTTGAGAATGCAAAGAAGCCGCCGACCGTGGAGCGGGCAACACGTCGGTGAAATCTCGCCCCGGACCATGCCAAGCTCGCGGAAGGTCAATCTCGAAAAAGTGCAGGCATCGCTCGATGCCGTCTGTCCAAAATGTGGCCGCATGATTCCGCCGCCGAGGTAAGGCGTATAGATTTCGAGCGTATCGAGTGTCCGGAGTGTGGCGAGCTGTTTGTGCCCGGCCCGATGAATCGTTAGCCCCGAGGCTTTTTCTTCGTGTTCAACGCAGTTCGCGCCGCCGCCGCCGCTTCTTCCACTTGTTTGTTCCTGCGGCGGATGGGATGAGCTTCTTTCAAGCTGACGCGCGTGATGGCTTTACTCTTTGCCATGCATCCTCACGCGCGGCAATATTTCTTTCCTTCCCTGCGAAGATTCGGCATTTTGTCAGCGCACGCTACGATCTCCGTAGGCGTATACGGGTCACTATCACCGAACTCGGCATTCAAACGTAACGTGATCTCCATCGCCGTGACGGCATTCCCTGGTTTCCCGGAGTATCCGATCGATGTGATCCTCAAGGCGTGCCATGCGGGCAGTTTCCCACAAGGGCCGAGACGATGGCTAGAGTTGCGGAACTCAAGCTGCCCATTCCTTCATACAGTCGATACGATAGGAAATCTGGGCCTGGCTGGTAATCCTTACATAGGGCACGAGGCCCAGAAGATCCAAATACGCTGGATTATAGGATTATATGAGGTTGGTTTGGCCTGACTCGTGCTGGAGTTGCCATGTACCTGACCTTAATTTAATGACGGCAATTTGATGGAGTCGGTGTTCATAGCAATGGAGGCCGCCTATGGCATTTCAGTTATTAATGATGGAGGCCGTAATGGCATTTCCGGAATCCTTATTCCCTTGCTCTCTGTGTAACGATCCGGTAGATCTTCGAACGGCCAAGACCGACGAGTACGGAAAGGCTATTCATGAGGAATGCTACGTGCTCCGGATGCGAATGACGCGGGATATCCGGCTCTCGAATCCGTCGAGTCAGGCAAACTGAGTTCCATTAACAGGCGTGTTTTATCCTAGCTGGTATAAAATCACAATCTGAGAATACTGTGGCCTTCTGCGCTCCCCCCAACGCCAGCGTCCAGAGGGGGTCCTCGAGGAGACGCGGGCTAAAATGGTCATACTGAGAGAGGGCAGTCCAAGGCGGCGCTGCCCGTTTTCCATTGCGTTCTGCTGCCGCGGTCATCAGCCGCCCGCCGTTCGATGTACGGTAGCCTTGTCATCAGTATGAATTAGGGCTGCTATTCGGTGTAGCTCGTCACACAATTCGTTAATCCGCTCTTGTCTCTGCGCGAATTCGCGACGTGCGGCATCCGTCAACGTCCTCATCTCCGCCGTATCGGCTTGGTCATTTACAAGATGAGCGAGTTCGTGGCGGAGTTGTTCCGGATCACGGGTCATCGCACACTCCTGGACGAACGGCGCAGAGTTGGATGGTGGGGATCTGGCGCAGGTTGGTCGGGCGTTGCATTGCGTTCTGCTGGCGTGTCACTAAATTAAAATTGCCTACGGTAGTTACGGTATTGCCCGCGCCTGACGCGTGCGCTACCTTTATCGCGTCCTCTGCACGTACAGACGCTGTAGTGTCCGCACTCGATCTGTGTTGTATTGTACGTTCGCGTGATTCCAATGAGATCAGTCCTCTGGGCTAAACATCTCGAAAAAGCGGTCGAGTTGCTGCTCTGCGAGCTTACTGCTGCGCCAGGGATGATCGAACCACAGGAGACCTACTGTCCAGTGGCCGCATCAACGGTATCGGTCCAAAGGTGATGAAGCGAGCGGCTGCGAAGCTTGGCATCGTGTTTGAGAGGCATATCAGTCCAGACATGGGAGGCTTACGAACTTACTGGAGACTTCCAGGGAAAGCGGCATAGCTTTCATTGGTCCAGGTCAATGGCTAAACGGGTACTCAGCCACCATGCTCTTGAGCTGTTCGAGGTGTTCGCGCAGCGCGTGCCTCAACTCGGCAAGAATGGGCTGCAACTCGGCAGTGTCTTGTGCGGCTACAGCCTGGGCACACAGTTCACGGATTCGCTGCTCCAGGGTCACATCGAACGTCACAAAGCACCGCTCGTCTATTTGTACCTGGTTGTACCTGGGTCCCGGAGACAGTTCAATCCATACACACCGTATTTCAAATGTGTCACGAGTCGTGACTACAGTATTTGCTGTATTGGCCGCAACCGAGACCTCCGCTATCGTTGCTGCATCTGCATCCCAAACGCGAATATAGCGGTCATGGGTTAGCGTAGCGCGGCACTTCATCTATATTTTGCCGTGCGTCATTTGGACCCTCACGACCGCCCTATACCCAACCCACAGGCCGGACGGTTTCCCCAGCTGTTCGGCTTCTTTCTTTGGCTGATTCGCTTAGATTAGTGGAAGCTGACCCTCGAATAACTCCACTTCGGCTTGCGCGTCCTCGCGCACCACTTGGTCTTGAAGTTCGACCACATCTGACGCAAAGGTATTCCTCCAGCCCGGCGTTCCATCTGATTTCATGTTTTATTTGCCCCCAAGGTATGTCTGTCACCGAAGATGACACCGGGTAGTTTTACTAGTTGTCACATTACGGCGTTCAGGATCTATTGTGTCATCAGCGGTTCTCGGGGGAGGACTGCTTGGAGCGCCCTAGGACTAGGCAAGTCTAGGGCGCTCTTTTTGCGCTCGGAGGATGTCTACTAATCCCGAGGGTTCTTCTTCGGGGTCAACACACTGGCGGCTCCTAGTTTGGCCAATCCCAGGATCACAGAATATCAAGGGCGTGTATCGGTCAATGACTTCGCAACCCGCTTCACGAGCTGTCGTTCCGGCGTCGCTGGGGCTGATACCTCATTTTCTCAGCGTACTTGCGGACTTCTGACACCGTCATCTTATGATTCAGGTTTTCACACAACCCTACCTGTTGAGATTTCTGCCATTCGGCGAAGGTCGGAATTCTGTTTGTCGTTGCGGCAACGATCGTTTCATTGCAACCGGGCAAGCGTAGCTATCCTCTGCGGTTTACGCTCCACGGTTGCCCAGCACACGTCTGTAACAGCTCAACTAACCGCAGTCGCCGCATAGACGCCCTGAAAAATCTTTGCAAACGAAAAGAGTTTGGAGCTTAAGTACTATAGAATGAGTGATATGGCGATGTTGCAACAGTTACTAGAACGGCAATCAGCGAATATGGTCATTTCCGACCGGTCGGTGCCACCACCCACACATATCAATCGCTGTTCCATCCAAGCGGAGAGGTGGGAGCGGCTGTTCTGGCTTACGAACAGCCGCTTCTTTAGCGGGTTATTGGCGAGGACGCTACGGTCGCAAGGCGAAAAGCGGCTAGGCTGATTTTTTCGCCTGCGAGCGAAACTCGATAACTTTTCCGAGTTGCTGTTCTGAAGCCCACCTGCGTGGTTTCCGAGCATTCTCCGGAATGTAAAACTCAATTACCTTTGCCATGACAATCTCCTTGATTCATGGGTCTCTGTCCGCGAGGCCTTCTTGGCTTTCGAACTCCGGTGGTCCTACCAAGCCCATCCACATTGACAGTGCACTGAGTCGTGCAACCGGAGCTTGCGTAAGAGCGCTTTACAAACAGCGCATGATCTCATCCACATGTCCGTTCCCCCGCCTTACATGAGAACTCTCGCACGATCTCGCCGAGAACACATCACGAGATGCAGTGTTTTTTTGCTACCACGGGAGACGGTCTGACGAGTACCTCGTCCGAGTAACCATAAGTACCTCGTTCGGGTAACCATTAACGAGGTGCCAGCGCACACAGCGACAGAGGCGTGATCCGCCGATAGCTCTCGGTCCATACCTTGTGGCCAAGAGTTGTAATGGCTCTGCTGCCAAGGATTGGAGAGTGCACCGCTGGGGGCTCAAACGAAGACGGAGAAATATCACTCTTGCTCTTGGTGGACGGCGCGTGGTGAGCGTCGGGGAGTAACTGTCGAGATCAGGTCATAGTGCTCAGCCCCTTCAAAGGTCAATGACCGCTATAGAGATGTTACAACAGCAACGCCTTCTGAGATGCGCCAACTCCACGCTTTTCATTGACTTGCAGACGCTTCCGCCATAGCATGTTTTGCACACATGATCGGCCAGACGATCTCGCATTACCGCATCGTCGAGAAGCTTGGCGGCGGCGGGATGGGTGTGGTGTACAAAGCCGAAGACGTCAAACTCGGTCGCTTTGTAGCCCTCAAGTTTCTGCCTGATGAAGTGTCCAAAGATCCGCAAGCTCTGAGCCGTTTCCAACGCGAAGCCAAAGCTGCGTCCGCTCTCAATCACCCAAACATCTGCACCATCTATGAAATTGATGACCAGCGCGGTCAAGCGTTTATCGCTATGGAATTTCTGGACGGGTTGACGCTGAAACATCGCATTGCCGGGCGTTCGATGGAAACAGAATTGATTCTTTCGCTCGCAATCGGGATTACCGATGCGCTCGATGCTTCACATGCCAAAGGAATTATTCACCGGGACGTTAAGCCGGCCAACATCTTTGTGACTGATCGCGGGCACGCGAAGATTTTGGACTTCGGGCTGGCCAAAGTGTCGCTAAAGTCGGAGAACGCGGGTACCAGCGCTCCAACCGTTGACTCAGAGGAGCATCTCACCAGTCCCGGCACTGCGCTAGGCACCGTAGCGTACATGTCTCCCGAGCAGGTTCGAGGAAGGGAACTCGATGCTCGTACCGACCTGTTCTCATTTGGCGCGGTGTTGTACGAGATGTCTACTGGCGGATTGCCGTTCCGTGGCGAAACTGCGGGCGTTATTTTCAATGCCATTCTCGAACGCCATCCAGTGCCAGCGTTGCGCCTGAACCCCGATCTTCCGCCAGATCTGGAACGGATCATCAACAAGGCGTTGGAGAAAGACCGCAATCTTCGCTACCAGCACGCTTCGGAGATGAGGACGGACTTGCAGCGACTGAAGCGGGACACAGAATCGGGGCGATTAGCAACTGCTCAGTCTGAGGTTAGCGGCCACGCGCGGGCGAAGCACTGGCGATTTACGATTGCTGGGACGCTCCTCCTAGGTGTGGCCGCAGCCGCAGCTTTTTTGTATCTGCGACAGCCTCATCGTCTGCTGACTGAGCGAGACTCCATCGTTCTAGCTGACTTTGAAAATCATACGGGTGATCCCGTATTTGATTATGCGCTCAAACAGGCTCTTGCGGTTGATTTAGGGCAGTCACCCTTCTTGAACGTAGTGTCCGAACACAAAGTGATTTCGACCCTGCGGCTCATGGGTCGCTCGCCAGCAGATCACTTGACCGAGGAGTTTGCCCGAGACCTGTGTCAGCGTGTGGGAAGCAAGGCATTCCTGGCGGGTTCAATCACCAGCTTAGGTACGCAGTATGTCATTGGACTAAAGGCGGTCGACTGCAGTACCGGTGACACTTTGGCTCAGGAACAGGAGACAGCGGCGAACAAGGAAAGCGTGTTGAAGGCTTTAGATAAGGAGACGGCGGACCTTCGCGGCAAGCTGGGTGAGACTCTCGCCTCAATTCGCCGTTTCGATACGCCGGTGGATGATGCGACGACGCCTTCCCTCGAGGCGCTGAAGGCCTTTAGTCTAGGCCTGAAGACCGACAACGAGAAAGGAACTGCTGAAGCAATTCCGCTCTTCAAGAGCGCTATCGAGCTCGATCCCAATTTCGCGGCGGCATATTCGAGCTTGGCGGTATCGTATGCGAATTTAGGACAAGCCAGCTTGGCCGCCGAGAACGCAACAAAGGCTTATGACTTGCGAGGGCGGGTGAGCGAACGTGAGAAGTATGCGATTGAGTCTTTTTATTACGACGCCACCACGGGCCAACTCGAAAAGGCAGAACAAACGTACCAGCAGTGGATCCTGAGCTATCCACGCGACTTTGTGCCGCACAGCAATCTGGGGAACACCTACATCTTAATGGGCCAATGGGACAAGGCCCTTCCTGAAGGTCTGGAAGCTGTACGCCTGGAGCCCAGAGTCGCCGCTGGATATTCGAACCTGGGGCAGATCTACATCGCGCTCAACCTGCTTGATGAAGCATCTGCCACGTTTCAGCAGGCGTTGAAGCAGAAGCTGGACGCGGGTTATCTCCGCTTGTGGATGTATTACCTGGCCTTACTTCGGAATGATCGAGCAGACATGGAACAACAGGTGGCTTGGGGTACAGGTAAGCCCGGGGATGAAGATCCGCTGCTTTCAGCCCAATCTGATACCGAGGCGTACTACGGGCGTCTGATCAAGGCCCGTGAGTTCTCCTCCCGCGCGGTGAATTCGGCGAAACATGCAGACGCTAAAGAAACGGCAGCCTTGTGGGAAGCAAATGCCGCGCTGCGGGAGGCGGAGTTCGGTAATTCGGCCTTAGCGCGAAACGACGTTGCGACCGCATTAGCTCTGGCTCCAGGTCGCGACGTCGAGGTATTGTCGGCTCTGGCTTACGCACGAGCCGGGAATATTCTACCGGCACAAGAGCTCGTCGACAAGCTGAATAAGGAGTTCCCGACGAATACATTGGTGCAGATTTATTGGCTGCCTGTGATTCGTGCCGCGATAGAACTCGATCGCAAGGACTCCAGCCAAGCGATTGAACTGCTCCAGACCCCAATGTCCTATGACCTTGCTGAGCCAACCCCGTTGCAACTGGGCCCGATGTATCCTGCCTATCTGCGCGGCGAGGCATACCGGCAGGAACACCGAGGCAAGGAAGCCGCGTCGGAGTTCCAAAAGATTCTTGACCACCGCGGGGTCGTTGTAAATTTTCCTCTGGGAGCTGTGGCTCATCTTGGTCTCGCTCGCGCCTACGCCTTGGAGGGCGAGGTGCTTAAGAGCGGTGCTGCGTACCGTGAGCTCTTCACCCTCTGGAAAGACGCCGATCCAGATGTTCCTATCCTGAAGGAAGCCGAGGCTGAGTACGCGAAGTTGCGGTAGCTGGGAAAATTCCGGCCTTGTCGATTGCCGACTGGCGTAACTGTCGTCAACCTACTAGGAAAAGATGTAGAACCACAAACGTCTGCACTCGGTGCTCGGTTACTTGCCCCCCGCCGAGTTCGACGCCCAGCTGGCAGCCCGCAACCAGGAGGCCGCTGCGCGGGAGCCTTCGCTATGAGTTTTCTGAGGCATGGGGAAATCTTTCGATCCGATGTTGGAGTTGACTAGGCGGGGAGACAGCAACTGTCACCTGCTCCCAGCGCTCATCGGCTTCGATGAGTTTCCAGTTGGCAATTCCTTGGCGGATGGCTCTCCAGCAGGATCCGCCTCAGCTTCCCCAACTGGGCCGCAGTGTGCGGTAAACTCGTCTTGCCGGTCGAGGCATTTTCATCGAACGGCTTACTGTGTCTTAACTGTTTGTCTCACGCCAGGGGGCAGCCTCAGATCGTTCCTCGCCCCATGACTTGAGCAGAAAACGGCGTGTCGTATCTCTGCACTATGGTACGATAACCCTCGCCGCTTCGCACGCCATTAGGTTGGTGTCCCAATGCATCTCCTACGATTGTTCTTGGCGACATGGATTGAATTCGGAATTGTAACGGTCTTCTTCCTGTATTGGCTGGCTAAGCGAACCGCCCGACACATCAATACGCTCGACAAGCCAGTTCTGGACCAGGATTCCTTCCAGCAACTCCTGTCGGCTGCTTATACACTGCAGGAGAAAAATCGCTCGCTGGTCAAGGAAACTAAAGGGGACTCCTCCCAGGCAGTTTTGCTGCGGCCAGAGCCGGTGCAGATGGCTCACTCTGATCTTGAACCTTCAGTGCACCTCAACGGTTCGGTGGTTCCACCTTCCCGCGACAGGCGAATCCCTGGGAGCGACCAGTTCTTCTGGAGGGTTGCGACGGCGGTGGCAATGGTATCGCTTTTCGCTCTACTACTCGTCAGTTCGCATGATCGCCTCTCACCCTTGCCCGCCAGGCTGGAAGTGATCCAGCAAGAAGTGCCACTCCGCAGAGTTCTGCCGCAGAGCGACGAAGTCGGCACGAAGACGATCACGATGGAACCACAGGCGACGAGGACCGGGCCGAACGAACAAACCCTTAATGCTGACAAGCCTGGAAGAAGCGTGCCAGCCGCTGCCCACAAGAAGATCGTGAACCCGCCCCGTCATTCCATTTATGAGAGCGAAGCCGACATGGTTGCTCCAGACACCGTGGTGCGTTACAGCAGACGTGCCGTTCGTCGGTAGTTTCAATCGCTTCAGCCAAGCGATACGACCGCTCCTCTCATCTTCCAGGCGACCAGAATGCATCTTTTACGCTTGTTCACGACATGGTTTTCACTCGCGATCGTAACGGTCTCTCTGTTGTTCTGGTTGTGTAAGCGAACCGCTGCAACAGTTGAGGATTCAGACAAGTGGTTCTCTCCCCAACGCCCCAGATAGGGACAACTGCGCCGCTTGAGTCTTTTGACTTACAGCGTGTAGGGTAGTTTGGCTTTGGCTTTGTCATTAACTGTAACTGTGACCACACGGTTCACAGCGGTTGGCATTCTGCTATTGCTGCTTTCTCAAGCAGATGCAGCAGTTTATCGAAGGTATTCGTGAGAGGGATCCTGTAACTTACAGAATGCAAGCGCTCGGGCCGCGCTGGCTTATGGGGCCTTTTTGCTAGCTATGCAGATTCGCACCGGTGATGACAAACTTTTGACAAAAAATCCGCGCCTGCTGCTTGACTTGCGCGGCGATCTTTCTCTAGGTTGAAATTCAGATCCCAACGATAGCTAAGAATGAAGACGTCAGAACCAACTGCGATCTCAAAGAAGGGTGGTTCCTGGGCCCAGGTTCAGATCAATCCGTGGCCCGTCTTCTGGACAGTGGTCGGGGCATGGATGTGGTTTGGCATCTTACATTTTGCCCGCATAGTGTGAAACTACGCTGCCTTCTGCTGAGCCTTCACCTTCGCCCACCTCGCCCGCTGCTTTCTTGCTGGCCAGACCATGGTCGCGAATCAAACCTTAAGACTTCCTGAAAACTCTGTAAAATGTTGCGATCAAACTTGGAACTCTTCCGACTAAGCTCTGACGACTCACCCGTGTTCGTGACTAGAACAATGCTTTTGGGCATCGAGCGAAGAGCCTTAAGGAGAAACCATACGTGAAGCGACTTTGCGGA
>Ga0210389_10000910_pt1 | contig 24989 bp, 21 predicted proteins | sample IncBWH28OmetaG_FD_160127 | JGI IMG/M metagenome (GOLD analysis project Ga0210389, IMG submission 160127) | Forest soil microbial communities from Barre Woods Harvard Forest LTER site, Petersham, Massachusetts, United States - Inc-BW-H-28-O ...
CACATTCGATAAATTAAATATTCGCAAATGGTTCTATGTGAATTGGAAATGGAAAACCATGCCCGACAAGCATATTGTTGAACGCTATCTGGACGCTGTAAAACTGTTGAACGTAATAAACGATCAGGTGGGTCTGGATTATTTTATTCCATCCAAAGATGTAGTAGCAATTGCAACATTACCGAAGCAATTTCATTTGGGTTATGTCGCAATTGCCATTGGAGCCCAGCATGCTACTAAACGCTTACCTGAAGCCAAGCTTACTGAATTGATTGGCAAAATCTCTGCGCCGGTTATTTTACTCGGTGGAAAAGAAGACACCGCAATGGCCGACAAATTGGTCTCACATTTCCCTGACGATAAGGCTATTTTGAATGCCTGCGGACTATACAATTTAAATCAATCTGCCTCTATCGTTCAGCAATGCATGTATTTGTATACACATGATACAGGTTTGATGCATATTGCAGCGGCTCTGCAAAAAAGAATTGTTGCGATCTGGGGCAATACGGTTCCGGAGTTTGGTATGTATCCATATAAAACAGAACACATTACATGGGAAATTGAAAATCTGTATTGCAGACCATGTTCAAAAATAGGCTATAAAACCTGCCCTAAAAAGCATTTCAGGTGTATGAATGAACAACATTTACCGGTTGATGAAATTGAACAGCAGTGGCAATAAAAAAGAGTCACACTAAAAGTGTGACTCTTTTTCGAATGTGGTAAGCTTAGAAATTAGATTTTTTTCACTTCAACTGCATTAACACCTTTTTTACCTTCAACGATTTCAAACTGAACTTTGTCGTCTTTTGTAATTTGTTCTTTCAGACCAGAAACGTGTACAAAAATTTCCTTGTTGCTGGCGCTGTCTAATATAAAACCAAAACCTTTGGTTTCATTGAAGAATTTAACTGTTCCCGTATTCATAATGGTATTGTAATTAATTGAATACTAAAGTTATGAATAAAAACGAGAATAAAAATAAATTGCAAACTTTTTTTAAAGGCAGGCAATCAAACATTTAACTTATTTTACCAGTAAAATATTCCCCATTTAACAAAATGCCATCTTAGAAGCAAAAATTGCCTTTTACTGTTATTTGAAATGGTATTATCCAGCTTTTCTGCAATGAAGATTTCTTCTTGTTTTAAAATAACAAAATGGATTAATAAGCATCCAATACTAAAAATGCCGTTTATTAATTTTTATATTTACAACTAACTTTCGGCTATTTATTTTACTTGCCAGCATTGGATTTTGAAAACATAAGCCGTCCCTATTTATTCTTTCTTTACCATGATTCAAAAATCTGATTTACTGGAAAATAAGACCTATAACAGCCTCATAATAGTCATTCTTTTCCTTATTAATTTATCTTTTAAACTCATCAACCTAACCTATGAACCTATCTGGTATGATGAATGCTTTAGTATTTTTTATTCCCAGGGAACGGTAGACGATATTTTATTTGTGAGTACCTGGGATATAAATCCTCCGTTTTTCAATTTATTTTTGCACCCATGGGTGAAATTTTTTGGCACTTCTGAATTAAGTATGAGAATGGTTCCTGCCATATTAAGTTCTTTAACAGGCGTAGCATTATATCTCTTTCTGAAAAAATACATAAATGTTCGAACAGCAATAACAGCGTCGGTACTTTACCTGTTTTCTAATATATCTTTTTATTATGCACACGAAGTTAGAGGATATACATTAATACTCTTTGTAAGTATTCTATCGATCTGGTTATTTATAAAAATGCTGGAAAAGCCAGGCTATATAGCTTCAGTTGCTTTAGGGCTGACTTATTATATACTTATCATGACGCATTATCTTACTTTTTTCATACTGCTCGCTCAAGGAATATTATTTCTTATTTTTTTCAACCGAACGTTACTTAAATTTTACCTGATTGCTGTCGCATCATTCACACTGCTATTCTGGCATTGGATGCCGCGCGTAGTGGAAATTATTAGCGGAGGAAGCAAGCACTGGTTAAAGAGCCCTGACCTGAACAATTTATTCGATTTTATTTTTTCTATATCTAACGGAAAATTACAACTCATCATCCTATGCGTCTTAGCATGCACAGGTATTATAGCAATCATCATTAAGAAAGAACAATTCTTTCATAATAAAGTAATCAAGGCAATTGTTATTTACTCCATACTCATTAGTTTTGTAACAGTTTTATTGAATTATATTATCTCGTCTACTATTCCTATTTTTCTGGATAGGTATTTATTGTTCTCGTTGCCAGGCTTTATTATATTATACGCTGTCTTTATTTCCAGAATACCTTTAAATAATTTCTTCTATTATTCGTTACTGACCTTTGTTGGCATATACGCATTCAGTCAGGTTTCGATAAATGGACCTACCACAAAAATGGATTACAGAAGTGCTGTCAATTATGTAAAATACGAACAGGATTCTGCAAGTGTGGTTTTTATTCAAACAATAGACGTAGGTGCACTTTTTACTTACTATTACGATAAAGAGATTTTTAAAAATTATTCAAACATTGAAAATCTACTGAAAGAAAAAATGGTTTTTATGGGAAACGATTCGACTAAAGTCCCATCGTTTAATGATTCCTTATATACTAAAATTATTCACGTTGAAACATTCAGTGAATTTTCTGACCCTAATAAGACAGTAATAGCATGGTTTGATAAAAATAACTATGTAAAAACAAAAGTAAAAGAGGATTATGTTGGAGTGAAGGTTACTACGTACCAAAAGAAATAATTATTAACTCATTTGTATAAAAGCATGTTAAGTATAATAGTATCTGTTTTTAATGAAGAAGAAGTTTTACAACATTTTTACAATGAACTGATTTCACATATTTCATTCATTGAAGATGCAGAAATTATTTTCGTAAATGATGGCAGTACGGATAATACACGAATAATTCTCAATCAATTTGCGGAGCAAGACTCGCGTGTTATAGCAATTCATTTTTCAAGAAATTTTGGACATGAGGCTGCAATGATTGCCGGCCTTAAACATTGTACTGGCGAAGCAATAATATGTATGGATGCAGACTTGCAACATCCACCGTCAAAAATACAATTGATGTATGAGGCCTATAAAAGTGGCAATGATATCGTACTAATGATACGAGACGAACGCAAAGATTATAATTTTCTAAAACAATGGTTTACTTCTTTTTTTTATTATATCCTTAATACACTTTCTGAATATCGTTTTTCTACAAATGCTTCTGATTTCTTTTTAATATCTTCCCGCGTTGGGAAAGTTGTAACTTCTGAATTCAATGAGTACAATAAATTTCTAAGAGGGATCATTCAAAATATTGGTTTTAAAAGTTGCAATATTCATTACATAGCACCCAAACGCTTCGCCGGAAAAAGTAAATACAGTATCTATAAATTGATTCTGTTTTCATTTTCCGCAATCTCTACAACATCGCTTGTCCCTTTACGATTAGGAATATTTGCTGGAATTACTTTTGGAATATTTTCAATTGTGCTCAGTATTTATTCAATTGTAATGAAATTGTACTCTCAACCAACCGCAGGATACACAACCCTTATTGTATTCTTAAGTTTGTCTTTTTCCTTGCTATTTTTCATCATCGGTATTATTGGTGAATATTTAGCAAATATATTCAAAGAAGTTAAAAACAGGCCTTCTTATATAATTGAAAAAATAACAAAACAGAAGAATTGAAAACACTAACTGATTTAGCTTATAAATCCTTTATATGACCACTCTAATAGCTATACATATCTCAATCGCTTTATGAATCCAATATTTAAATCACATCAAATACCTGATTTCTTTTTATCACTATCAAAAAGCAGATTGTTATTTGTGCTATTATCAATTGGCATAGGCGTTGTTGTTTTTGGCAATTATTTCGACTTTACAATAGTTGAGCCTAACAATACAGCCTGGATAATGCGGTTGCAGGGAGATCATTCGCAACATTATATCGGAAGTGTAGCATTTCGCACAGATGACTGGCATTTTCCTTTAACAAAAACTACTTATATAAATTATCCCGAAGGCGTTTCAATCGTCTATACAGATTCCAACCCATTAGTAGCATTTATTCAAAAATTTTTCGATTTATATTCTTGCCCACTTATCAATATACAGGTGCTTGGTATTTAATCTGTTTTAGTTTGCAAAGTTTAATGGGGTATTTACTTGTACAAAAAATTACCCGAAACTCTATTTTCGCATTATTAGCTGGCACCCTGTTTTGTCTTTTACCACCTATTATCCACCGTGCAGGACATGAAAATTTAATGGCGTTCTGGATAATACTATGGGCATTATATATATTCATCCATGACGAACTTTCGGTATATAAAAAATCTTTTTGGTTTTTTATAGTGATTGTAGTTTCAAGCTTAACACATGCATATTTATGTGTCATGGTTTTGTTTATAAGCGGAACCTGGTATCTGCAACAGGCCATTATTTTATTAAAGAATAAACAAACTACCTATTTATTAAAATTCATCTTAATAAATGCTATTTATGGTTTAGGTTTTGTAATTATCTTGTGGGTGTTTGGATATTTTTATAATACTCCTGAAAATAGTGGATTAATGGGCTTTGGATATTTTTCAATGAATTTAACTGCACCATTTAATCCAACAGATAATTTATATTCGTCTTTTATTAATGAAACTGCCATAAGAGAGGGCCAACACGAAGGCTTTCAGTATTGGGGACTTGGAGTTATTTTATTATTGTTATTTACTGTTTTAATATACACAAAAAAATACGCTGCTCATCTCAAAGGTACGTTTGGGCTACTTTTATTAAGCGCTATAATTTTGGTGTTCTTATTAAAAAATAATGAAGTGACATTCTATCAAAAAAGTTTAGTAGCCTTACTTACTGGTATCTATTGTCTATTACTATTTATTCTTTATAAAGAAAACACCGGCAATTATCTTTTATTGTTTGTTCCGGCTACCATTTGTTTTTTTCTTGCCGTGTCAAATACGATCACTATTGGCCATTCCGTTTTGTTGGATTACCACTTAAATGAAGATGGTTTCTTTTCCGGTTTTTTCAGAACAGTCCGTTCTTCGGGAAGACTGTTTTGGGTAACGACTCATGTATTAATGACATCTGCGCTGTTTCTATTGTTTAAGATAATGCCTTCAAAAAAGAGTATTGTCATTCTTAGCATTATTGTATTGGTCCAGATATTAGATTTGTACAAAATCTCCTACGTGATTGATAGCAAAAACAAAGAATACTCGTCTGTATTGAGCGATATTAATAAAGAAACAATTCTTGCCTGCAATAATGTTCGATTTATAGGCGAGTTAAATATGGATGCAGCAAATTTTGCCATACTCAATAAAAAGCCGATAAATAATTTTTATACGGTACATAATGTTGGTTCACTTACTGCCATTAAATTATCAAATGAAAATCAACTCTTTCAGGAAAATAAATTAAAAGAGACTGAATTGACTTTATTCAGAGTAACGGATCTGCCGCTCAATAAAGTAATCAATGCTGATGTATTTGATCATAAATTTCTTCAATCATCTACGTTGGAACATGACAAGCTGATTACTGCAAAAAATAAAATAATCAGAAGAAGCTACGATTCTATTAACGCTATAGTCAATAGTGTAAAGAATGATTCTCTGGTCGTCTTTTCTATCAAAGGAAATGTAGCTCTGGGCAATGATACATCATTCTGCAGATCGTTTGATACATTATTTAAAACTCATTTATCTGAGATTAAATCAAACCAGTCCTACATTGCGATATTCTACCATGGAGTTTTATTGATTGAAAAATCGGGTCCTGAAAATACAAACCCGGTTGAATACGCCGGCAAACTTGATGAACAGAAGCTGTATGTAAAAAGTATAGTAACAGAATCTGAAAATGCGGCGATTATTATAATCAACAATTTTGACTACTCGATAAACGCAAGTGGATTGAATGTTGTTTCTGTTTCAAAATATGGCGACAATAATTTTATTGTCAGCATTGGAAATATAGAGTCTTTTGATAAAATCATTCACTAAATACAAACGTTCATAATATTAGATACAAAGATGAACACGCAAACAAAAGTACGTTTTGATTTTTCACTAAGTCCACTAAAAGAATATTTTTTATATGGATTGATATACATAATATTTTTGATACTAGCGCCGCATACAGGCTTGTGGAACGATGTTTTATGCTGGACAGACTGGTGTGTTTATATTCATAAAAACGGCCTTGAAAACGTTTATCATTCATATACGGATTACCCTCCCTTGTATCATTACATTTTAAGTTTTTTTGCCTGGATAAAAAATGACGAGTCTTCTATCCGAAATTACATTTACGAATTGAAATATATTACTCTATTATTTGAATTTTGTTCAATATTTATTTTGTTCGGCTATATAAAGAAAGAGTTGCGTCCATGGATTTTTCTTTTTGTCATTTTAAATCCAGGATTTTTTTACAACAATATTATTTGGGGACAAGTTGATGGAATTTTCTCCTTCTTAATATTGAGTTCCATCATTCTGGCAATTAATAGAAAAAATACTGCGGCACTATTTTTATTTATTTTGGGGCTTACATTCAAAGTGCAGGCAATCATATTTTTCCCATTATTACTTTTTATATTAATACATAATTTTTCAGATTATAAAAGTTTTGCTTATGCATTATGTGTAATGCTATCTATAACATGTTTTATGTTACTAATCATTTCTCCTTTTATTTATTCAGACACGGTTAATTTAATGCTTCATACATTTTCAAACGCCGTAGATAAATACCCGGCAGTTTCGTTGAACGCATATAATTGGTGGTATTGGTTTTTTGATGGAGATCTGACAAAGATTTCAGACACAGGATTGTTTCTGCATATAAGTTATAAAACATGGGGGCTTGTGTGTTTTTTCATAGCTTCAGTCATAGCATTGATACCTGTTTTTACAATCAGCATTTACGAATCAATGAATAAGAACAAAGAAAGATTCAACGCAATCGATAAGATATTCCTTGCTGCAGCTTTGATAACAATCGTTTTTTTCTTTTTCAATACGCAAATGCATGAACGCTATTCGCATTATGCCTTGATATTCCTTGGTGCATACTTTGCAGTTTCAGGAAATTACATCCCGTTCCTGCTTCTTTCAATTGCTTATTTTTTAAATCTGGAAGCCGGGCTAATGGCATTAAACTTGCCGAATTATAAAATCTTATTATTCAACCCGCGTTTTGTTGCGGGGGTCTATTTTATATTGATGGCTTATTTATATTATTTGAGCTACAAAGGTTCAAACCCTTTAAAAAAAATAAGAGAACTGAAATTACTCTTAACACATCCGCTTCAAAACTCAAATAGGTCAATATGAATAGTGCTTATTCTTTTAAAAACATAGGGATATTTCTACTATTTGTAATATTAATTATCTTCCCCCTAACTGAATTTCTTGACGCATTACCCATATATCTATGGGACGAATCCAGACAAGCAGACAATGCAATGGAAATGTATGAAAACCATAATTGGCTTGTTACCCATTATGACGGCACCCCTGATATGTGGAATACAAAACCACCTTTATTGATATGGCTTCAGGTTATATGTCTGCATCTATTTGGTTTTACCGCAACAGCGATACGTGCCCCGTCTGTAATTGCAGCTATTGCAACAGCTATTGCAATTTTTTTCTTTATGAAAAAAAACACAGGCAATGTGTGGATTGGTTTCTTTAGCGGCATTGCCCTGGTTTCTATGCCGGGATTTAATGGATTCCACGTTTCCAGAACAGGCGACTATGATTCGTTACTCATATTGTTCAGTACATTATCCATTATTCAATTCTATTATTACGTTGACACATTAAATAGAAAACATATATTATTATTTACCTTGTTTTTATGTTTAGGGTCTTTAACAAAAGGTGTGGCCGCATTGCTTTTTATACCTGGCCTTTTTCTATATGTAGTGTTACAGAAAAAAATGCTCGCTTTGCTAAAAGATCCTTTCTTTTATCTTAGTTGCCTTGGATATATAATAATCGTTGGCTCTTATTATTTTTCCAGAGAATATGTTAATCCCGGGTATCTTCAAGCTGTATACGACAACGAATTAGGTGGCCGGTACTTGAAAATAAATGAGGGGCATGATGGAAATGCCTTTTCTTATATTACTTCATTATATTCTGAACAAACATATTTTTGGTTCTTTTTATTTTTACTGGGAATACTTGTTTATCCTTTCTGTTTAAAAACACTCAGCACTAAAAAATTATTCTATTATTTTTTAGTGCTGAGTAGTTGTTTTATTGCTGTTATATCAAGTTCTAAAACAATTATTACTTGGTATTCAGCACCAATACTCCCTTTGCTGGCGTGCGCAACTATCCTGCTATTAATAACGGCTCTATCTTTTATAGCAGAAAAAATAAAACCCGGCTTTTCGTTAAAGAATAATTGGATCTTATATGTAATAGGTTTAATAGTATTAATCGGATATCTGAATATTATTAAAATTAACCACCATCCTTCATACAAATATGACTGGGATAAAGATTTTTATAGGCTAAGCAGCTTTTTTCATGAGAATAAATATCCTGTATCAGAATTGAATTTAAAAATTATTGATGACACAAAGATTCATCAGCATTTACAGTTTTATATCAAAAGACTGCAATATTTAAATCCTGCAATTGATTTTGGTGATTATAAAAAATTAAAAAAAGGAGATTCAGTTATAACAGATAAGGAATCTATAAGCGAATATATTAAACATAATTACGCTGTATCAGAATTGTATAAGGAAGATGGCATTTATCTGTATCGTATTAACTAATATTAATTTGATACGTTCACCATTTTCATGTAAATACCTGAACTAGTAAAACCTGTTATTCGCCAATCAAAAAAAGAGTCCCGCTAAATTAACGGGACTCTTTTTTTGATTACTTCAATAAGAATGACTTGAGCTTTTCGAAATCATTTTCGATTATAATCGATTCTTTTTTCTTATTAATAAGCTCTTTTAATTGAACAGGAATTTCAACTTCCTTCTCAATAATATCATTTACTACTTCAATGAATTTTGCAGGATGTGCTGTAGCCAGAAAGATGCCTGTGGCATCTTTGCCACTTTCTTTAAGATATTCTTTCAAGCCTAAGTACCCAACGGCACCATGTGGATCCATTGTGTAGCCTGTTGCTTTATAGACCGATTTCACTGCTGCAGCTGTAGCCTCATCCGTGTATGCTTTACCAACAACATCTTTACGTAACGCATCGATGTCTTTACCATACAATTCAATCACACGTGGATAGTTACTCGGATTGCCGACATCCATGGCATTACTGATTGTTGCAATCGATGGCTTAGCTTCAAAAATACCTGTATTAATATATTTCGGCATAATGTCGTTTACGTTTGTAGATGCTACAAACATATCGACTGGCAAACCCATTTTCTTTGCAATCAAACCTCCGCAAATATTTCCAAAGTTTCCGCTTGGTACAGAAAACACTACCTTTTTTCCTAATTTTTTCGCTTGTGCGTATGCATAGAAATAATAGAAAGACTGCGGAATCAATCTGCTGATGTTAATGGAATTTGCAGATGATAAATTTATTTTAGAAGTAATTTCCTTGTCTAAGAATGCCTGTTTCACCATACGCTGACAATCGTCGAACGTACCTAAAACCTCAAGTGCTGTTATGTTTTTACCAAGCGTTGTAAGTTGTTTCTCCTGAAGATCACTTACCTTTTTGCTTGGGTACAATATGGTTACTTTAATTCCTTGCTTATCTAAGAAACCTTGTGCAACTGCACTACCCGTATCACCGGATGTTGCAACCAGAATCATGATTTCTGTCTTTTCTTTTTGCAAGAAATAAGACATCAAACGTGCCATGAAACGTGCGCCGAAATCTTTGAATGCTAATGTCGGCCCATGAAATAATTCAAGCACGTAAATGTTATCTTCTACCTTAACAACCGGTGCATCAAATGTTAGTACATCGTTTATAATACTGCGAATCTCTGCTTCAGGAACTTCGTCACCAATCAATGCTTTACAAACTTCAACTGCTATGTCCTGAAAAGAAAGCTTATCAATATTTTCAAAGAAAGATGCGGGCAAGGTCGGTATCTTTTCCGGCATAAATAAACCATTGTCATCCGGCAAGCCTTTGAATACCGCTTCTTTTAAATTTACTTCAGGTACTTGATGATTTGTACTGTATAGTTTCATTTCTTTATACTTAAGGCCTAATGCTAAAAGCTTAAGGCGAATTCGTTTCTAATTAGATTTATTTACGTCAGGCTTTTGCATTATGCCTTCGGCTTATTAAATTATCCTTGGGCCTTGCTGATTAACAGTTGATACATATACATCGCTTCCGATATTAATAGCATCAAAGCCTTTGCGCATTGCCTGTCCGATTTTTTGCGCTGTTTCTTTATCTGTGCTTAATGCAAAGATCGAAGGACCAGAGCCTGAAATAGAGCAGCCCAAAGCACCTGAATCTAATGCTGCTTTCTTCACATCATCAAAACCGGGAATCAATACGGACCGAGCAGGCTCTACAATAAAATCCTCCATGGATCTTCCCATCAAAGCAGTATCGTTCATTACCAGACCTGCAACCAACCCTGCAATATTTCCCCATTGAGCCACGGCCTGGCTTAATTGTATTTGTTTCGGAAGAATGTTACGAGCATCCTTTGTCTGCACTTCAACATGCGGATGAATAATAGTTGCATATAGATTTGAAGGAACAGGAAGCTTCACTACATCTAATGGGTCGTAGCTTCTTACCAATACAAAGCCGCCATACAAACATGGCGCAACATTGTCAGCGTGCGCCGAACCACAAGCTAAAAATTCGCCTTCCATGGCAAATGGAAGTAAATCTTTAACATCCATTTTATTTCCTAATAATTGATTGATGGCATACACACCTGCAACCGTAGATGCCGCGCTTGAACCAAGCCCGCTACCTAAAGGCATTTTCTTTGTCAATTCAATTTCAATGCCTTGCTCAATACCCAGTTTCTCTAAATAGCGCAGAATAGAAATACTAACAGTATTCTTTTCTATATCTTTAGGCAAACGGCCATCATCTCCTGTTATAGAAGTAATACGTATACCTTTCTTATCAGACAAACGAAGAAGTACTTCATCACCCGGATTATCCACTGCAAAACCCAATACATCAAAGCCGCACGAAACGTTGGCTACAGTAGCAGGTGCAAATACTTTTATGCTATCTTTCATTTTTATAAGTTATACGTTTTAGGTATTAGGTTTTAAGACTTTTAAAATTAACATACAACGTGTGTTTTGACTTCTCAGAACTTAAAACTTAGAACATAAAACATTTACCCTTTCAGGTAATTACTGATACGGATAATGTCTCCGAACACACCGGCTGCGGTAACTTCAGCACCGGCACCAGGGCCTTTAATTACCAATGGTCTTTCTTTGTAACGTTCGGTTGTATACGCAATCATGTTGTCACTGCCCGATAAAGAATAGAATGGGTGCGTAGTGTCAACCGATTGCAAACTCACTTCTGCTTTACCGTTTTCAAGCTTAGCAATAAAGCGCAGTACTTTATTTGCTTTGTCTGCTTCATCGCGCTTTTTAGAGAATACGCTATTATTTTTCTCTAATTCAACAAAGAATTCTTCTACTGTTTTTGCTTTCAGACATGGTGCCGGAAGTATATTTTCTACTACCACATCGTCAAACTCCAGATTGAATCCGGCCTCGCGGGATAATATCAATATTTTGCGCGCAACATCTTTTCCGTTCAAGTCATCTCTTGGATCAGGTTCTGTGAAACCTTTTTCCTTTGCTTCTTTAACAATATCACTGAATTTTTTATCTCCTTTGAAATTGTTAAAGATATATGACAACGTGCCTGAAAGAACGCCTTCGATACGAATCATCTTATCACCACTATCTTTTAAATCATTAAGCGTATTGATTACCGGCAAACCTGCGCCAACGTTCGTTTCGTATAAAAACTTCACGCCACGTTTAAATGAGGTTTCCTGTAATTTCTTATACTCTTTATATAAACCGGAATTTGCAAGCTTGTTCGGTGTTACAATAGAAATACTTTCATCCAGTATGGTATGATAGAATGAAACCACATCTTTATTCGATGTATTATCTACGAATATGGAATTGCGCAGATTGAGATCAACCATCTGTTTTACAAAATCTTTCAGACTGGCTTTTTCGCCTTGTTCTTCAAGTTTTTCTTTCCAGGTATTTAATGCGATACCGTTTTCGTTAATAAGCATTTTTTTGCTGTTCACTAAACCAACCACATTGATCTTAATATTTTTTTCTTTCTGAAGATAAGCAGACTGTTTTTGTAATTGTTTCAATAACGTACTACCAATCAACCCTACACCTACAACAAATACATTGATTGTTTTTACATCACTCAGGAAGAATGATTCGTGAATAACGTTTAGTGCTTTTGTTAAATCTTCTTTGCCGATTACAACCGAAAGGTTTATTTCAGAAGAACCTTGTGCAATAGCAACAACGTTAATACCATTCTTGCCTAATGAAGAAAATAATTTACCTGCTATGCCTGGTGTGTGACGCATGTTATCACCAACTACTGCAACAATAGCAAGATTATCCTGTTCATTCAGTTTGTCAATTTTTCCGGCTTTAATTTCATGTTCGAATTCTTCTTCCACAGCTGCTCTAGCTTTTACTGCTTCCTTCGAATCAATTACAAAACAGATAGAATGTTCAGAAGATGCTTGTGTAATTAAAATGATGTTGATGGAGTTTCTTGCCAAAGCACCAAACAATCGTCCTGAAACACCCGGCACACCTACCATACCGCTACCGGTCAAATTCAACATAGAGATATTTTCAATCGATGAAATACCTTTTACGGAGTGATCTGTTGCACTGGTTTTCTCATTGATCAGCGTTCCTTCAAAAGATGTATTGAATGTATTTTTGATCCAGATCGGAATTCTTTTTTTGAATGCAGGCTGTAATGTTGGCGGATAAATTACTTTTGCGCCAAAGTGCGACATTTCCATTGCTTCAATGTATGAAACCTGCGGAAGTGTAAACGCACGTTTTACTTTACGCGGATCTGCTGTCATGATGCCATCAACATCCGTCCAGATTTCAATGCCTTCGCTATCCAATGCGGCACCAAATACAGAAGCGGTATAATCAGAGCCACCTCTGCCTAATGTAGTTGTTTCGCCTTTCTCCGTAGAACCGATAAAACCTGTAGTAACTACACTCGTTTTACTATCCTTAAAATAATCTTTAATGGCTTTGTCTGTTTTTTTGAAATCTACTTTCGCAGCGCCAAAACCATCATCTGTAATAATTACTTTTCTTGCATCCAGAAATGTAACGTCTACGCCAACTTGTTTCAGATATTCAGAAACCAGATACGATGATAAACGTTCGCCGAAACTTAACACTAAATCGTTTGAGCGCGGAGATAATTCTTTTAATAAATAAACGCCATGCAATAAATCCTGCAGTTCATTCAATACCAATTTCAGCTGAGCAATTACTTTGCCTTGTGACTTCACATCAATCAATGCTTTTGCCGTGCTTACGTGTTTCTGTTCAAGCGTTTTTAAAATTTGCTGATACGAAATATCGCTTGTAGATGCTTTCTGACCTACTTCAACTAATAAATTCGTAATTCCTGACATCGCAGAAAAGACAACCACAAATTTTTCTTTCTTTTTATATGAAGAAAGAATTTCTGCTACCTTACGGATGCTTTCAACAGAACCAACGGAGGTACCTCCGAACTTTAACACTTTCATAGTATTGGTATTATCTTAATAAAAATACCTGCAAAAATAGTGTTTTTTTAGTGCTTTTTCTTGTTTTTAAGGCAGAAAAATGATCTTACCATACGGTAAAAAGCCTCAGGATTAGTTTCTCTTTAATAAAAGCGTATGGGTGGATTGAAATTCAATTTTCCACTCGTGATTCCTGATTAATGCTTCATATAAAGCTGTATAATCTTCCTTTGAAAGTGGATAGGTACCTTCCTGAGCAGGGGCAAGAAGAATATAAGAAGCATCCTCGATTACAGGAAATTGATATATTTTATCCCTGAACGCTAAATGAGAAACCAGATTTGATTGAACAGAAACAGCAGCACCAGAAGGTATGTCCCGTATAATTCTATTCAATTCTGTTACATTAATCTGCTTGTTCTCATAATGATCTTTCTTATAAAATTGCACATTATCCTTATCCTGCCACCATATAACCTGATTCTCAAGTATGTTATATGTTGTATAGATTGTAAGCAATAATGCTCCCGTTGCCATTGCATAATTCAGATAGATATTTTTTCTGGAGCCTATAAAATCGTACGCTGCAATAACTATTACCGGCGCAAATTCAATACAATAATGGTATGAAACTCCCCATTTGCCTATATCATCATTAAATAACTTTTGTGCATAGATGGGAATAAGCATGATCAAATACTGCGGGCGGAATAAAAGAAAATACCCTCCACTTAACAGTATTGCGATGTGCAATTGTTTTTTATATACTTCGGCGCCTTGTCCGGAAGGGTCTTCAATCAGCAGCATGAATGCATCGAATGGATGCTGTACTATAAAAAGAAAAGCTTCTTTCATATCTGCGCCTAATGCACTATAATGAAAATGTAAATAAGCACGATCGGCATTACCCAAAAACGGAATCACGAACTTAATAATACAGATCATATAAACGCCTGACAACACAGACATGGCAATCAATCTGTTTCTTTTTTTAGCGTCCTTAAAGTTAAGTATGGCTGCGCCTAAGCAAACAAAAACCATCCACAGAGCCATGTTCTCTTTACTGATCAAAATAAGTATATAATAAAACCATATATATTTCCATTTCGAACATTCCAGATAATAAAAAAACATGGGTAATAAGGCTGCAGCAATTACATTGTCATGATAATCAAATCCCAGTGCTGAATAAATTCCCCAAAACGAGAAGAAATGAATGGTTGCAAGGGATGCTAAAATTTTATTCTCTGATTTTAGATAGACAAGTTTATATATGCCATAACCGCCCAGTAACAGTGCCGCAATCTGTACTACCAATAATGTATATGATCCGAATACCCAATACAACGGTGAAAATAAAATAGGAAGCAGCGTAAAATGGTCGCTTAATAAATTATCAAAAGATGGTTGCATTACTGTATTGCTGTTCCATCTGAAATGCGCATAATCCCAGATTGAATTATTAATAATTCCCAGATCAAATGCATAAGTCCTGAAATAATAATGATTGACCAGAGAAATAAGGCAATATAAAATGCCAAAAAAAACTATAATATAAATATATGCTTTTGATAAAAATCCGGAACGTATGTTCATGCTGATACTTTTAGAAATCAAACAATATTACAAAAAATGAATAACTGTTTTAAATAAAAAAGCCTTCCATTACTGGAAGGCTTTGTAATATATTAAATCTGATTCTTAAAAGAATTCTTTCATGCGTTCAAAGAATGACTTATCGTTCTTGCCTGGATTTGGCTTAAAGTTCTCCGATTCCTGGATCGTTGTAAGCAACTCTTTTTCTTCTTTTGAAAGTGTCTGCGGTGTCCATACATTTACGTAAATCAACTGGTCACCTTTCTGGTAGCTGTTAACGTCTTTCAATCCTTTAGAACGTAAGCGAAGAATTTTGCCGCTTTGTGTGCCCGGTTCAATTTTTATTTTCACTTTACCATCTACCGTAGGTACTTCAACGCTGGTACCGAATACCGCATCAAAGAATGTCACATACAATTCATAGATAATATTTAAACCGTCACGTTTTAAATGTTCGTCTTCAATTTCTTCAATCAATATCAACAAATCACCGGCAACACCACCTCTCGGAGGCATGTTTCCTTTTCCGCTCATTGACAACTGCATACCGTCTACAACGCCTGCCGGAATTTTAATGGTAATGGTTTCTTCTTTTTCTACTGTTCCTTGTCCGCGGCAAGTAGTGCATTTGTCTGTAATTGTTGTGCCTTCTCCGTTACATACCGAACAGGTAGTAGCAGACATCATTTGTCCAAGCATGGTATTTACCACCTTCTTCACCTGACCGGTACCGTTACATGCCGTACATTTCTGAACAGCACCATTCTTAGCTCCCGTTCCGCTACAATCGTCGCACGCAACCTGACGCTTTACTTTTATTTTCTTTTCACAACCATTCGCAATTTCTTCTAAGTTTAATTTCAACTTAATGCGAAGGTTTGAACCTTTACGAACTCCTCTGCCACGGCCTGAACCGCCTCCGCCAAAGAAGCTTTCAAACGGAGAGCCGCCGCCGCCAAATACATCCCCGAACTGAGAGAATATATCATCCATATTCATACCGCCACCATATCCGCCACCGCCGGCAGCCTGATGGCCATATTGATCATAACGCTGACGTTTTTCAGGAGAACTTAAGACTTCATAAGCTTCAGCTGCTTCCTTAAACTTTTCTTCAGCCGCAGGATTGTCCGGATTTTTATCCGGGTGATATTTAATTGCTAACTTGCGGTATGCTTTTTTTATTTCGTCCGCTGAAGCAGATTTAGAAATCTCTAATACTTCGTAATAATCTCTCTTTGCCATTTCTTAAGCTCCAATAACAACTTTCGCGTATCTGATTACTTTTTCCCCCAGGTAATATCCTTTTTCTACTTCGTCAACAACTTTGCCTTTTAAGTCTTCAGAAGGTGCTGGTATTTGCGTAATTGCTTCGTGTAATTCACTATTAAATACTTCGCCTTGTGCATTCATTGGTGTAAGGCCTTTTTGCTGAAGTGTTTTATTGAATTTATTATGAATCAGTTCCACACCTTCGCGAAGAACTTTTGTTTCTTCCGTTGCAGGGATATTTTTTAATGCGCGGTCAAAATCATCAACAATCGGAATCAAGCTAGACATTAAGTCTTCGTTCGCCGTTTTTAACAAGTCGATACGCTCTTTACTGGTGCGTCTTTTATAATTGTCAAATTCAGCATATAATCTGACATATTTATCCTTCCACTCGGCTGCATCAGCCATCACTTTATCCAACTCAGACAATTCCGGAGCTTGTTCAGCAGCTTCAGTAACTACCTCTTTTTCAGCAGAATTATCTTTTTGTTCTTCGTTCACTTCTTCGTTAGCCATAAGTATAATATGATTTGCCAGAGAATGATTGTCAATAAGTTTGCCAAGCTGTTTTTCTGACAATATGACACCAAATTCTGATTATTGAATTATTTTATAAAGTCGTCTTTTTGCTTCACCATGGTATTCCACAGCAAATCTTTCATTTCTGTAAGCCCCTGATTCAGATATGAAGAGAAGAATAAGGAAGGAACACCTTTCGGCAAATCTTTTTTGATCTCCGCTTTCAATTCATCATCCAGCATGTCTGATTTCGAGATTGCCAGTATCCTGTCTTTATGTAACAACTCCGGATTGTATTTTTGAAGTTCATTCAGTAGTATTTCGTACTCTGCGCGAATGTCTTTTGAGTCCGCTGCTACTAAAAACAATAAGATTGAATTTCGCTCAATATGTCTGAGGAATCGGATTCCAAGGCCTTTGCCTTCAGCCGCCCCTTCTATAATGCCGGGAATATCAGCCATTACAAACGAACGGTAGTCACGGTATTGTACAACACCCAGATTAGGTACCAAGGTTGTAAATGCATAGTCCGCAATCTCCGGTTTCGCTGCTGATACTTTTGATAATAAGGTAGATTTTCCAGCATTCGGGAAACCAACCAAGCCTACATCTGCCAATACTTTTAATTCCAACACTACCCATGCTTCAATCCCCGGTTCGCCTGGTTGTGCATAGTGCGGAGCCTGATTGGTGGCAGTTTTGAAGTGTTCATTTCCTAAACCACCTCTGCCTGCTGGTATCAGGATAATTTCCTGTCCGTCTTCTGTAATTTCAGCAATTTTCTCGCCTGTTTCCGGATCACGTGCAATAGTACCCAATGGCACTTCCATGATCTGGTCTTTACCTTGTGCGCCCGAAGCACGGTTTGTGCCACCACGTTCGCCATCTTCTGCAATCACGTGTTTGGTATATTTTAAGTGCAACAATGTCCATAGCTGAACATTACCTCTTAAAATAATGTGTCCGCCACGGCCGCCGTTTCCACCATCCGGACCACCCAGTGGTGTATGCTTTTCTTTGCGAAAATGCGTTGCGCCTGCGCCTCCTTTACCGGAGCGGCAGCAGACTTTTACGTAATCTATAAAGTTGGATGAAGCCACTTTTGTTTGCTTAAAGCGAAAAACCGAAGGCTTAACGCATGATTATTTTATTTTGCTGAATCTACAGCTTTACAAATAGCCGCAAAGATTGTTTCAATCTCGCCGATACCTTGCACCTTAACTGCTTTACCTTGTGCTTCGTAGTATGGAAGCACGTGGATTGTTTTATTGAAATATTCGTCGATGCGTTTTAATACTTTCACTGCATCATCATCTGCACGACCGGAAGTTTGTCTGCGGATTTCGATACGCTTTTTCAACTCTTCTTCATTTACATCTAATGCAACAACAGAATGGATTTTTGTGTTTAGTGTTGCAAGCATGTTGTCTAACACTTCTGCCTGGTGTACTGTTCTTGGAAAACCATCGAAAATGAAACCTGTTGCACCAGCATTCGCTTCAATAGCAGCTTTCAAAATGCCAACCGTAACTTCGTCCGGAACCAGCAAACCATTATCGATATATTCTTTAACTTTTACGCCAAGTTCTGTTTTACGGAAAATGTGGTCACGAAAAATATCTCCTGTCGAAAGGTGTGCTAATTTATACTTAGCAATGAGTTTTTCACTTTGAGTTCCTTTACCTGCTCCCGGAGGGCCAAATAAGACAATATTCAACATAATGATACTTTTATTAATTCGAAGCTACAAAAATACGCTTTTTAGGTGAAAGGGTAAGGTGTCTGAACAATGATTTATGTGATTCAGGTAAGTTTTTATGATTATCAGAAATAATGTCGGGTATTACAAATTACAAAGCATCTTCAGATATATGGATTATTAGCTATTGGCAGGACTATTTTCTTGACTTTTTTATTCTTCGGGCAGAATTATGGATTCTTAAAACAGTTACATTATTCTTTTGCAGGCGGTAGAAAATTCTATAATTGCCTTCAATTAATTCACGAATTGTTGTGTCTTCTTTTTCAGGAACAATTCTTCCAGATTCAGGAAAAACAATCAATTGCTCAACTCTATCAACTATTTTATTTATAAAGCGAGATGCATAAAAATGAGAGTCGATTGAAATATATTCAAAAATCAATTTTAAGTCATTCAAAGAAGACTTTGTCCAGACTACTTTAGCCATTTAGAGATTTCTTTTTTAGCATCTGCATGGGTAACAGTTTTCCCTTCTTTTGATTCTTTCAGGCCTACTTCTATTTTATCAATAATAATCAGCTTCTCTAAAAGTTCATCAAGAGCAAATTCCTTAGGAAATTCATTCAACGTATTAATTACAGTGGCCTTTTTCATATCTTAAATATACGAATTTACTTGTTATTAGATTTGAATTATTCTTCTGGATTTTCGATTCGGTTTAGTTAAATCGATACCTTTCGATTATTCTCAGATAAAAGAATTTATATTATTTGTAATTACATTTGTTTACTTTAAGCGTTTAGCCTTAGGCTTTCCGCCTTTTAAAGTTTCTCCATCAAATACCGATACAGCGCTACCATTGTCTCAATATCTTTTTTATGTACACATTCATTGGGTGTATGTGCGTCTTTTTCGGGTGCGCCAATGAAGCACCAATCCCATGGATAAGGCGAAAGCTGTAATTCACGGCCGTCGCTTGCCCCAGCACCTTCTACTTCTAATTGAAAGGGAATACTGGATTGTTTGGCCAGTTCAATAATCCTGTTTACATATTTTTTTCTTGGTATCATGCGATCGCGCATTGATATGGCAACGCCTTTACCGGCTTCAACTCCTTGCGTAACCCAGGTTATATCACAGATCAGCGATTGTTTTACCTGAAATGTTTCATAGATCCAACGAGCCAGATATGCCACAGATCCTCCTTCATGTTCTTCCCAACAGGTAAAAGCAATGATACCATTTTCAAGTGTAGAAGCGAGTTGCAAAGCCGTCCAGACACCTAAACGATCATCTAAATATGGACTTAAAACAAACTCTCCTTCTTCCCGAAAATCGGGTTTAAATGTCAATTCCGTTCCTCTATCAATGATCCGGTTGCTATCAACAATCCATTCTTCGTCAACAATCTTCAATGTTCCGTCAATTTCGCCATTCGAATCTTTACCATATAGCTTATACCCCTCCTGTACCTGTGGTGAACCAATAGGGTGTAAATGATTATTGTATGCAACCGTAAAGCCTATGGAGTCCAGATGCGCCAAAACAGCCGTACGGGGATTGCCAAATACCAAAACAATGCAATCCTGCAGATCACCACCTTCATATATTGTTGGCTTATGTGACCAATATTGTACACTCTTACGTATATATTCCAGAATAAAATCTTTCAGAGGTTCTTCGTTACCGGAAGGTGCGTGAATAGCACATAATTCTTTTAATAGCTGCATACTTATATATCTTTGCAAGAATTTAATAAACGTACAATTGTTTCGTTAAAATTATACAATGATTTCGAATAGTAAAATTTACATGATAAAGCTTCTGTTTTCAACGATCATTCTCTTGTCCGGTTTTTCCTGCTTCGCACAGGAAGATACAAGTATGTTGCTGGCTAATAGAGTTGTTCAGATTGAGGCAACAGATGCCATAAATGATATGTACAATTTTAAATTTGACAAAGCGGAAGCATATTTTTTACGAATCAAAGCACAATACCCAGATCATCCGATGCCTTACTTTTTAATGGCACTCAGCAATTGGTGGAAAATGATGCCTTATATAGACAATGAGGATTATACAAATGCATACGAGAAGGAGTTTCTATACTATACAGATATTGCAATAGAAAAGGGCGAGGATTTATTTAAAGAAGACGATAAAAATATTGAAGCTGCATTTTTTCTTTGTGCGGCTCATGGCTTTAAAGGTCGATATTACTCCGAAAACAAAGGTTATATAAAAGCTGCTTTTGAAGGGAAAAGTGCATTGCATTACTTAACCTATACAAAAGGAAGAGGGGATTTAAGTCCGGAGTTTTTATTTGGCGAATCTATCTTCAATTATTATTCTGAATGGATCAAAGAAGAATATCCGTTGCTAAAGCCATTGGTTAACCTGTTTCCTAAAGGAAACAAGGCTACTGGTCTTTTTCAATTAAAGGAATGCGCCACAAATGCCTTCTATACACGTATTGAAGCTCAATATTTTTTGCTGCGCATTTATAACAGCGAAGAAAATAAACCACGCGAAGCCTACCCGTATGCGAAATATTTGTCTGAAAATTTTCCCGACAACCCGTATTTCCAGCGTGTATATGCCCGGCTATCCTGGGAGATGGGCTACTATGCTGATTGCGAAAAAATTTGTTACGATATTAACTACAAAGTGAATATTGGCATGCCTGGCTATGAAGAAAATACAGGTCGTTATGCCAGTTATTTTTTAGGAAGAATCCTTTATGAAAAAAATGATTTAGAAAAATCTAAATTTTATTTATTGAAAACTGCCGCCTATGCAGAATCTGGCAATATGACCAAAATGGGTTATTCGCTTTCGGCTTATTACTATCTGGGAATGATTGAAAGCAGATTAAATAATAATGCCGAAGCTGAAAAATCTTTTTTAAAGGTTATAAAATATGGTGAAGACAAAAGTGATGAAGGTGCTGTGTATAATTATACTTATGCTTCTTATCAGCTAGGTGTATTGTATGAAAAACTCTCTTTTACACAACGTGCAGAAGCTTATTATAAAAATGCAATCCGACGCGTTGAAAAATTAGACAATGCTAAATACTCCTTCACAATTTCAGAAATTAAAAAGAATTGTAATGCCGGTTTGGAACGTCTGAAAAAGATTAAGAAATAGGCATCACTTTAGAATCCTTGTAGGTAGAAAGAATAACCATCGACTGCATATTGCCGATTTCTTCTATATCAACAAGTTTATCTAAAATCAATTTTTGATAAGAATTAATATCCTTAGCTAAAATTTTCAATAAAAAATCTCCTGAACCGGTGATGTGATGGCATTCAACTATTTCAGGAATTGCATTCATTTGGCTCACAAAAGACATGATCTGATGTTTCTTGTGACCCGATAGTGAAACAGATACAAACACGGCAGTACCTATGCCTAATAATTCACGTTCAACCTCAGCATGATAGCTTTTAATTATCCCTAAATTTTCGAGTTTCCGAACGCGCTCAAGTGTTGGTGCCGGCGATAAACCAATTTCAGTGGCTAACTGCGAATTTGTTATTTTAGCATTCGCTTGAAGAATCTCAAGGATTTTCTTATCAATGGAATCTAATTTAATACTCATTATCGAAGGTTTTATTGTCCAAGATACAATTTATTCGTTAATTTCAAGAATATAAATAGGTGTTCCTTCGTAATAAATGGGCTTTCAAAAACTTTCGGCGTATGAATTATCCATTAGTAAGAATTTAATAAGTTCATACGAATACTTTCTTCTGCCAGTATATATTTTCCTGTTTTTTGTTGCCACCCGGATCATTGTTGAATTATTATATAAAGACCAAAGCATCCAAAAATATATTTATTACGGTCTTTCTTTAAAAATCTTCGGAGGCTTATTCGTTACATTAGTATTCAATTTTTATTACAAAGGGGGCGACATTGGTACATACTATAATGAAGGGCGTATTCTTGCCAATCTTATATTAGAAAGCCCGGATTATTTTTTCAGAATTTTTTTTTATAGTCCAACAGGTGACGACACCGAACTTAAGAATTTATTTCTGGGCATGCATTATATAAATGCATCAGATACGCTGATAGTTCTTAAAATAACTGCATTTTTAAACTTGTTCTCTTTTAATTCTTATCTGGTAACAACTTTTCTGTTTAGTTATGTTTCATTCTGGTGTATCTGGAGACTTGTAACTCTATTTTTTGAAATTTATCCTAACCATAAAAAAATTATCACGTGGGCATTTTTCTGCACACCCAGTCTAATTGTCTGGGGAAGTGGCATTCTGAAAGATACAATATGCTTTTCGTGCCTATGCGTTATACATTATTATCTATATCGAATTTTCATCAATAACCGATTTAAGTTGAGTTGTGTTTTTTACATTTTATTTACGGGCTATATCGTACTTACAATAAAACTATATATTTTATTAGCTTATGCTCCTTGCTTTTCTTTTATGGTTACCCAACACTATAAAACACACATTAGAAATGTATTTTTAAGAGCAATGATTGCACCATTCATAATTGTTGTCAGTTTAATTATTAGCTATATTCTGGTAACACAGCTCGGTGCTCAGAAAGAACGCTTTTCAAGCGATAAAATATTAGAAACAGCTAAAATACAGCGCGAATACGTCCATTCTGTTTCTTTAAAAAGCGAAGGTTCAACGTATGATCTAGGCGAAATAGATGGTGGGTTATTCAGTTATGTAACTAAAATTCCTGCGGCAATTAATGTGAGTTTATTCAGGCCTTATTTGTGGGAAACAAGGAACCCTATTATGTTGCTGTCAGGACTTGAATCCTTCGCCGTGCTTTTTATCACTATTCGTTTATTCTATAAAAGGCGTTTTAAAAATACTGTGGCTCTTTTGTCCAAAGATGTCAATATTCAATTCTGTTTACTTTTTGGGTTAATTTTTTCATTTTTTGTAGGTGTAACAACCTATAATTTCGGAAGCCTCGCGCGCTATAAAATTCAGGGCTTCCCGTTTTATATTGTTGCAATTTTGCTTCTTTACTATCTACAAAAAGATGATGTGAAGAAGACATTTAAAATGAAAAAATAGCCTGAAACTATGTTATTATTTTTTTAATTATTTCAAGGTAGTATTCTTTATTGGCATTGATCGAATATTTTGCTACTACTTGCCTGCGCCCATTCATTCCAATAAATCTTCTTTTATAAGAGTCCGTAAGTAGTTCTTTAAATGCTGCCAGCCACTCTTGTTGCGTTGTAACCAATAATCCTGAAGTATTATGCTCCATAATTCTCAGATTGGCACCTATTCGCGTCGCAATTGTAGGAATTCCAAGAGCCATATATTGCAATGCTTTTAATCCGCTTTTGCCATACACCCATTGTTCGTCCAATGGAAGCGGATATACTCCGATATCTATCTGCTGAAGTGTACGCACTTCAAGCACTTCGTCAAAAGGAACAACGTTAATATTTAAGCCTTCAATCTCACATTCATCTACGCCAAAGATTAATATGTTAAAATCATGCTTTTGTTTTAATTCAAGCAAAATATCTTTTAATAGAAAAAAATATTTTAAGGTACTGTGACTACCGGACCAACCAATAGTCAGCGGACGGTTGTTTTCATACGGGTTTACAGGAATATATTTATCCGTATCAATAGTGGAAGAAATGTCTGTAACAAATTGGTTTTGTTTCAATGCAAATTCTGCCAGATACGGGGTGCATACGATAACGTGTTTAGCATGCCGCATCAGGTATGTGTATTTTTCAGGACGCTTAAATAGTGAAACCAGACTATTTACCTTTGATGTATTACCTAAGAAAACTAAATCATCGATATCATATACAACGTTAGGATTCATCCACAAATAAATACTTTCAAGCAGTGGTTTGCCAAATGGTGTAACATTTAAAAACAGATATACCCCATCGTAAAATGGCAAAAAGGGTATTAATACTATTCGTTTTAGATATCCGTATATCGTCCAGAAAATCTTTTCAAGAAAATGTCCTTTCTTATAAACAATCTTCCAAAACCGGTCTGACATAAATGGTTTAACATCGACCTCAATCCCATTGTCTCTGAAATACTGAAA
>Ga0210389_10000911_pt1 | contig 24979 bp, 22 predicted proteins | sample IncBWH28OmetaG_FD_160127 | JGI IMG/M metagenome (GOLD analysis project Ga0210389, IMG submission 160127) | Forest soil microbial communities from Barre Woods Harvard Forest LTER site, Petersham, Massachusetts, United States - Inc-BW-H-28-O ...
CAACTCAGGCGAAACATCGTCAACCCATGTTTTTGCATCCCACTGCAAACACGGAATAACTTGATCGTGGAAGCGAGGATTGGCGCCGTCTGCTTGCTGAATCCGCCTCCAGCCTCTACACTACAAAAGTTTTCCGTTCCAATTCATCTTAAGACCATTCTGAGAGAAGCGTCTCGCCTCACGGATACCAAGCGAGGCGGCGAGAGGTTGCATGGGAAGGTTCGGTTGCGTTCGGTGGTCGCTGGTCCTCATAGTTCTTTCTTTATTTCTATTGTTGCCGGCGTGCGGCGGAAGTAAGCCGCCCGGAGCATCTCCCTTCCCTGCAAGAATCACGCTCAATCCCGCCACCAGCGCTTCCATGCAACTAGGAACCACCTTGATATTCACGGCCAGTGCCCAGAATGGCGCGAATGGCAACATCTCTCCCACATTTTCCTTTTCTCTAACTCCGGACAGTCCTGGCGGAATCCTCGACATTTCGCCCACCGGATTTGCCTGCGCCGGCAGCTGGAACGCGCCATACTATAACGTATGCACCCCGGCCGGTACGGGCACGGTTAAGGTGATCGCTTCGGCGCTGGGAGCGAGCAGCCCCCCGACTCTTGTATTCGTTCATCCGATAATCGACGACATTCAGATCAGCGTGGTGCCTCCGGTCAATTCTCCGCCGCCGGCATGCCCCACGCAGGTCGCGCTGCCCGCCGCGTGCAACGTCAAGTTCAACAGCAACGCTGCTAACTATTGCCTATCGCAGAACCAGCAACAGACTCTGCAGGCTACCGCTTTTAGTCGAGGCGTCGATATTACCGCTTCCGTGGGACCGTTCACCTGGAGCCAGGCCAATTTTGGGGTTGTCAACATCACGCCCATCGTCACTTCTTCCACTAACGTCGTCACCAACCAGGCGACCGTAGTATCGAATACGCCCGGGCAGACCCAGGTAATCGCATCCGCTTCCGGAGTATCCAGCCAGCCTTATAGTGCCGAGACATGTCCCGTGCAATGCATCACAATGCAGATTGGCTCCAACGTTGCCGAGACCGGATTCATCACGAACAAGGGAACTTCGGAGACCATCACGGCAACGGCGGTTGACGTTCAGGGATGTATCGTGCCGAAAGCTGGGCTGACCTGGACATCTTCTGCCCCCGCCGCGCTTGCGGCAGGAAGCACCACCTCGGCATGCTCCACAGAAAGCTGCACAATCGCCACAACTCAGCCGGGAGCGGCGGCAATCACAGCATCGTGCACTCCGCCAACTTGTAATGTCGGATTCCCTCTGGTTCCAGCGGGCATCCCCGAACTCTATGTCCCACAGGCGGTTTATCCGGTTACCGCCATTTCCGGATTAGTTACCGGGGCCACCACATCGACCAGCGTGCTGGCTGCGAGTCAGGATTGTTACAGCAGTTCCACCTGTACGGTCGCGCTTTATGACATTTCGACGACAAAGAATCTTGCGAACAGTCCGAGTTCCCTGCCCACGCCACCCAATTCTCTGATGTTCGATGGAGCGGGAGATAAGGCCTATGCCGGCAGCCAGTACGGCGCATTGCTCATCACCAGCGCCAATCTGGGATCCACCTCGACCAGTCCATTTACCGCCTTGCCCGCCGCAGGCACAACCCTGGGCGTCGTAACCGGCAAGGTCCTGGCAGTGTCGCCTAACGGAAGCATGGCAGTCTTCGCCGATACCGTGTCCACTCCGAACCAGGTTTACGTTGTCAACACTGCCGCTGCCTCGCCGGTTACGTTTCCTCTCAACATCAATGGCGCGACCGCGGCTACATTTTCATCGGACAATTCAAGAGCGTTTATCCTGGGCAACGGAGGCAACACTTTATATGTTTATTCAACCTTGCAGGCGCTGCAAACTTATCCTCTGACGGCTCCGGTTAGCGCCATTGCATTTTCTTCCACAGGAGCGTTCGCGATGCTCGCCGGCGGGGATCCGACCTTAAATTTCAGCATCCGCAACACCTGCGATAACTCTCTCGTAACTCTGTCCCCGGCGCCCACTGGCCTTACCGCCGCGCCCACGTTCCTGAAGATGGTGCCAGCAGGCAGCGTTCCGATGGGGAACCCCATCATTCCGCTTCTCAAGCAGGATGCTTTCAATAATCTCGACGTTTTCTTCGGCGTCGACAACACTGGAATCGATGTCATTGCGATTACGAGCGCAACTGCGGTGGTCCCAGCACCGACGGCGCTTTGCCCGCAGCAGCAGATCGCGGCAGCCCAGACCACCGCGAACACCACCTTCAATCCCATCCATATCAATCTGCAAAAAGGTACTTTTCATCCCATCAGCTTTTTTCTGTCGCCGGACGGCACTCAGGTTTACATCGTGACCAGCGACCAGGGCGTTCTGGTCTACAGCTTCAGCACGCAATCGGTGAGCGCGATCCCCCTCAGTGGAGGCGCCGCTCCTGTTGCCGCGGACATTACCGTGGACGGAACTCTGCTTTACGTCGCAGGTACGGACGGAATTCTGCATGAATTGAATACCGCTCTGGCGATGGACGTGATGGAGATTACCTTTGCCCAGCTGCCCAACTCGACCAATAACTTCTGCTACAGCTCGTTCAATTGCTCGCTGAATCTGGTGGCCATCAAACCATGAAGAAAAGGGATTGAGCGATGTGGAAATTCGGTAATTGTGCAATTGAAAAGGTGAGACGCAATTGCAGGGGAAGTGCACAATCGGCGGCCTGCAGAATTAAGAGTTCCTACGCCGGCTTTTGCAGTTCCTTGGCCACGCTATCGAGCACGCCGTTCACGAACTGCACCGATTCCAGGCTGGAAAATTTCCGTGCGATCTCCAGCGATTCGTTGATCACCACGGCCCGCGGCGTCTCTGGATAGGCCAAAAACTCCGCCACTCCGGCGCGCAGCAGATTGCGATCGACCGCGGCCATGCGCTCCATGCGCCAGTGTTCGGCGTGGCGCTCGATCAATTTGTCGATCTCTGCGCTGCGATCATTGGCCACACGAAACAAATCATCGGCAAAGCCGCGCACGTCCGCGCTGGTGGAAGAATGCTCAGCCCAAAAGGTTTGCCGCACGTGGTCGACCGTCTGCTTGCCCATGTCTGCCTGAAACAACATTTGCAGAACCAGTTCGCGAGATTTACGGCGTGTACCCATGAAAGATGTGGCCGGTAGTTCGTTGCCAATTGTCAGTTTACTGTAGGAGGGTTATTTGCGCCGCTTTGTCTTGACACTCACGCCCTTCAGCTTGTCCTTCCGACGGCTCGCGGAGCGAGGCGGAGGAGCCTGCTTCTGGTTAACCGTCGAAGGCTGACGGCTGATAGCTTGATTTAACGACGCCATCTCGACCGCCGCCAGAGCTGCCTCAAAACCCTTATTACCCATCTTCAAACCCGCGCGGTCGATCGCCTGCTCAAGGTTCTCACAAGTAAGCACACCGAAAGCGTGCGGAACTCCAGTCTCCTGCGCCGACTGCCCAATCCCGCGGGTAACTTCATTCACTATCACGTCATAGTGCGCGGTGTCGCCACGCAGTAAACAGCCGAGGCAGATGATGGCGTCGTATTTTTTTGTCTCTGCCAGCTTCCGCGCGGCAAGTGGAATTTCAAACGCTCCCGGCACGCGTACAAGATCGATGTTTCTTTTCTCTGCACCAGACCGCAACAAACCATCCACCGCGCTGCTTAGTAGCCGCTCAGTAATGAAGGCATTGAATCGGGAGACAACGAGGGCGAAGCGCATGCCCACAGCGCCCAGAGTCCCTTCGAGCGCAGCAAGCTCAGGCTCACGAATATGATCCACAACGAAATTCTCTTTGTCTTTCTTCTCCGTGACTCAATGCCTCCGTGGTGGGTTTGCTCGTATTACCCTGTGTTTCTCTGTGACCCCTGTGGTAAAGACTTTACTTACCCTTGAAAGCAGCAGCTCGCTTCTCCAAAAACGCCGTAGTCCCTTCGTTTTTATCTTCACTCGCGCAGGCCACGGCGAACAATACCGCCTCCAGATAAAGTCCCTCGCTCAAAGTCATCTCCATACCCTTGTTGACGGCCTCCATCGCGTATTGCACCGCCAGCGGAGCGTTGGCGATGATCTTCGCTGCAATCGCTTCCGCCCGCGGAATCAACTCCGCCGCTACAGTGACTTCATTCACCAATCCAATGCGATGCGCTTCCTGCGCCGTAATCATCTCGCCCGCCAGCACCATCTGCATCGCGACGCCTTTGCCCACCAATCGCGGCAGGCGCTGCGTGCCGCCATAGCCGGGGATAATCCCCAGCTTCACTTCCGGCTGACCGAGCTTGGCATTCTCGCTGGCCAGCCGCATGGTGCAAGCCATGGCAATTTCGCAACCGCCTCCGAGGGCGAACCCGTTGATGCAGGCAATCACCGGCTTGCCGAGATTTTCGATCAGATTGAGCACGTTCTGGCCGCGGTGCGTATATTCCTTACCAGTGACTGCGTTGTGTTTGGCCAATTCGGCAATGTCCGCGCCAGCGATAAATGCCTTCTCCCCCGCGCCAGTAAAAATAACGACGCGAATCGACACATCGTTCTTGATGTCATGAAACGCCGTCCGCAACTCCTCCATCGTGGCCATGTTAAGCGCATTCAGCACTTTCGGCCGGTTCACGGTGACGTAAGCAATCGCGTTCTTCTTTTCGAGAAGTATGTTTTCGAAGGTCATAGATTCATCTTTCTATCAATGTATCGCACCATGGCAAAACCATGCCAGTGACCGTCCCTGAAAGTGACGGCACGCTTGAAGTGAGCGCACGGCTCGCCCTTAACTGGTTTGATTTACGACGAGGGATGGTTCCCGGAGGACGAGGCGCCAGAGTGAAAATTTGTCAGCGCAACTCCGAGGTTGCCGGTAACTGCGCTGCGCTCTTGGGCCAGTAGGTTCTTCGCACCGGAGGCGATAGCAGATAAACTACCGGAACCACAGCAATCCCGGTCAGGGCTACGACTGCCCAGTCAACATTCTTCCAGCCGTCATCAATCAGGCTATAAACAAAAACGCCGGCAAACGCCAGATCCGTAAGTACGGTCACAGCCCAGCCCCACCGCTTTCCCTTCCACAAGCCGAACCATGCGGCGAGCCCCACCAGCGCCGGGCCGGCCAAAACCGCGGCGCCAATCTGGAGACCGGAGATATTTTCCGCCGCGTCGGGACCGTTGACCGTCTCGGCCGCCCGTGTCAGCGCCAGCAAGTACACGGGCAGCGCCAGCAGCACCAGCACATAAAAAAGCTGCAGCAGGATAATGACTGTGACCCAAGCCGACCGCTTCATGTGCGTAACCTGAGATCGTGCGATTCCGGAAATGTAAGAAGTCTTTGCCTAATTTTTCAGCCGCGCACGGGCCGCGACCTCATCCTTGCTCAAGCCGCAACTGATGCAACGCTGGGTCCACAGCCGGTTGGCGAAAATCTTGCCGCACCGCGGACATCGCCACTCCGTGAGCCACCACGCCCCCGTCAGATACACGGCGATCCATCCCAGCAAGATGCCGAAGTCCTTCATTTCGCCCAGCCCGAGCCTTGCGATCATAAAGCCCAGAAACACAAAACTGAGAAACAATACGACGACCAGGTTTCGCCGCGCCACGTAGCTGTGCCACGCTCGGCGGTACTTTTCAACATCCTGCAGAGTAATTTCGCCTGGCATTATGGTTTGGTCTTCTCCGTGTCGAGCCCGTCGTGGTCGAAGCTGAAACCGATCTTATAGTTTATTCGCCTTCGGACTATTCGGGTCCGAATAATCGTAGAACCCTTTACCAGTTTTCTTCCCGTACCACCCCGCCATCACCAACCGCTTCAGCAGCGGAGGCGAGGCAAAACGGCGCTCCTTGAACTCGTCATACATCACGTGAGTAATGTAGTAAGTCGTGTCGAGGCCGACAAAATCGAGCAGCGTGAACGGGCCCATGGGATAGCCGCAGCCCAGCTTCATCGCGTTATCGATGTCTTCAATCGACCCCACACCCTCTTCATACGCCCGAATGGCGTCGAGCAAATACGGCACCAGCAGCCGGTTGACGATGAATCCCGTCTTGTCCGAGGTTCGCACCGGAACTTTACCCAGCTTTTTTCCGAACTCGTAGGCGGTCTGGTAAACGTCATCGGCGGTGGCGATCGTGCGTACAACTTCAACCAGCTTCATCAGCGGCACGGGATTAAAAAAGTGCAGCCCGATAAACCGCTCCGGGCGATTCACCGCCGTCAAAAGCTCGGTCACCGAAATCGAAGAAGTATTCGAAGCAAAGATGGCGTCTTTTTTCACCACGCTGTCGAGCGACGCATACATCTTCTTCTTTTCTTCCACATTCTCGATAATGGCCTCAATAATAATGTCGCAATCGGCCAGGTCGGCCTTGTTGGTAGTCCCCTTGAGCCGCGCGAGGATTGCATCTTTCTGCTGCGCCGTGATCCCGCCCTTCTCCGGGGGACGCTCAGCAAACTTCGCCAAAGATTTCTCGATCCCGGCAAAACCCTTGTCGAGAAACTTCTGCTCCACTTCCAGCACAGTCACGTCGAATCCGGCGGTCGCGCAGACTTGCGCAATGCCGGAACCCATCAGTCCACAACCGAGTACACCTACGTTCTTGATTTCCATAAGAATCCTTTAATGAGCGGTCCGTTTATTAATGCGGTGTCCGATTAAATATGCGGACTCGATCAGAAATGCCCACGTCACAATATTGACCAGATAGAAGATCACCAGTCTATCTAGCTCGTTCGGTTTTGACAGATAAGTCCAATGGTGAAGAGCTAACATCATCGGCCAATCACAGACAGCGGCAACCGATTTCCACCAAGTGCGGTGGAGCCAGATCGCCAAGACAAGCGGAAGCATTGTGATCAAGATCCCTATCGTGAACGAAGCGGCGATCTGCTTCACCTCACCTCCTAATTTGTTTATCCGTGCGAATCGGTGGAAATCCGTGGCAAAGAATCAGTTCATACTCTCCACAATCATCGCAATCCCCTGCCCGCCGCCGATGCACGCCGTGGCCAGCCCATACTTCTTCTTCCGCCGCCGCAGTTCGTACAACAAAGTAATCACGAGCCGTGTCCCCGTCGCGCCCAGCGGATGCCCCAACGCAATCGCACCGCCATTCACATTCACCTTCTCGCGATCCAGGCCCAATTCTTTCTCGACTGCGAGATACTGCGCCGCAAACGCCTCATTCACTTCAATCAGATCAATGTAGTCCAAAGAAAGCCCAGCCCTCTGCAGCGCAATCTTCGTGGCCGGCACCGGACCGCGCCCCATCACCTTGGGCTCCACTCCGGCAATGCCCCAGCTCACAATGCGGCCCAGTGGCTCCATGTTTCGCTTGCGAACTTCTTCCAGCGACATCACCACTACCGCCGCAGCGCCATCGACAATGCCGCTGGCATTTCCAGCGGTCACGGTTCCATTCTTTCCGAACGCAGCTTTTAATTTAGCCAAACCTTCCATCGTGGTCTGCGGACGCCGGTGGTCATCTTCCGTCAGCGATTCTCCCGTAGCCTCACCCTTATGATTTCGCAGAGGAACCGGAACCAGCTCCTCCTGAATGCGTCCTTCTTTGTAAGCCGCGTCGGCTTTCTGCTGCGAGCGCAGCGCGAACTCATCCTGCGCCTGCCGGTTGATTCCTTGCTGCTCCCCATACGACTCCGCCGTGTTCGCCATGTACAGATTGCAATAGCTGTCGAGCAGCGCCACCATCAGCGAATCTTCCAGCTTGCCGCCGGGAGAAAGCGTAAATCCGTCGCGCCCGCGAATCACAAACGGAGCCTGCGACATCGCCTCCATTCCGCCGGCAAGAACGATCTTCGCCTCGTCGGTCTGGATCATCTGCGCCGCGCTCACAATCGCTTGCATCCCTGACCCGCACAGGCGGTTCACCGTCAGCGCCGGAGTCTCAATCGGCAGCCCCGCCCGCAATCCCACATGCCGCGCCCCATACAACGCGTCGCCCGAAGTCTGCTGCGCGTTGCCAAACACAGCATGATCAAATTCTTTTGGATCGATCCCCGACCGCTCAATCGCGCCCTTGCCCGCAATTGCGCCCAACTCCTGCGCCGTAAAGTCTTTCAGCTTGCCGCAATAGCGGCCAAAGGGCGTGCGCGCCCCGCTGACGATTGCAATATCTCCCGGCTTCAACATGATTTCCTTACAGACTCCGCCTCAGAGCGGCTTAGAAGTGACAATCAAACTGTTTAGTGTAGCAGCGTGAGAACAAATTTGACCACAGGCGGGGAGGACTCACCACAGAGACACAGAGACAGACACACAGAGAAAAGCAGAATTCATGAAATGATCCTGGGATCAAGAGGCTACTGCAATGGTATGCAGTAGGTCGCACGCAAAGAGATCCTGCCAATTTCGCTTCGGAAAACACCAGGCGTGTTTCTCTGTGCGTCTGTGTCTCTGAGATGAAGGGTTTTACGCTACGGCTCCGGCTGCCAGCGCCGCGCCCAACGCCACAACCTTCCCCGGCCCTTGCACCAGGGAAGTGCCCAGCGCGTGTTCGGCGCGGTTGATCACTTCGGTGACAATGTCCACGGGGTCGTAGCTCTCACGCACGACAGCCTCGGCCAGTCCAGCCGAAAACTCCAGCGAGTGTCCCTTTCCTGCGCTATCTTTGCTGGGCAATCGCACTTCCGCGATTACTTTACGCAGTTTCTCGATAGCGAGCAGCGCCTCTTTTTCTGCGGTGTCGCCGAGAATGAGTGCAATGGTCGTCGTATCGTAACGAAATGCCAAGTCATTGGTGCGGATGTTGGCGGCGAACTGTTGACCAATCTTCTCCATGACGCTTTCAATTGCGGCCTCGCCATATTCCTTGAGCAGGGCGGCGCTGCGCCCGAACTGCAGCAGCAGCACCGATAACGGAGAGGCATTCTGCGCCGCACGTTTGCTTTCCGCCAGCAGCAAATCCAGGTAGGAGCTGCGCTTTAGAAGTCCAGACTTTTCCTCCGTCACCGAAAGATTCTTGACCAGCCTGCGCAAGCCCGCGTTGTTGAGAGCGATGACCATCTGATCGGCCAGGGTCTTCAGCACCACAGCATCGGTTTGCGGCCACGGGCGCGGCTTGTTGTGCAACAGGGCTAATACTCCCACTGCATCCTCGCCATTGCTCAAGGGAAAAGCGATGAGAGACGTCGCGCCCAATTCGACCAGAGCACTACGCACCGTCTGCAACTCCGGCGCCTTCTGCGCGTCCAGGATGATCACGGGTTCGTTCGAAGGCGAGGACAGAGACAAATCCTGCAGCGCGCACATTACTTCCTTGATGACGCCGGGACTCCCGGCCTTTGCTCCTTTGCTGCAAAACTCCTGCACCGCGGTGGGGGTTGAACCCGGAGTACGCATCGCCGCCACGCAGCGTGATACTTCCCAGTGGCCGCCGATCTCGTTGACTGCGGTGGTCAAAACTGCGGCGGCAGTGGTCTGGTGATAAAGCTTGCGGGTGATTTCCGCCACGCGAGTGACATTGCGCATCTCCGCGGCTGGATCTACAGGAGGCGCAACTGTTACTACGGGCGCCAGAACGGGTGCGGCCACCGGCGCTGCCGGCAACTGCGCACCTCCAGCATAGCTCGGCGTCACGCCCGCGGAAAGATAAAGCCGCTGCAAGTCTTCGTTGCGTTCTTCTTCCCGCGGGAACAATTCCTGAATTCTTTGGAGGCGCTCGACTGCTTTGTTGCGCATTCCATACTGGACGAGGATTTCCGCCTGTAACATCAGATCCTGCAGCGTCGAAGCCCCCAGCGTCGCTTCGTGCGCCATCGCAGGCTCGGCTGCCGCTTTACTTACCGGAGTAAATCGGGAGGCAATCGCATCAAATTTTTTATCGTCAATCTTGCCCTTCAACAGCTCCAGGCGCCGGGTGTGGCCCGACTCGTAAGGATCGACTTCCGCCGCACGGTCGAGACATTCCGCCGCCTTGGCAAAATCTCCGGTGCTGCAATAGACGTCAAAAAGTTTCAGCAGGGTCTGGCAATAATCGCCCTCGCGGTTGGATGCATTGAAGAGCTCGCTAAGGAATTCCAGCATCTCCGGGGACGCCCGCCGGGCCGCCGCAATGTCCTGCATGACCGACACGAATTGCCGCCGCTCCCCGCGCTTGGCCTGGACTTGTCCCAACTTCCGCGCCAGCGAGACGGCCGCGTCGTCCTGCTCCGCATCGACCAATTGCCCGATGAGGGCGGTGACCTGCGACATGCGGTTGGGGTTCTGTTCAAATAGTTGCCAGACCAGTGGCTCCGCGTCGGCGTACCTGCCGGCCGCCAACAGGGCTTCGGCATAAATGTCGCGCAGTTCCGGCGAAGGTTTCCCCGCGTTCACCTGGGGCTCCAGAATGAAAATGGCTGCGCCGATCTGACCCTGGCCGAGCAAACTCTTTCCGTAGGCCAGCGCGATCTCTGTGTCCGACGAATCCTCCTGATACGCGCGCTCATACCACTGCGCCGGATCGCCACCCTCTTGGCTGGTAAGTAAAGCTACGCGTTTAAAGGCCTCGGCCGCCGCCTTGCTTTCTCCAAGTTCGGCCGAGACTTCAGCAACCCGCAGGAAGTTTGCCTGAATCGGCTCCAGCGCCACGATTCGTCCCAGCACTTGCAGTACATCTTTCTTATCTTCCAGCTTCGCCAAATCACTTAACGCGGATTCGTAGGTTCCCAGCGCCAGCTTTTTGTTCGACCCCTCCAGTAATTGTCCGAAGCGGAATTTTTGGTCCCACGTTGGACTGCCGTGCCGCGCCAGTTTCTTGTAAGTCAGGCTGGCCCGCGTGGCATCCCCGGCGTTCACCTGCCGCTCAAACAATTCACCCAGCAAGCGCACTGCATCGCGCCCGCGGCTCTGCGACAGACACAAGTCGGCCGACAGCTCACGCACCTTGTCGTTTTCCGGATCGTCCCGCAGGACCAGCAGATACTCTTCGAGCGCTTCGGCGGCTTTGCCCTTCTGCAGAAGTTTTTCGGCGCGCTCCACACGCTTGGTGAGTTCGACTCGGTCCGCGCGTGTTGTGATATCAGCCATGGGTCGGATTTAGGCAGAGGACTGCTGTTTCGATTCTAGGAGCCGCCCCCGGTGCCAGCAATCCGCAAGGGCCTGCTGGCGATTACGAAAGTCATCGGGACCGTCCCTTGTTTCCCCGTGTCAGCCCGTCCCAAGTCGTGGGAGTCTTGGCCTTCAGTTGGGAGAATCCATCCCGATTTGTTATCGTGCCCCATGCCTTTCGTTCCGCCGCATCAGGAAGTCGTCCATGAAGATCGTCACGAACAGGGTCTCCATCATCAACTCACAGTCGGCCAAATGACGATGGTCGCGGTGGGAGGCTCCATTGGTACCGGGCTTCTTCTTGGCTCGGCCGCGGCCCTGGAAATTGCCGGACCCAGCGTGATTCTCAGTTACATCGTTGCAGCTTTCATCGCTTACACCGTCGCCATGGCGCTGGGTGAGCTGGCAAGCATGCATCCGGCAGCGGGATCGTTCGGCCTCTACGGCGAACTCTATCTCAATCAGTACCTGGGATTTCTCTGCCGCGCCGCATACTGGGCCGCCATCGCCTTTTCCATCGGAGCCGAACTCACTGCATCCGCCACTTACATGGCCTATTGGCTCCCCGCCGTACCCGTGAAAGTCTGGGTCATCCTTTTCTCAGCTCTGCTCGTGCTGGTTAATCTGCGCAGCGTGGGTTCTTTCGGACGCTTCGAGTTCTGGTTCTCCATGATCAAGTTCGCGACCATCTTGGCCTTCATCCTGGCCGGCGCAGCGCTCCTCTTCAGCGGCCGTGTTGCCCAGCAGTACACCACCCAGGGCGGGTTCTTTCCTAAAGGTCCAGTCGCTCCTCTACTCGCGGTATTCTGGGCCATCTACGCTTTCGGTGGCATCGAGATGCTGGCCGTCACCACCGGAGAATCGCGTTCGTCAAAAGACATTAAACGCGCCACGCAACTCACTTTCTTCTTGCTGGCCGGCATCTACCTCGGGGCCATCACCATCCTGGCTGGCGTCATGCCCTGGAACCACACCGGAGTCTCCGAGAGCCCGTTCGTCAGCGTGCTCAGGCTGGCCAAAGTTCCGGCCGCTGCCTCCTTCATGAATTTTGTAGTCCTCACCGCCGCACTTTCCGGGGCCAATGCCAAGCTCTACGTCGCCTCTCGCCTGCTTTTTTCCATGGGCCGCACCGGATGGGCTCCCGCAATCATGGGCAAGCTGAATGCCTCCGGCTCTCCGCGCCTGGCTTTGCTCGTCTCTTCCTACGGCATCGTAACCGCACTCATCATCGAAAACTGGGCCGGAGAGGAAGCTTTCGTCTACATCATGGGAGCCGCATTCTCCGGCTTGTTTTTCTGCTGGGTTGTCTCACTGGCGGCGCACCTGAGCTTCCGCTGGCGACTCACGCCCCAGGAAGTCGCCGCCCTGCCCATGCGCTCTCCACTGGGAATGTGGGGTTCGATTCTCGGTTTTAGTCTGTCTTCCGCCTTCATCATCCAGACGCTACGCTCCTCCCGCATTAACCAGCTCGGCGGATTGGCATTCTTCGGCGCGCTCACCCTCGCCTACCTCCTGCTGAAGCGTCGCCGTCCGGCATCACAGAACCCTAAAGCGCTCCTGTAAAGACAGCCGCCGCGACCCCCGAGGCAAAGGGCGGCGACTCGTCGCCACGCTTCCATCTCTATCTCCATTACCAACGTAAGCTCGCTTCCGTGTTTTCTGCTGCGTGTGCTGCGCTCGCTCCGCTAGCCTCGATACGGGTGTGTCCCAAGAGACGCACCCCATCAGGACGAGCCCTTGCTTTTCCATAAATTGATTTTCACTAGAGTGATTTTTGCCGCTCTGCTCGTTCGTTCGCACGATTCCATCCGGCCTATCGCGTGGTGTGCCGTTGGATTTTGCGCAGGCCTGTATCTTTTTTTCAATGGCTTCCGCTTGCTGCAACGGCGACGTCTCATCCTGGACACTCCAGTTTCGAAGATTCGTAGCGCATCGATGGGAATGGTGGAGCTAAGCGGCCAAGCTGCCGGCCCTTACACCTTGCTGGCGCCGATTACCGAACGGCCCTGTTACTACTTCCGCACCGTTATCTGGGAATGGAAACGCCGCGGCCGCAGCAACCAGTGGGTAAAGGTAGCGGCCGAGTGCATGCACGTTCCTTTCTTTCTCGACGACAATACGGGCAAGGTCATGATTGACCCCCGCGGAGCCGAACTTGACCTCCATCGCGACTTCCAGCAGGAATTCTCCGATTCTTTCTTCACCACCAAAGAGGAAGTTCCGCCCAACGTGCGAAGAGTTCTGTCGCGACACGGCGTTGATACAACCAACAAGATAAAGGTTGAAGAATTCTGCATCAAGCCCAAGAACGCCCTCTTCGTGCTGGGAACGCTGGGCGACAATCCCGGCCTAGAAGTCTCTTCACGCCCTATCACGGACGACGAGCACAACACTTTGACCTCCCGGGATGCGCTCTGGTTCAACCCGGTTCAGACTCCACTCGCGCAAAGCGTGCTGTCGTTCGCTAGGGGAGACAAAGAAGACTACACTTCGGCCCCGGATGAATCCACCGCTGCCAGTCCTTTGAGTTCGGGCGACGCCACCCGGGATTCGGCGAGCACCATATCGAAATATGTCATGAAGCTTTCGCCCGACTCGGGCCCGGCAAAACTAGCCGACATGACCCAGCAACAGAGAATCGCCGCAGCCTTGATGAAGGCGGGGATCGCAAATCCAGCCGCGTGGGTGGCGGCCGGAGTCACGGAGGCAGCTCCCGCCGGAACGGCAAACAACTCCTCCAACGGAGGCTCTGCCCCCGCCAACGCCTTTGATCCGCACCCAGCCGTCGTACTCCAGAAAGGAACGAACAACCCCCTATTCCTGATCTCGTGGCGGAGCCAGCGGGCGATTGCCCGCTCGCTGGGATGGAAGTGCGCCCTGATGATCTGGGGGGGGCCCGGGCTCGCGCTGCTCTGCCTGTACGGCCTGCTCACGCTTACGCGTGTGATCTAGAACGTGGGTTTAAACCGACTGTACGTCTAGTACAATGCTCCCGTGAGTAATGCCGTTCGCATTGGAATTCTCGGTGACTTCAATTCTGAATTCCGCTCTCATCCCGCCACCGCAGAGTCGCTGCAGCACGCCGCCCGTAAGCTGAATATAAAAATCGAGTACGAGTGGATCCCCACGCCGTCCCTGAGCACGCCCGGCGCGGAGAAGATTCTCGAGAGCTTCGACGGACTCTGGGCTTCACCCGGCAGTCCCTATAAGAGTTTTGACGGCATGCTGAGGGGCATTGAATTCGCGCGCCGCCGCGACTGGCCCTTTCTCGGCACCTGCGGAGGGTTTCAATACGCCCTGATCGAATTCGCGCGCAACGTACTTGGTATCGCTGACGCCGACAGCGCTGAAAATAATGCGGGATCAAAGAACATCGTCATCTATCCTGTCGCCTGCGCCGTTACGGGACGCCTGGGTGACGCTCCCAAATTGTCCGGAATGGTTCCCGAAATTCGCCTTCGTCCCGGATCCTATCTGCAATCGTTTTACGGCAAAGATAAGGAAATCGTCACCGAAGAATTTTTCTGCAACTTCGAAGTCAATCCGGAATACGAATGGGCCACGATGGAAGCCGGCTTCCCCGTCGTCGCGCGAGGAGCGCAAGGCGAGATCCGCGCCATCGAATCCCCCACCCATCGTTTCTTCATCGCCACACTCTTCCAGCCGCAACTGTCTTCCACGGCGAAGAATCCGCATCCTGTAATCCTGGCGTTCGCGCAGGCGGCCGCCGACTGGGAACGGAAGAAGCTCGACGACAGCGTTCTGGAGTAGGCGGTTCTGCGAATTCTCACAGTTACTAAAGTGCTTGCCCTTCGCGTTCTGGTCGCGCAACACTATGCGCATCTAGGGCTTCTGCGCCTCTCTCGATAGACTTTCCCGACGCACAAATGTGGGCGCAAAAATCGGTCGTTTTTTCTGCGCCTCTGGATATCGTCCGGTTTACGAGCTAGAGTCGCGCCCTTGCGCGCGCCGAGGAGCCGACCAGCATGCCCGTGCAGTGGATCAACTCTTTCCGGATTTCGTTCACCACTCTCATCACCTACATTCCGCTGATCGCCACCGTGGTGACCTGCTTCTTCAGTTTGATCCTTGCCCGCGCAACCCTGCGTTATGTTGAGTCGACTGACAAAGGCTTAGCGCTGGCTCGCGAAGGCTTTGAACGCGAATGGACGCCTGATCTGCACTTGAAGTTGGAGCGCGTATCGGCAACGGAAGCCAACGTCATCGTCACCAACCTGGCGAAGACTTCCGTACTGTTGCAATTGCTCCAGCTGCGCAAGCTCTCACATGCGGTTCCCTTCGAGCGCTGCCGCCTCAATGATCCGTTGGTCGGGGGCTTGACCTGGACACAGGCAATGGGCCGGCGCATTCTGGCGTGCACCGGAAAAGATTTCGAAGGTCCGATCGCGGCTTCGATGACGTTCTATTGCGCGGGACGAATGTTCCGCACAGATTGGTTTCGCTCCCACATACAAGTGCGCGACGGACGGATTCTCAGCCTCGAACCCAGCAACATGCCTGCCCGACGCGTACGTGTGATTGAACATAAGGGGCAGGAACGCCGGCGTGAGTTTGTGCAAGACGTCGCCGCCGCAGCGGCTCCCATTCCTGACCAGAAACCGGACGAGAAGTTTTTTGTGACTGGGGCCTGAACTGTTGCAGGGCCTTGGAGCGCCGCACGAGCGAAAATGCTGCTCCTCCGTGAATCCTGACAACCCGAGCTCATCCCTTGGTCGTGAAAGCTAGAGTCAGCAGAGTTTTCTGTTCGACTTCATGCGCTTTGGCACTGCCGGTCGCGGGACTGGCGCTGGAGCTGCGCTTCACCGAGAGCACGTGCCGTGCACCAGCGATTCGCTGCAAGCGCGGGAGCATGTTGAAAAGCGCTCCCATGTTCGCGGGCTCTTCCTGCACCCAGACAATGTCACCGGAGTCGCCGTGCCGGGCAAATTCCGCGGTGAGTTCTTTTTCCGGGAAAGGATAGAGCTGCTCGAGAAAAACGATGGCGGTGGAATTGTCTCTTCTCTTTTTGCGCTCGGCGCGAAGCTCGTGGCCGATTTTTCCGGTGCAGACCAGGATGCGGTCGGCTTCTCCAACTTCAGTGTCGGGGATTACGTTCAGGAAATTCTTGCCGGTAAAGTCCGCGATAGGAGATGAGGCGTCGGGATGGCGCAGCATACTCTTCGGTGTGAACACCACCAACGGTTTCCGCCAGTGGCGGAGGGCTTGACGGCGAAGCAAGTGAAAATACTGCGCGGCATTGGAAGGCTGAGCAATCTGGATATTGTGCTTCGCCGCGAGTTGCAGAAAGCGCTCGATGCGCGCGCTGGAGTGCTCCGGTCCCTGGCCTTCGTAGCCGTGAGGAAGAAGCAGGACGACGCCGGACAGCAGACTCCACTTGGCTTCCCCAGCGGAAATAAATTGATCGATGATGGCTTGCGCGACGTTGACGAAGTCGCCAAACTGCGCTTCCCATAGAACCAGCGCTTCGGGATAGTCACGGCTGTAGCCGTATTCGAAGCCGAGGACTCCTGGTTCCGAAAGTGTAGAGTTGTGAATTTCGCAGCCAGCCTGATCTGCAGCGATGTTTTCCAGCGGAACGTATTCGTTCTCATTCTCGATATCGATCAATACGGAGTGCCGCTGGTTGAAAGTGCCGCGGCGAGAGTCCTGGCCGGATAGTCGAACCGGAATCCCAGTCTTCACCAGGCTTGCGAAAGCCAGAGCTTCGGCCATACCGTAATCCACGGGGCGCTTGCCCGCACCCATTTCGGCGCGCTGCTCGAGCAGTTTTTTCACCTTTGGATGAATGTGAAAGCCTTGCGGATAAGCGGTGAGGCGACTGGAAAGCTCCGCTAACTCTTCGGTCGATAGTCCGGTTTCCACTTCATATTCCGGCTTATGAAGGCCGCCGTAGTATTGATCCCAATACCTGGGCAGATCCCGCAGCGTAGGTTTCTTGGTAAGTTTGCCGGCGCCTTTCTGCGCGGCTTCGAATTCGGCTTTGACGGCGGCAGCTTGCGCCGGAGCATCGGTTGCGCCGATGTCGTCGGCATAAATTTCCCACAGCGGCGGATGCTCCTTGATCTTCTTGTAGAGCAGGGGCTGGGTGACGGTGGGATCGTCCACTTCGCTGTGGCCGTGGCGGCGGTAGCCGATGAGGTCGATGACCACGTCAGTACCGAACTCGTAGCGGTACTCCGTCGCCAGGCGGGCGACGCGGACTACCGCGTCAACATCTTCGCCGTTCACGTGGAAGATAGGGATCGACTGGCGGCGAGCGATGCAGGCGGCAAAGCGCGTCGAATGCTCTTCAACATAGCTGGTGGTGAATCCGAGAAGATTATTGACCACCACATGAATCGTGCCACCGACGGTGTAGCCGGGGAGGTCGGCGTAATTCATGGTTTCTGCAAGGATGCCTTGTCCGGCGAAAGCGGCGTCGCCGTGGACGAGCAGCGGAAGATACTTTTCACGTCCGCCTTCGCCAGTCCGGTCTTGTTTGGCGCGAGTGCGGCCGACGGTAACGGGATCAACGGCTTCGAGGTGGCTGGGATTTGAAACCAGATGAATATGAACTTTCCCCCCGCTGCGAGTGATGTACTCACCAGTCGCGCCCATGTGGTACTTGACGTCGCCGGAGCCGAGAACGCTGCGCGGATCGACGTCTTCAAAGCCGGCAAAGATTTCTTCGGACGGACGTTTTGCCACATGGGCAATCACGTTGAGCCGGCCCCGATGGCTCATGCCCATCACGAGTTCGGTCGCACCCAGATGGGAGCCCGTATCGAGGAGTTCGTCAACCAGCGGGATGAGCGCGGTGACACCTTCCAGAGAGAAGCGCTTGCTGCCGAGATAACGCTGTTGCATCACCTGCTCGAAAACGTCGGCGCGGATGAGCAGATCGAGAATTCGCTGCTGGTCGTTCTCTGTAACCTCGAACCCCTGATACGGCGATTCCATGCGCTCGTAAATCCAGCGGCGGCGTTCGGGGGCATAGATGTGATTGATTTCCACGCCGATGGTTGAGGAGTAGATGGCGCGCGCTTCGCGCGTGTAATCGCTTTCAATCTGCAATTCGGGAGTGGGGCGCGGCGGCAGATAGCCGAGGGGATCGAGGTCGCCTTCGAGATATCCCCATTGCCGGAAGGCGCTGAAGACGCGTTCGCGCTCGGGATTGGAGCCGTTGGAGGTTTCGACGAGGGCGGTTGCGGAGCCGCCATTTGCGAGCTTGGATTTCGGCGTCATAGGAATGCAGGTACTAGGATAACGGATGCGAAGCCGACTGCGGGGAATTCTGATGTCCAGTAAGCCCTTTCAACACAGAGGACACAGAGGAACACGGGGCAGTAGAACGCCGAAGCGGATGGCCCGGGTTTCGGGGCATCCGCTTGCGGCGTAAAGCAATTGTTTTCTCTTCCCTTTCGGCTATTTGCCTGCGGAGAAGTTGAACAGGTCGAACAAGTCTCCGATTGCCGGAGTGTTTAACGGCACGTACGGGTTACTCTTGCTGGCGACCGGGTTAGGGTAGTTGTCCCGGCTGCGGCTGGTGACCGGAGCCAGGTTCCAGTTACGCTCGATGAATTTCAGGATCGAAACGTGGTCGGCATAGGTGTGAGAGATGTGACCTGGTGTCGTGAAAGGAGAAACCACCAGCATAGGAATTCTGCTGCCGTCTCCGAAGAAGTCCAGAGGCTGGATGTAGCCGGAGTCGTAGTATCCTCCACCCTCGTCCATCGTGACGAAAATGGCGGTGCTATTCCACAGCTCCGAATTGGCTTGAACGCCGTCGACAATCTTCTTAATGAACCCCTCCAACAGGATGAGCTTGGAAGAAGCTGGGTGACCATCAAGCCAGCCGTCTGGCTTCACGATGGAGACAGCGGGCAAGGTACCGCTCTTGATCTGCTGGTAGAGCAAGGTGGTGTCCTGGTTATGGGCGCGGCCCGAAGGACTGGTCATGATCGAGGTCGTGTACTGGAACGGGTTGCAAATGTTGCAGTAGTTGTTGTTGTAAGTAGTGTAGAGGCCGTCCGGATTAGCGAGGTAGGCGGCCCACTGGTCTCCAAAATAAGTGAAGGAAATGTTCTTTTCGATCAACTCGTCGCCGATAGTGCGGAGAGACGAGGGAGGAATTGTGAACACCGTCTCGGCGGGATTGCCGATGTCGGAGTAGGCGCTGGAGCCATTGCCGTAGTATCCGGGGTTGTAGTTGTTCAGCAGATAATAGTAACCCTCCTGGCAGTGGGAATCGATGGGGCGGGTGAGTGAACTGAGATACGTAGTAATCTGTGCGACGCCGGGCTGGCTGGTGTCAAAACAGTTCGAGTACGTTCCACCGCCGTAGGAGGGTGAACCGAACGAGCCGCCACCGTAACCGTCTTCGGTGTACCAGTTGTTGGTTCCGGGCTGCGGATTGGGATTTTCAATTTCGTCGACGATGCCAGCGTTTGGACTGCCTCCGGCTACAAGTTGATTGTGCGGAGGTACGGCGGCGTTGCCGTTTCCATCGGAAAACCAGATAGCGTCTCCGCTGCCGAGCATGATGTGATTGGCGCCAGTGCCACCCATGACTGCCTGATGGTAGTTGTCGCTCATCGCATAGTTATCGGCGAGATGCTTGAAGTAAGGCGCATCTCCCTGGAGAACATTGTAGAAGCCCATCGAGGTCGAGCCTTCTTCGGTGGTGGTGTCATTGAAACCGAAGGCTTGGGCGAGACCATTGGTTCCGGCTCCCACCGTGGTTTCGACCCAGGGGAACAGATCGGCCTGGCAGCCGCTGGGATTTCCCGTGGTGGCATTGCCAGCGTTGCAATCAAACTGCTGCCACATCTGATAGAAGCGGTGGACGGGGCTGTTGTCGTAGGCATCGTAGGGATGAGTCGCGGAGGTGAGCTGGAACGGGCCCGAGGGCAGCGTGGTCGCATTGGGAATCCGCGTATCGACGGCGCCATGACTCAAGCCCGTGCCCCCAGTGGTCAGATAGACGTAATAGTTGTTGGGCAGACCGTTCTCATTTGCCTTGGCGGTGGGGATGTCCGGGAAGGGAGGCGTGGTATATCCGCCAGCAAGCACGGGCGGCAAGACCTCATAGGCCGCATTGCTGGGAGGATTCAAGTCATAATTGTCTGGAGTGGAGTCGACGGCGGAAGATTGGCTCGCCAGGTAGAAATTGAGGCCCGGCTGCCCCTTTGCATTAATTATGCCTTTGGAGAGAAGGTTGGAGACGGTCTCCCCGGCTTTCGGCTTGTAGGTCGCGAAGACGTGATCGAAGGTACGGTTTTCACCAATGATCACGATCACATGCTTAATCGGTGAGGCAGTGGGAGTGTTGGCGGGTTCTTGAGCGGCGACCGGGGCCGGCGCTCCCAGGTTGACCAGCAGCGCAAACAGGCTGGTGCCAACCACGAAGTGCTGTCTGGCTTGCGCCAGGAAATTGGACGACGACATGAATTTCCTCCTGAGGCTTTTACGAAGAGCTACAGAGGCCAAGGTAGCGGTGACGTGGTTACACCACGGTGAAGCGGAGATGAATTCCCGGTGAAAAGAAATCCACAAACGACCGGTTCGTCGAAAAGAACGAAAGCCCGCTTTATCACGAAGATTCGATGGATTTACCCGCGAACGTAAAGGGCAGATGAATAAATTTCCACAGCGTGCCAAAGTTCCTACGGTGATTTCCGTATAGCGGGGCCATAGATTCTTCACGTGTAGACTGCGGTAATCTGTCCGGAGCAACGCTCTTTATGCCGGCCCTTCTGGGAATACCGTTAGATGTGAACTCGTCTTACCTGCGCGGACCTTCGCGCGCGCCGGCGAAGATTCGCGAAGCTTTGAGCAGCGATGCTTCGAACAAATGGTCCGAACTAGGAGTGGACGTGGGCGCGGCTGGGGCAGTCACAGACGCGGGAGACTTGCACCTCAACGATTCACGAGAGAAAGTCGGCGACGACTTCGTTACGATTGAACGTGCGATCAGCGAATTGCTGAAAAAGGGTGAGCGTCCAGTATCGGTCGGCGGCGACCATTCGATTACCTATCCCATCTTAAGGGCTTTCGCAAAGCGCTATCCGGATTTGACGATTGTGCATTTCGACGCGCATCCCGATTTGTATGACGAGTTCGAAGGCAGCCGCGTGTCGCATGCTTGTCCCTTTGCCCGCATCATGGAGGAGCGGCTTGCGAAGAGGCTGGTACAGATCGGAATCCGCACGCTGAACGGGCATCAGCGCGAGCAGGCCGAGAAGTTTGGCGTGGAGATTGTGCAGATGCGCGAGCTGCCCGCTTACGGCCGGCTGGAAATTCACGGGCCGGTTTATATTTCGTTTGATATCGATGTGCTCGATACAGCCTTTGCTCCGGGGATCTCGCATCGTGAGCCGGGAGGGATGACAACACGAGAGGCGATTGCTCATCTGCATGCGATTGCGGGAACCATCGTGGGAGCGGATATTGTCGAGTACAACCCGGAGCAGGATATCGCGGGGATGACGGCGGTCGTCGCGGCGAAGGTTCTGAAGGAGATTTTGGGCAAGATGATCGCGGCATAGTGATACCGGACCTTTTGCATATGGAAGCCATCTCGCGAAAGGCTTCGGGAAGGGCACGACTTTAGTCGTGCCGTCAGAGCCCGGCGAAAATCGGGCTTTAGCCCTGAGGAGACGTCATGGAAAATAACGGTTTGATGCAAGTCCCAAGCCCGCATTCGGTGGATGAAACGGTCAAACGTCTGCAATCAGTTTTGGCGCAGAAGGGATTGCAGGTGTTTGCGCTGGTCGATCATAGCGGCGAAGCAGAAAAGGTCGGGATGAAGATGCGGCCGACGAAACTGCTCATCTTTGGCAGCCCGAAGGCTGGGACGCCGGTGATGCTCGCCGCGCCGTCGGTGGCGATCGATTTTCCACTGAAAGCTCTTATATCAGAGGATGCGACCGGGAAGGTTTCTGTCAGCTACAACAGCCCGGAATATCTGCAGCAGCGGCATGGCATCCCGGACGATCTAGTCAAGAATATTGCGGGCGTGGGCGCGCTGGTGGCGAAGGCTGTGGAATAATGTGCCGTCATCATTAATTTTTGATTGGAAATTGAAATCCGTGATCGAGAACTCAAACCGAGCCCGCGACCATCTAGCCAACGAGCGCACGTTCCTGGCGTGGGTGCGGACCAGTGTGGCCATCGTAGTGTTTGGATTTGCCATCGGAAGATTCGCTATCGCGATGCGTCAGTTAACTGCGTTTCAGGGGCACGAGTCCAGGGCCACCGGGTTCTCGGTTTGGATGGGCACGATTTCGATTCTGGCTGGACTTGTGATGGTTGTGGCGGGACTGCTGCGCTATCGCAAGACGCGGGCGCAACTGGATGAAGGGAAGTTTGAGCCAGCGGGGTTTATTGTCGATCTGGTGACGGTTTTGACTGTATTGTTTGGGCTGGCGCTGGCGGGATATTTGATTTACGTGGGGAAGAGTATAGGTTAGGCAAGGCTCGGGAAGGGCACGACGTTTAGTCGTGCCGTTAAGTCATCGCAAAAGCACGAGCGCTTCAGCGACTGAGGTGAACTGGCTTGCACGATTGATCACTTTTTCCTCAACCACATCAAAACACTATGGCCAACGATCTGGAGAAAGAAGCAGCGGCGCGGGCGAGTTTGCGGTTTGTGAAGGATGGTCAAGTGGTGGGGCTGGGCACCGGCTCGACGGCGGCTTATTTTATTCAACTGCTGGGCGAGCAGGTGAAGAAAGGGCTGCGGATTCGCGGCATCCCAACCTCAGTTCACTCGGGAGAAGTAGCGGCCAGCTTGGGGATTCCGCTCACCACGCTGGATGAATGCCAGCAGATCGATGTGACCGTGGACGGCGCGGACGAGGTCGATCCGCAATTGCGAATGATTAAAGGTGGCGGCGGGGCGCTGCTGCGGGAAAAGATTGTGGCTTCGGCGACCAGGCAGTATGTGATTATTACCGATGCGACGAAGCGAGTTCCGGTGCTGGGAAAGTTTCCGCTGCCGGTGGAAGCGATCAAGTTCGCGCAGGCGCTGATCACGAAGAGGATTGAGGCGCTGGGCGCGAAAGTCGTCCTGCGCAAAAATGCGGACGGGACGGCTTATCTGACGGACGAGAACAATTACATCCTGGATTGCCGCTTCGGACAGATTGCGGATGCCGATGGACTGGCCAGCCAGCTTAGCGACATGCCGGGGGTGGTGGAGCATGGGCTGTTTATTGGGATGGCGAGTGTGGTGCTGGTGGCGGGTGGGAGTGAGATTGTCGAGCTGCGGAGGTGACGGCAGTGGGGGCAGGCCCATCCGTACTCTAACACGACACGGGATGCCCCACCCGTGGCAGTTTCACGGGTGGGCTACTGCGAACTCTCCCCCTTGCATGTTCATCGGTCACCGTGAAATCGTGGTGTTTCTGTTACACGGTTTCAATGCCGACAAACCTGCACCGCTCTGGAGCACGCCAACCGCCGTGGGACACGTCTGGCAGCGTCGCTTCTACGACTTCGTTGTTTTCAGCGAGAAAAAGCGCGTGGAAAAACTGCGCTACATGCACCGCAATCCTGTCGAGCGTGGCTTAGTTCGGTTGCCCGAGGAGTGGTTGTGGAGCAACTTCCGCCACTACGCCTATGGCGAACCCGGCCCGGTTCTAGTCAATGAGGCCCGAAAAGCAGAGCTTCACATCCGCAAAATCTCCTGAACCCATCGGCATCGCGGCCCACCCGTGAAACCGCCACGGGTGGGGCATCCGGTTCGTGGTAGCACGCAGGAAGCCAGGGGGCTGGCCCAGCCGTACTCTAATGCGACACAGGATGCCCCTCCCGTGGCAGTTTCACGGGTGGGTCGCTGCGCGCTCTCCCCCCTTGCATGTTCATCGGTCACTGCGAAATCGTGGTGTTTCTGTTACATCGTTCCAATGCCGACAAACCTGCACCGCTACTACGGCGCTGGGTATTCCCATTTTATTACCACCAGTTGTTATCAGCGCCGTCCCCTTCTCGGGACACCCCGCGCCCGCGATCTCTTCCTCGAAGTTATGGAGCAGATCCGCCAGCGCCATCAATTTTTAATTGTCGGCTACGTGGTCATGCCTGAGCATGTCCACCTTCTCTTCACCGAACCGGAGCGCGGAAATCCTTCGCGGGTGTTGGCCGCCTTGAAACAAAGCTTCTCCCACCTACTGCTGCGCTAACTTCGGGCCAAAACTGGCGTCCTGACAGAGCCGCTCTGGAGCACGCCAACCGCCGTGGGACATGTCTGGCAGCGTCGCTTCTACGACTTCGTTGTTTTCAGCGAGAAAAAGCGCGTGGAAAAACTGCGCTACATGCACCGCAATCCTGTCGAGCGTGGCTTAGTTCGGTTGCCCGAAGAGTGGTTGTGGAGCAGCTTCCGCCACTACGCCTATGGCGAACCCGGCCCGGTTCTAGTCAATGAGACCCGAAAAGCAGAGCTTCACATCCGCAAAATCTCCTGAACCCATCCGCATCGCGGCCCACCCGTGAAACTGCCACGGGTGGGGCATCCAGTTCGTGCTAGTTCGGACGAAAGGCGTCGGCTGGGCCAGCCCCCTCGCGCTAGTTCGTGGGAGTCAAAAGAGCAGCGTGGTAAGCGCCGTTGATGGCTCCATTTGCCGCGATCTGTCCTGTTCTCAGCGTGGAGAAATAAATTATTGCGTAACCCGAAATATTACGTTACTGGTCAGCGTGCCGCCCGGCGTGGTTGCTGTTACAAACCCCGTGGTTGCGCCCGCAGGGACGGTTGCCTTCAAGAACGTATCGGATACGACAGTGAAACTTGCAGGTGTTCCGTTGAATGACACGCCAGTGGTTCCTGTGAACCCTTGTCCGAGAATCGGGACGGTTTGTCCGACACTCCCCGACGCGCGCACAAACGATACGAACGCGTGAAGGCCTACATCGAGACTAAACACCGTACCGGCGCCGGAG
>Ga0210389_10000912_pt1 | contig 24951 bp, 24 predicted proteins | sample IncBWH28OmetaG_FD_160127 | JGI IMG/M metagenome (GOLD analysis project Ga0210389, IMG submission 160127) | Forest soil microbial communities from Barre Woods Harvard Forest LTER site, Petersham, Massachusetts, United States - Inc-BW-H-28-O ...
AACATCCGCGGCATCCCCACACTGATCCTGTTCAAGAACGGGACCGTCGAGGCCCAGAAAGTCGGCGCCGTGACCAAGTCACAGCTGGCCGCCTTTTTGGACAGCAACCTGTGAGAGGCTACTTAGGGAATCAATCGCGCGGCGGAGGCCAGGGCGGTCAGCAGGGCGGCGGCCAAGGGGGCGGGGGCCGTTCCAATCGTAACCGTGGACCGCGCAACGACAATCGCAACGGCAACTCCAATGGCGGTCGGCCGATGCACGAGGACTACGGCGATCTGCCGGAGGGCGGCGACGATTTAGAAATCATTGCACCGACCGATCTTGCGCGCAGCCGCAGCTCGATGAACCTGACGGAGCTGAAGAAGCGTCCGATCAGCGATCTCGTCAAGCTGGCCGAGACTATGGGTCTCGAAAACATGGGCCGTTCGCGCAAGCAGGACATCATTTTCGGCGTGCTCAAGGCGCACGCCCGCAAGGGCGAGGATATTTACGGCGACGGCGTTCTGGAAATTCTGCAGGACGGATTCGGTTTCCTGCGTTCTTCCGATTCCAGTTACCTCGCCGGCCCGGACGACATTTACGTCAGCCCGAGCCAGATCCGCCGCTTCAATCTGCGCACCGGCGATTCAATCTCCGGCTTGATCCGACCGCCGAAAGACGGCGAACGTTATTTTGCGCTGCTCAAGGTGGGCGAGATCAACTTCGATTCGCCCGAGAGCTCGCGCGGCAAGGTGCTGTTCGAAAACCTGACCCCGCTGCATCCGACGGAGCGGCTGAAACTGGAACGCGGCAACGGCTCGACCGAGGACTTGACGGCACGCGCCATCGATCTGGTCGCACCGATCGGCAAGGGCCAGCGCGGATTGATCGTCTCGCCGCCGAAAGCCGGCAAGACCATGCTGCTGCAGAACATAGCCACCTCGATCACGGCGAACCACCCGGAGTGCTATCTCATCGTTCTGCTCATCGACGAGCGGCCCGAGGAAGTGACCGAAATGGCGCGCACTGTGAAGGGTGAAGTGGTCTCCTCGACATTCGATGAGCCCGCCAGCCGTCACGTGCAGGTGGCCGAGATGGTGATCGAAAAGGCCAAGCGCTTGGTCGAACACAAGAAAGACGTGGTCATTCTGCTCGATTCCATCACGCGCCTCGCACGCGCCTACAACACCGTGGTACCGAGTTCGGGCAAGGTGCTCACCGGCGGCGTTGATGCCAATGCGCTGCAGAGGCCGAAGCGCTTCTTCGGCGCGGCGCGCAATATCGAAGAGGGCGGCAGTCTGACCATTCTGGCCACCGCGCTGGTGGATACGGGCTCGAAGATGGACGACGTGATCTTCGAGGAATTCAAGGGCACCGGCAATTCGGAAATCCATTTGGATCGCCGCATTTCGGAAAAACGCACCTTCCCGTCGATCAACATCAATCGTTCAGGCACGCGCAAGGAAGAACTCATCACCGAGCCTTCGGAACTCTCCAAGATGTGGATTCTGCGGAAGCTCCTGCATCCGATGGACGAGTTGGCCGCAATTGAATTCTTGCTCGATAAAATGAAAGACACCAAGACCAACACGGATTTCTTCGACGCGATGAAGCGCTAGTGCGGCACTGATTCTCAGGAGTTAAGGCATGGAGTGGTGGGCGTGGATTGCGGTCGGCGCCGTCCTGTTGGGTTCCGAGTTGGGTTTCGTGGATGCCCAGTTCTATCTGGTGTTCGTCGGCGGCTCCGCTCTGTTCGTGGGATTCTTGGATCTGGCCGGATTGCTGCCCGCCGTTTGGATGCAGTGGCTGCTGTTCGCCGTCGTGGCCGCATTCTCCATGGTGGCATTTCGGCGCCGGGTCTACGCTCGTATGCGGCGCAAACTACCCGACATGAAGCAAGGGCCGGTCGGTGAAACCGTGGTATTGCCAGCGGCGCTGCCGCCGGGTGAAACCTGCCGGCTGGAGTACTGCGGCAGTTCGTGGAACGCGGTCAACGGCGGGACGTCGCCCATCGCAGCCGGTCAGCGCGCGCGAATTGATCGGGTCAATGGCCTGACTCTCGTTGTGCATGGAGAAAACCCGTGAATATGACCCTTGGCTATGGCGCCATCATCATCGCCATTCTGATCGTGGTGGTGATTGCCAAGACCGCGACGGTGGTGCCGCAGCAGAGCGCCTTCGTGATCGAGCACCTGGGCAAGTACAGCCGCACGCTCTCCGCCGGCTTTCATATTCTCGTGCCGTTCATGGAGCGGATTGCCTACAGGCACAACCTCAAGGAGATCGCGATCGACATCGCGGAACAGATCTGCATCACGCGCGACAACGTCCAGGTAGGGGTCGACGCCGTGCTGTACATGCAGGTCATGGATCCGCACCTGGCCTCTTACGGCATCACCAACTACGGATTCGCGATTTCGCAGCTGGCGCAAACCACCCTGCGCAGCGAGATCGGCAAGATCGAGCTGGACCGGACCTTCGAGGCTCGAGGGCAGATCAACACCAACGTGGTGAGCGAATTGGACAAGGCATCGTCTCCCTGGGGCGTGAAAGTTCTGCGCTACGAAATCAAGAACATCACCCCGCCGCGGGACGTGCTGTCGGCGATGGAAAAGCAAATGCGCGCGGAGCGCGAAAAGCGCGCCGTCATTTTGACCTCGGAAGGCGAGCGGGATGCGAAGATCAACCAGGCGGAAGGCGACAAGCAGCGCGTGATCAAGCAGTCGGAAGCCAACAAGCAGCAACAGATCAACGAGGCCGAAGGCCAGGCCCAGGCGATCCTCGCGGTCGCCACGGCGACGGCGGAGGGCTTGCGGCAAGTGGGCATCGCGCTGTCTGATCGCGGCGGCATCGAGGCCATGCAGCTGCGCATCGGCGAAGAATACGTGAAACAGTTCGGCAAGCTGGCGCAAGCGGGCACGACGCTCGTGGTACCGGCGAATCTCACCGACCTCGCTGCGGTCGTCACCATGGCGACCAGCATTGCGCGCAAGCCCCCGGCGGGTTCGCCGCCGCCGGGCGGCGTGCCCGTCACCGCAAAGAGCTGAAGCATATTCATGGCTGAAACCCGCACGGCCCATTCACTTGGGTTTCTCGAGTTTGTGGTGTTGGCGGCGGCGACCATGTCCACCCAGGCGATCGCCATTGACGCAATGTTGCCGGCCTTTCCGGTGATCGTCAGTTCGCTGCAGGTCGGCGACCCGAATCACGGTCAGTGGATCGTCACCGCCTATATGACGGGTCTGGGGCTGGGGCAATTGTTCTGGGGCATGCTGTCCGATCGATTCGGCCGCAGGCCGATCCTGCTCGGCGGCTTGACGCTCTACGTCATTGCCGCGTTGTTGTGCAGTTTGAGCGGCAGCTTTCAGGCACTGCTCGCATGGCGTTTCGTGCATGGTCTTGCGGCGGCCTGCGTCACCGTGACGCGCTCGGTGGTGCGGGACCTGTATTCCGGGCGGCAAATGGCGCGGGTCATGTCGCTGACCTTCGTGGTATTCCTGACGGTGCCGATTCTCGCGCCGAGCCTGGGCCAGCTGATCCTGTTTGTCGCGCCCTGGCGGTATATTTTCGTGGTGTTTGCGCTTTTTGCCGCGCTGGTCGCGGCCTGGGGATTCCTGCGCCTGCCGGAAACTCTGCACCCCGAGTACCGTCTGACGCTGACACGCAAGCACGTGCTGAACGCGGCGAAGCTCGTACTCGGCACGCGCGCGTCGATTTTCTACACGCTCGCCATGATGGTGATGTTCGGAACCATCATGGCCTACGTCGGCATGGTGGCGCAGATTTTCTCCGAGGTGTTTCACCGGCCCAAGTTGATGCCCAGCATGTTCGCGCTGTGCGCGATTTTCATGGGCATGGCCGCGTACCTGAATTCACGCATCGTGGAGCGCTTAGGGATGCGGCTGATCTCGCATACGGCGTTGCTCTTGTTCATCGCCGTCACGGGGTTGCACGTTCTCATCGCAGCGCTGGGCCTGGAGCAGATCTGGACCTTTGTGGTGCTGCAATCGTTGACGATGGCGACCTTCAGCCTGTCGGTGTCGAATTTCGGCGCCATGGCGATGGAGCCGATGGGATCGATCGCTGGAATCGCCGCGTCCTTGCAGGGCTTCATCTCGACATTTAGCGGCGCGTTGGTGGGAATTCTCATCGGCGAGCAATTCAACGGCACCACCGTGCCCCTGGCCGCCGGCGCCATGTGCTGCGGATTCATCAGCCTCGGGTTTGTTCTGCTGGCGGAAAAAGGCCGCCTGTTCCGAGCCCATCATTCGAGCAGCGACCCAAAGGTCACACAGAGCGCGCACATCGAGGTGGCGAGGTCGCAGTAGCGCCTGCGATTTCGCATCTCGGCGCTTGAGCCGTCTTGAGTCCCGCTCGCGCCGCGAGTTTGACCTGCAATGGGGTCTATGGCATACACAAGCCAGCTGCGGAGTCCTTAGAACATGAAATTAACAACGTGCGTTTTGTTACTGTCTGCCGGAATATATTCTGCGGCGCAGGCGGACGAGCCGCCGCCCGCGGCGCCATCGGCTGCCGTTCATGGCGCCGCCGCGCCGCTGCCTGCGCCGAGTGCGCCTGCGGTCGGTGACGGCGGCACGGCCACGACGGCGACACAGGTTGCTGCTGCGGCGGCTGAAACGCCGGCCATAGTCGACAAGAGTCAGCTGGTTGATGTTGCCGCCACCGATGCGTTGATCAAGAAAATGCGCGGACGTGGCTACAAGCCGGTCAACCGCAAAGGCATTCTGGTTTTTTGCCGCGCGGAGGGCGAAATCGGCACGCATTTTCAGCGCGAGCGCTGCAATACGCTCGACGAATTGAAAGATGCCGAGCGCACGGGTAAGGAATTTACCAACCAGATTCAACAACAGGGTTCGCCGACGGAGTTCAAACCCGACATGGCGCCGAACCCACATCGGTGAGTCGCTGACAGCTCGTTGCGCAGCCGGCACGCTGCGCTCGACACGGTAGACTTGCAGGCATGAGCGGCCCAAGAACCGTCACCGCGAGCCGATACGTGACTCCGTTGCGAGAAGGCGGATCGCTGCCCGCCATTATCGAGGCCGACGATGACGGTTTGTACGTCCTCAAGTTTCGGGGCGCAGGCCAGGGCCCGAAAGCGTTGATTGCGGAATTGCTGGCAGGCGAGATTGGGCGCCTCGCGGGCCTGCCCATCCCCGAGATCGTATTCGTCTTGCTGCCGCCGGATCTGGCCCGTACGGAGCCCGATGCGGAAATTCAGAGCCTCATCGGGGCGAGCGGCGGACTAAATCTGGCCTTGGACTATCTGCCCGGCTCGGTGACCTTCGATCCGTTGGTGTTTCAGCCCGACGCCAAACTGGCCTCGGCTGTAGTGTGGTTCGACGCATTCGTCTGCAACGTCGATCGCACCGCACGCAATGTCAATATGCTGCTGTGGCATAGGCGGTTGTGGCTCATCGATCATGGTGCAGCCCTGTATTTTCATCACGCTTGGAATCAACGCGACCACCATGCGCTGGCGCCTTTCTCGCTGGTCAAGGATCATGTCCTGCTGAAATTCGCCAGCATGCTCGTGGAGGCCGATGTCGAGATGCGGGAGCGCATCGTCCTCGATAAGCTTGCGGAAATCGTCGAACTGATTCCCGATTCCTGGCTGGCGGATGATCCGGGTTTCGAGAGCAGGGCCCACCAGCGGAATGCCTATCTGAATTATTTCACGGCGCGGCTGGCAGCATCGGATATCTTCGTGAAGGAGGCCATTCATGCGCGCGCTTCGCACGTATGACTATGCCGTCGTGCGCGTCGTACCGCGTGTCGAGCGCGGCGAGTTCGTGAATGCCGGCATCATTCTCTCCTGCGACGTGGAGCGCATCTTGCTGGCAGGCATCGAACTTGACGAGCAGGCGCTGCTTGCCATCGATGCGCGCGTCGATTTGGATCTGGTCAGGAGTGTGCTTAAGAGCATTCCTGCGATTTGCGCCGGCGGAGAAGCGGCGGGAGATCTTGGCAGAATGTCGGCACGCGAGCGCTTTCACTGGCTGGTTGCGCCGCGAAGCACGATCGTGCAAACCTCGCCTGTGCACACGGGTCAATGTTCCGATCCTGCAGGGGCGCTGGAACACCTGATGCGAACCATGGTGAGGCGTTAGCGTCTCGGGTTAGTTTCCGCCGGAGTGCAGGGCCGCCGCGGCGTCCGCCAGCCCGAACCCGTAGCCGGGGTCCCAGGCAGCAGCGCCCAACGGCACGGCCGTGCCGCGCAGCGCCTTCAACACCTGAGCCCGGTTGAATCCCGCACTCTCCAGCAACGCGGCGGCGGCGGCAATCGACGGCACTGCGGCGGAAGTCCCGCAAAACTGATTGTTGGTGAGCGTCTTGCCATCGCTGAAAGGCGTGGTCACGCAGTCCGGCGAAACCAAATCCGGTTTTGCGGCCTGCAGAGGAGTGGCGAGTCGCGCGTAGTCGAACCCGTCCGGCGAGGCCGCGTCCGCGGTGGCCTGGAAATCGATGCGAAACGGGCCGTGATTCGACCAGGCCTCGAGCATGTGCGGGGACATCGCGAAAGTTGCGCCAACGACCAATGCATCCGGAATATCGCCGATCGTGCCGCCCGCAAGCCCTGAGCTGGCGTGCGCCAGCGGCTGGCATTCGATGTTGCAGGTGGCGCTACCCTCGGTGACTTGCACAACCAGGCCCTGAGCCGAACCCGAGTCCAGCGATACGGCAAGCCGCACCGCTTGCGCCGCACCGGCTGTGTTGGTGTATTCAACAAGCAAGTTCGGATCCGATTGACTGCTGACCTGGGTCAGTACCTGGGAGCTGCCGTCCAGCAGATAGGCGGTGAGGGCGTGGTTGGCCGGATCGTGCGGTGGATCGTTCCAATTCAATATGAGCCGCAGACGTTTCGTCTCCGGCACCGTGATCGCATTGAACGCGTCTGCCGCGGCGCCGCTCGCGATGCCAAAGTCAAGCAGCATCACCTGGGAACCGGCAATCATCGCCGCTGTGGGCACAAAGGGCCCCTGCCAGTAGCCGCCATTCTGTTCGTTTCCCGAGAGATGAACGAAGACCATTCGATCGTTCGCCGACTCCAACTGGGCGACGGTAGCGGCGGTCGCGTCCGGATAAAATTGACCGGAGAATAAAATATCGTCGACGATGATGTCAGCGTGAAAGTTATTTCCCAGATCCCGGATGCAGCCGTTGAAATCCAGGTCGACCCCGTCGCAGAAGCCGAGCACGGCATCCGGTGCATGCTGGTGAACGAGTTCGAGCATCCAGCTGCCCTCATCGAGGGTGCCCGCGGTGTTCTGGGTGATGTAAATCCCGGCCGGCAGCATCCCCGCTGCTTGATAAGAAGCGAGGTTGACGACCCCCGTGCTGATCACGCCCACGCGCACGCCGCCGCCGCGAAATCCCGCGGCGCGCAGCTGGTCCATGTGCAGGATGGTATCGGCCTCGCTGGTGATAACCGGTCCGTTCGGCGCCGGCGGACCGGGAGGCGGACTATTAACACCCCCTGAGCCGCCGCCGCATGCGCTGAGCGCCACTGCCGCAGCCGTCATGCAGATTGCCGTGCGTGCCCAAATCTGCATTTCTCCCTCGCAAAATCACGACATGGACAAAATCTTGCGATGCAGCATGCGGCGCATCGTCGCGATCCTTTCACCCCAATACCATGGAAATGAGACGCCGCTCGATGCGTTCATTCACCCGGCTGAATCATAGTGATTCTCTCACGGAGGCGAAGGCCGGGCACGGTCTAGGTAGATATGGGCAACTCAAGGATTCGCCATTTTATGGTCCGGCACCGCAGAACCATCAAGGATTTGGCCCTGATCTGGCTCATCATGCTGGTGGCCACATTCTATGCCTGGCAAGTCGATATTTTTGCGAATGAGGGCAACGCTTCCCAGAAAGAGCAGACGATCGAAGTCGATGAGCTGCTGTTGCTCGGAGGCCTGCTCATGCTGGCCCTGCTGGTGTTTGCGATTCGGCGTTATCTCGAACAGAGACGAGAAACGGCGCGCCGCGTTGCTGCGGAAATGCACGCAAGAGAACTCGCCTTCCAAGATGGTCTCACGGGATTGCCGAATCGGCGCCAATACGACGATGCATTGAAAGCCGCCCTCGCGGCTCCGCCGCGCGGCGGCGCGGTGCATGCCGTATTCTTATTGGATCTGAACGGTTTCAAGCAAATCAACGATGTTCACGGCCACGCCATTGGCGACGAGGTTTTGATTGTCGTGGCACAGCGGCTGCTCAGCGCGGTGCGCGGCGGCGATCTGCTCGCGCGCTTCGGCGGCGACGAGTTTGCAATCCTTGCACATCACTTGGCGGGGCCGGAAGCAGCGACCAGCGTCGCGCTGCGTGTGATCCAGGCATTGGAAGTCCCGATCTCCACCGGCAAGCTGCAGCACAAGATCGGCGCCGGGATCGGCATCGCGGTCGTGCCCAACGATGCGACGACGCCGCAAGAGGCGCTGCGCAAGGCGGATGTGGCGCTGTATCGCGCCAAAGCGGAACGTCGCTCCGCTCTTCGATTCTTCGAGCCGCAGATGGACCGTCAAGTCAGGGAGCGCCACCAGATTGAGGTGGATTTGCGCGTGGCAATGGACAGCGGCTGCATTCAGACTGTCTATCAGCCGTGCTTCAACCTGAAAAGCGGCGAAGTGGTCGGATTCGAAGCGGCGCCCGTTTGGATCCACCAGCTCCATGGCGTGATTCCGGCAGAACGGTTCATTCCCATCGCCGAAGAGACCGGCTTGATTCACCAACTCGCCGCGCAGCTTTTACGCGAGGCGTGCGCAGCGGCAGCGCTCTGGCCGCGGCACGTCGTGCTTGCGGTTGATTTGTTCCCGAGTCAGCTCAAGGATCGGGATCTCAAGACGCAAGTCGTCAAGATTCTGGAGGAGAGCGGCTTGCCGGCGCAGCGCCTTGAAATCGAAATCACGGAGAGCGCGTTGGTGGCGGACCTCGAAGGTGCGCAGCACGTACTCGGCGGCCTGCGCGAAGCCGGCGTGAGAATAGCGCTCGACAATTTCGGGACGGGCTACTCCAGTCTGTATCACTTACGAAACATAAAGCTCGACAAGATCAAGATCGACAAGAGCTTCATCGAAAGCATGAATTCGCGCGAAAGCGCTGCGATTGTCAATGCGCTGATCGGTCTTGGCGAAGGATTTGGCTTGACCATCGCCGCGGAGGGCATCGATAACTCGCAGCAGCAGGCGCAGCTCTTGCTCACCGGCTGCGAGCAGGGTCAAGGTCATCTGTTCAGCGATCCGCTGTCCGCCGAGGCGACTGCCGCGTTATTTGTACCGGCGGCGGCGCGGCTTAGCGTCCAACGCTCGACGGCCAAGGCTTAGCTGCCGCGGAACACCGCGTTAAGCGCATTTCCGGAGGCGGCATCCGCGAATCCATCGAACTTGCCTTGCTCGATGATGAGTTTGGCGGCGCGTATGAAGCCCCCCCAGGCCGCGCGCGCCAGCGCCCCACCGACGCTCACGCGCCGTACGCCCAATGCCGCGATCTGCGGCATGCTCAAATCGGCGTTGAATCCGATCAAAAGATTGACCGGTTTCGGTGCAACGGCGGCCACCACCGCTGAGATCTGTTCTACGCTGCGAATTCCAGGCGCGTACAGGCAGTCGGCCCCCGCATTCGCGTAGCCCTTCAGTCTGGCGATGGTTTCCTCAAGGTCGGGCTGACCGACGAGAAAACATTCGGCACGGCCGATCAGCAGCGTGTCGCTGCCTGCTTTGTCGATGGCTTTGCGGGCCGCGCGAATACGCTCGACGGCGGTGTCGAAATCGAACAGCGGTTTGGACGCGTCCCCGGTCGAGTCTTCTATGGACAGTCCCGCAACACCCGTTTGCACCGCCAGGCGCACACTGTCGGCGACCCCGGGCGCGTCCGGCGCAAAGCCGTGCTCAAAGTCGGCATTGATGGGCAAGTCCGTGGCCTCCACCATTTCGGTCAAATGATCCAGCACCCGATCCCGAGACATGCCTCCGTCGCGGTGACCATGCGACCACGCGAATCCGGAACTCGTGGTCGCGAGCGCCTTGAAACCCAAGGTTTGCAGGTAGCGCGCGCTGCCCACATCCCACGGGTTGGGAATGACGAAACAGCCGTCTTGATGCAGGCGATGAAACGCGCGGCGCTTATCGGCGATGCTCGGACGAACGTGTGACATTGGAACTCCTAGCGCTTCATGGCCCGATAACCGATATCAAGGCGGTACTGCACCAAGTTCCAGTGTATCGCGTGCACCAGATCGTATGCTTGAAGCTGAGCCTGGCTGACGCTGTCCCCCATCCCCACGGCGCAAAGCACGCGCCCGCCGGCCGTGACGATCTGCGCGCCGACCTTGCGGGTGCCGGCCTGGAATACCTTCCCGGGAAGGCGTGCCGCGGCGTCCAGTCCGACGATCGGATCGCCCGTGCGGTAGGCATCCGGGTAGCCGCCCGCGGCCATGACCACGCCGAGTGCCGCGCGCGTGTCCCACTTAGCCTCGTGCCGCTCCAGGGTGCCGGCCAATGCCGCCTCGCATAGCTCGATGAGATCGCTCTGCAGGCGCATCAGGATCGGCTGCGTTTCCGGATCGCCGAACCGACAATTGAATTCCAAGACATTGGGCGTGCCGTCGGGGGCGATCATGAGTCCCGCGTAGAGAAATCCAAGGTAGGGATTGCCGTCGCTGCGCAGGCCTCGAAGAGTGGGATCGATCACCTCGCGCATGATGCGCTCGTGCAGCGCGGGGGTGACAATCGGTGCCGGCGAATAGGCTCCCATGCCGCCGGTATTCGGACCTCGATCGCCGTCGTCCCGGCGCTTGTGGTCCTGGGATGTTGCCAGCGCAATGACTTGGCTGTCACTGGCCGCCACGATAAAGCTCACTTCCTCGCCTTGCAGGAATTCCTCGATCACGATGGTGCTGCCGGCTGCGCCGAAGCTTCCGCCGAGCATGGCGCGCGCGGTTGCAATCGCCGACTCGTGCGTGTCGGAAATGACGACGCCTTTGCCCGCGGCCAATCCGTCCGCCTTGACCACCAGCGGCAGCCGCTGCGCGCGCACGTATTCCTCGTCGAAGGTTGCCGCTGTGAAGGTGGCGAAACTTGCGGTTGGAATGCGATTCCGGGTGAGGAAATCTTTGGTGAAGGCTTTCGAGCCCTCGAGTCGAGCGGCCCGGGCAGAAGGGCCGAAGCAGCGTCGATTGGCCGCGACAAAGCGATCGGCGATGCCGGCGACCAGGGGTCCTTCGGGTCCGATGATGGTGAGGCCTATATCCTCGGCAATTGCAAATTTCAGCAGGCCGTCGATGTCATCGGCGGCAATGCCGACGTTGCTCACCTTGGGTTCGGAGGCCGTGCCGGCGTTGCCGGGCGCAACGAACACATGCAGAACCCGCGGCGACGATGCGCACTTCCACGCCAGTGCGTGCTCGCGGCCGCCGCCGCCGACAATCAATACTTTCATGCGGGCGTCTCTAATGTCGGAAATGGCGCATTCCGGTGAACACCATCGCGATGTCGTGTTCGTCCGCGGCCGCGATCACTTCGGCATCGCGGCGCGAGCCACCCGGTTGAATAACGGCCTTGATGCCGAATTCGGCCAGGGCGTCCAGACCGTCGCGAAAGGGAAAGAATGCGTCGGAAGCGACCGAAGCGGACTCCAGCGTGAGGCCGACGTCCCTGGCCTTCATGGCGGCAATTTTGCTGCTGATCACCCGGCTCATTTGTCCGGCCCCGATCCCTAGCGTTGCCCGGTCCTTCGCCGCGACGATGGCGTTGGATTTGACATATTTCGCCACTCGCCATGCAAAGATCAGATCGTCGAGTTCCGCCAAGGTGGGAGGGCGCTTGGTAACGGTCCGCAGTTCCTGTGCTCGTATGGCGCCGCTATCGCGCGTCTGCACCAACAGGCCGCCGGCGACGCTCTTGTATTCAAGCAATTGCGTCACCGGCAAGGACAGATCGCCGGTGATGAGCACGCGAACGTTGTCCCTCGTCGCGAGGACGTCCTTGGCCTCTTCGGTGACGCTCGGCGCCAAAATCACCTCGACGAATTGTTGATCAAAGATCGCGCGGGCGGTTGCCGCATCCAATTCGCGGTTGAACGCAATGATGCCGCCATAGGCCGAAGTCGGGTCGGTCCGATAGGCATGCGCATAGGCGTCTGCGATGGTGCTGCAGCGTGCGGCGCCGCAGGGATTGGCGTGCTTGACGATGACGCAACCGGCGGTATCGAATTGACGTACGCATTCCAGCGCGGTATCGCTATCGGCGATGTTGTTGAACGACAATTCCCGTCCCTGGATTTGCAGAGCTTGCGTGACCGAGGCGCCGATGGCGCGCGGGTCGGTGTAGAACGCCGCCTGCTGATGCGGGTTTTCGCCGTAGCGCAAGTCAAGGTGTTTTCGAAAGGACAGATTCAAATCGTCAGGAAACGTCGGGGCCGCGCCGCCGATGGCACCGGTGAAGTAGGCGGAAACCATGGCATCGTACTGAGCAGTGTGAGCAAACGCCTTCGCGCTGAGCTTCCTTCGCATGGTCAGATTGGTGCTGCCCTGATTGGCCGCCAATTCGTCCAGCAACTCGCGATAATCGCTCGGGTCGACGACCACCGTGACGGAGGCATGATTTTTTGCGGCGGCGCGGACCATCGCCGGTCCCCCGATATCGATGTTGTCGACGGCGTCCTCGTAGGTGCAGTTTGCGCGGCTCACTGTTGCGGCGAACGGGTAGAGATTGACCGCCAGCAAATCGATGGGCTCGATGCTGTGCTCGCGCATCACGCCTTCATCGAGTCCGCGCCGTCCCAACAAGCCGCCGTGGATCTTCGGATGCAAGGTCTTGACGCGGCCGCCCATTATTTCCGGAAAGCCGGTGTGTTCCGCGACTTCCTTTACCGTAATGCCGTGGCTCGTCAACAGCTTGGCGGTGCCGCCGGTCGACAGCAACTCGATGCCGCGTTCCTTCAGTTCGCGCGCGAATTCAACGATGCCGGTTTTATCCGAAACACTGAGCAACGCGCGACGTACGGGCGTGAGCACTAGGAGCCTGCCTACTCGCTAATGCCGAACTCTTTGAGTTTCTTGCGCAAAGTGCCGCGATTGATGCCCAGAATGGTCGCGGCACGGCTTTGATTGCCCTGTACATGGTCCATCACGACCTTGAACAGCGGCTCTTCCACTTCACGCATCACGAGATCGTACAAATGCGCGGGCTTGTGGCCGTTCAGCGTCTCAAAATAGCACTGTAAGGCCTCTTCGGCCTGCGAACGCAACGGCACTCCCTTGCCATTGACCTTCAAATCGCGGCCGTTGAACGCCGCCGCGATTTCTCGACGTGATTTCGATTTCTTTCTAGCGACCATGGCCTTAAGTTTAAATCCCCGTTGATTTGATTTTTCTTGTCCAAATGTACGCTTACGCAGCGCGATCCACACCCGTATCGTAATGCTGCAGCAGCGTGGACAGTTGTTCCTCGGGCGTCTCGATTTGCACGAGGCGATTCCTCAAGTCTTCTTGTCCTGGATGCTGCCGGAAATACCAACTCAAGTGTTTTCGTGCCACTCGAACACCGGTTTGATCGCCGTAGAAGGCGTACAGGTCTTCGAGGTGGGCGCGCATAATATCACGGACTTTTTCCAGCGCTAGCACTGCGCGAATTTCTCCCGTCGACAGAAAAAAATTGACATCGTCGAAGATCCATGGCCGGCCCTGGGCCGCTCTGCCGATCATGATGCCGTCGCAGCCCGTCTCCTCGAGAATTTTGCGCGCACACTGCGGAGAAGCAATGTCGCCGTTCGCAAATACGGGAATCTTTACATCGGCTTTGATGGCGCGTACGGTTTCATGTTCGGCATTGCCCTGATACATATCGGTACGGGTTCGACCGTGGATGGCGAGCGCCGCGATGCCGCTGTCCTCCGCAATCTTCGCGATGCGCCGGCCGTTCTTGTGATGCGGGTCCCATCCCGTGCGCGTCTTCAGGGTCACGGGCGCCGCAACGGCTTGCACCACCGCACGCAAGATGCGCGCAACGAGATCCTCATCCTGCAGCAGTGCGGAACCCGCCAATCGATTGCAGACCTTCTTGGCGGGACAACCCATATTGATGTCGATGATCTCGGCTCCTGCATCGACGTTGCGCCGCGCGGCATCCGCCATCATTGCCGGGTCAAAGCCGGCAATCTGTACCACCCGCGGACTGGGTTCGCCGGTGTGATCCATGCGGCGGCGCGATTTGGCTGTCTCCCATAACCGCACGTCGGCGCTGAGCATTTCCGAGGCGGCGAGACCGGCGCCAAAACGGCGGCAGAGAATGCGAAATGGACGGTCCGTCACGCCTGCCATGGGTGCAAGCAGCACATTGGAGGGCAGCGTATAGGGACCTATCTTGACGCTCATCGGCCGCATCTGGCTAATCGGGCTCATCGTTTGGCTTGCGCGGGCGCTTTATCGTTCGCGCACGAAACCCGTCGGTCCGCGCCACGCAGACATACGTCGATTTCAAACCCTTCCGCGCTTTTGCCCGGGTCCAAGATGTCCAGTGTCGCGTCGGCGCGCTCGCCGGGAGCAAGCAGCTTGGCGGTCGGCTTGCCCAAATATTCGGAGGGCTCGAAGTCGCGTGTGCCGATACTGCCGCCGAAACGGTTGGCAAGCGTAACGCGCAGGAGCGGGTAGGGCTCGAGCTGAGCCGCCGTGTTGAGGATGCTTGCCCGCACGCGCAAGGTCCCGTCGCCGGCGGGATCGCCGGTCACGCCCCATTGCCTGAGCTGATAAGCCGAAAGATTTGCGGGCGGCACAACCGGGGCGCCCATCGTGGAGTACAACGCACGAATCGATCCACCCAGCGGCGCATGCGTGGCGAGCCACTCGCGATTTTCGTGAACGACCTGAACGAGCAGCAGCACGCCCGAAGCGATTGCGGTAGCGAGCCAGGGAAGGAAGCCGCGATCGGATTTCTCGGGGGCCAGGTCGAAGGGCGAGGTGGAACGACCGGGAGATCGATCCGCCTGCTCCAAGGCGAGCGATTCCGGATGGACCGATAGCTCGAGCCCCCTGAGCATTTCACGCCGAACATCTTCGGACACGTCGAACCCGCTCGGCGCGGGCGCGGATCTCGGCGCAGCAGCTGCAGCCGCAGCCGCCGACGCAGCTGCGGCATTCGCAGGGGCCGGAGCGGGAATCTTAGGCTTGGCAGCGGCAGGAGCTGGAATGTCGATAATCGGATTCGCGGCATTGAATACCTCGATCTCCTCAGGTTCGGCGGACTCGGGCTCCGCCACAGGCATCGGCGGCATCCGCGGTCGCACTCCTTTCTTGGTCTCGACGAAAATTCGATCCAGCTCCCCCGGGGGCAGAGTGAATTCCAGTGACGTTTCGCCCAATGTTTCTGCGGCGGGATCCTCAGCTGGTTCCGTGGACGCATCCTGGGAGTCGCTCTCATTCCAATCAAGAATTTGCAAGCGCGCGATTTCCGTCCCTTCGGGAAGGGAATCCTCCGGATTCGGCTGCGCGCGGCGCGCAGCGGGCGGCGCGGGCGACCGCAATATGCTGTCGGCCCGGGTTTCCAAATCGAATGAGCTTTCGCCCGTGGTGAACGCGCTTGCATCTTCTGCGAGATGCGCCAATGCGTTGAACACTTCGCCGCATTTGCCGCAACGCACCTGGCCGCCCGCCGCGCGCAACACTTCCGCGGACAACTTGAAGATGGTCTCGCATTTGGAACATTGCGTAAACAAGCTAGGGCACTCTCCGCGCGTAGATGCAGCACCATTCATCGCGCTCTATGACCTGCACCATATCAAAACCGGACGCGTATGCCGCCTTTACGGCGTAGGCCTGCGTCTTTAGTAACCCCGATAGCAGCAGATATCCTCCGGGCCGGCAGGCCGCGGTCAACTTCGGCGCCAATTCGATCAAAGGTCCGGCGAGAATGTTGGCTATCACAAAGTGTGCGCCAGGGAGGCTCGCTTCGATGCCTTGCACGGTGATGCACGAGGCAACGCCGTTACGGAGCGCGTTGTCGCGCGTGGCAAGCAGCGCCTGTTGGTCAAGATCCACAGCAATGACATGCGCTGCGCCGAGTTTCAAGGCCGCTATCCCTAAAATGCCTGAACCGCAGCCATAGTCGATCACGGTTTGGCCCGCCAGGGCCACCGAATCCAGTATCTGCAGACACAGCGCCGTGGTCGGATGCGTCCCGGTGCCAAACGCAAGTCCGGGATCCAGCCTCACGACGACTGCTTGCGGATCGCCCGGCGCCTCGGCGGCGCGTGGACAAACCCAGAGTCGTCGCCCGAAGCGCAGCGACTTCCAGCCTGTGAGCCAGGCGCGTTCCCAGACTTGGTCTTCAACCGCGCGCACGCGGGCAGTTTGCGTGATATGAGGACCCAGCGCGCTCGAAAGCCGATCAAGATTTAGCGCCGCGTCGCTGGATTCTTGAAACAGCGCGCGCACCAGGGTGTCGCTCCACAGCCGCACTTCCCCTGGCTTGGGCTCGAGCACGGGTTCATCGCCGCGGTCGACGAAGGTTATCGAACTCGCGCCGACTTCGAACAGTGCTGCCTCGACCGCCTCGGAACTTAAGGTTGCGAGCGGAAATTCGATTTCATAAAACGTCATCGATGCAACATCCTGCTGGGAGCCTGTCTGTATTTCGCGTGGCCGCGAGCGTGACGGATTTGCCTTCAGTCGAGCCGAGCCGACGAAGTTGGGTTTGATCCCAATGAGAAGGCGACAACGACGAATGAAGGCAAATCCGTCCGCTCCCGAAGGGTTGGCTCTGGAAGGGGCGTCTGCGGTGTTGCGCGGCTTGCCCGTGGAATTGACCACGGCCTGCGCCGCGCGCCTTGCATCCGCTCCCTTGCAGAGCCAACGCGGCTCACGCGGAATACTCAGACAGGCTCCTATGTTACTTCAGCCCCAAGCGTCGCTCTAGATAGTGAATGTCGGTTCCGCCCTGCTTGAAGGCGGAATGATTGAATATTTCCTGATGCAGCGGGATGTTGGTCTTGATGCCCTCGACCACCATCTCCGCGAGCGCGTTGCGCATGCGCGCGATGGCCGTATCGCGCGTGTCGCCATAGGCAATGACCTTCCCGATCAGCGAATCGTAAAACGGCGGCACGTTGTAGCCGGTGTAGACATGGCTATCAACGCGGATTCCCGGACCGCCGGGCGAGTGCCAGAGACGGATCGGGCCCGGGCTCGGCGTAAAGTTCTTCGGGTCTTCGGCATTGATGCGGCATTCCACCGCATGACCGCGTATTTGAATGTCGTTCTGGCCATAGGGCAGCGGTTCGCCGGCCGCAATCAGCAGCTGTGCTTTCACGAGGTCTATTCCGGTGACCAGCTCGGTCACGGGATGCTCTACCTGAATGCGCGTGTTCATTTCGATGAAATAGAACTCGTTGTCCTGGTACAAGAACTCCAGCGTGCCTGCGCTGCGATAGCCGACCTCGCGGACCGCCCGGGCACAGCGCTCTCCCATGGTTTTGCGCTGTCTGACGGACAGGCCCGGTGCGGGCGCTTCCTCGATGACCTTTTGATGGCGGCGCTGCATTGAACAATCGCGCTCGCCCAAGTGCACCACGTTGCCGTAGTTGTCCGCCAGTACCTGAAATTCGATGTGCCGCGGCCGCTCGAGAAACTTCTCCATGTAGACCTGTTCGTTGCCGAACGCGGCCAGCGCTTCCGACTGCGTTACGCCGATCGCGTTCAACAGTGAAGCGTCGGTATGCACCACGCGCATGCCGCGGCCGCCACCGCCGCCCGAAGCCTTGATGATAACGGGGTAGCCGATTTCCTTGGCGATGCGGAAATTCTCATCGGCGTCCTTGCCGAGCGGCCCGTCCGATCCGGGCACGCAAGGGACGCCGGCTGCCTTCATGACCTTGATGGCGGAGACTTTGTCGCCCATCAGGCGAATGGTCTCGGCGCGTGGTCCGACGAAAATGAAACCGCTCTTTTCGACCCGCTCGGCGAAATCGGCGTTCTCCGATAGGAATCCGTAGCCCGGGTGTATGGCGACCGCGTCCGTGACCTCGGCGGCGCTGATGATCGCCGGCATGTTCAGATAAGACACCGCGGATTGCGGGGGCCCGATGCAGACGGTTTCGTCCGCGAGCAGCACGTGCTTGGTGTTGAAGTCGGCCGTGGAATGCACGGCCACGGTCTTGATGCCCAGTTCGCGGCACGCGCGCAAGATCCGAAGGGCGATCTCGCCGCGGTTCGCGATGACGACTTTTTCGATCATCTCGAGTTATTCGATGATGAAGAGCGGTTGACCGAACTCGACCGGCTCACCGTTCTTGGCGAGCATTGCCGTCACGCGGCCTTCCTTGTCGGATTCTATTTGGTTCATCATCTTCATCGCCTCGATGATGCATAGAATCTGACCGACTTTGATCTCGCTGCCGATTTCGACGAAGGGCTTCGCACCGGGAGAAGCCGATGAATAATAGGTGCCCACCATGGGAGAGGTGACGGTGTGTTCATCGTTACGAGGTGCCCGTTCGCCGGCTGCGGTGGCTGCGGTGGCGGGCGCGGCGGCAGCGGCCGGCGCCGCCTGCATGATCGGCGCCGCCTGGGTGGTAACTTGCATCCCCGCCCGCGGGTGGCGGCTGATGCGTACCGATTCCTCGCCCTCCGAAATCTCAAGTTCCGAGATGCCGGATTCCTCGAGCAGTTCGATCAGCTTCTTAACCTTGCGAATATCCATCCGCTAACCCCTCAAATATCGTTTTAGGTCTTCTTCAGGCGCGCGACGGCGGCTTGGAGCGCGAGCTCATAGCCGATCGGCCCCAATCCAGAGATGCAGCCGACGGCAATGTCGGACAAATAAGAGTGATGCCGGAATGCTTCGCGCGCGAAGACATTGCTCAGATGTATTTCAATAAACGGCACGCTCACCGAGAGAAAGGCATCGCGCAGCGCGATGCTGGTGTGAGAGAAGGCGCCCGGATTGATGATCACGAAACCAATGGCGTCGCGCTTGGCCGCGTGGATTTTGGCAATCAATTCGTGCTCGGCATTGCTCTGGGCAGCAATGAGTTCATGCCCCAACGCCACGCATTGCGCGCCGAGCTTGCCCTCGACCTCTGATAGCGTGGCGCTTCCATAGATGGCCGGCTCGCGGGTGCCGAGAAGGTTCAAGTTAGGGCCGTTCAACAACAAAATTCGCGCCATCTTCTGCGTCGGTTCCCAGCGCGGCTGCGCTACAAAGGTCCGCGATAATAACCAGAAATTGAAGTGAAATGGCAAGCTTTGGCGGCGAACGTCGCCTTACATACTATCCTGAGTGCTTATCCGCCATGGCTTCCAGGCCCTCGGCGATGGCGCGCCGTGCCTGCGGCAGCCCAATGCGGTGATCATTGAGATTCTGGACCTCCGACAGGATGAAATCGGCTTGGGGCCGATGCAATTCCCCTACAAACAACGCCACGACCTCGCCCCGCCGATCCGTAAATACCGTAAACGGCAAGGCGGGCGAGGTCATGCCAAACTTGGCGGCGACCTCAAGAGCGTCCTGTTCGCCGATCAGCACCGGGTAGCCAATTTTGAACTGCTCGGCGAAGGCCCGAACCTTATCGGGATAGTCCACTGCGATTCCGACTATGGCCAGATCCCGGCCTGCCCAATTGTCGGCCAGGGTTTTGAGCAGCGGTATTTCCCGGCGGCAAGGGGCGCACCAGGTTGCCCAAAAGTTAATGACAAGCGATTTGCCGCTCCATGACTCGACCGAAGTGGGTTTGCCCGAAAGATCCTTGAGCGAAAAATCCGGCAGCCTCGCGGGGATCACCGGATGGGGAGCAGCCGCTGCTGACTCTGAGATTTCTGCTGGGTCAGGAGCGCTGGCCCTGCCGGCGGCTACCGGAACACCGGCGTCAGGCGGCTTGTGAACCGAGTGAAACTTCAATCCCGCCCAAATCCCCAGCAGTACAACCAGCGCGATGCCCAAAACGCGCAAACCGGGAGTTTTCATGACGGAGTGTCGAGTTTGCGTCCCCTTCGCAACACCAATCCAGCGAGCAGAAATGCACACGCACCCCCGATGATCGCGATGGTTTCCCAGCGGTAGGGTGGCACGCTGACCGCAATGGGAGGCGCTCCCGCGGTCGGAAACACGACTTTCGTGATCGGGGGGTAACACAAGCCCGCTTCGGCACAACCTTGGTAGGTGACCTTGATCTGGACGGGGTGGGCGCCGGCGTCGATGCGCGAATAAGGCACGACCGCCTCGATTTGCTGCAAATAGACCTGTTGCGTTCCCAAATAAGGATCGGTTTTGACCACGCCGGGGGGCAACGCCGGCGCGCCGACCACAAGGTCTGGGCTCTCCGCTTTCACCTCTATTTTATGCCGATAGAGATAGTAACCATCGGCGATGACCCAGCGGACCTTCAAAACACTCCCGTCGATGCGCGCTGCGACCCGAAATGCGACATCGGGTGGTAAGAAATCCGTCTCGTTGGAATCGATCCCCCGCATCCACCAGGGCCTGGCGTGCGCGATCCCGGCAGCGCCCAGCGAGGCGATCATGAGAAAGCCGACCAAAGCGGCGGTGTGCGTTCGTTGCATGCGCGCACTCTAGTTGTCGCCACGCCGGTGCGCCAGTTCCTTATAATGCTGCGATACAGCAAAAAATCCCACGCTTAGGCCTTGAATCGTAACAATTTGCGACTATGATTAGCAGCCTCGACGGGAGAGTGCTAACAACACATCCCTTTGTTAACCCCAACTCAAGCATTAGGAGTCTTGTCTTATGAAGATTCGTCCCCTTCATGACCGCGTGATCGTGAAAAGAGAGGAAGAGGAGCGAAAGTCTCCAGGTGGAATCGTGATTCCGGACACGGCGACTGAAAAGCCGATTTTCGGGAAAGTGGTTGCCGTCGGCAAGGGCAAGATTTTAGAGAACGGCGAGATTCGCCCGCTCGACCTCAAGGTCGGCGACAAGATTCTGTTCGGTAAGTACAGCGGCACCGAAGTGAAGATGGATGGCGATGAGCTGGTTGTCATGCGTGAAGAAGACGTCATGGCCGTGGTGGAAGGCAAGTAAGCCGCCAGTTCAACCAGAATTTTACTTCCCGCAAATCAAATTCAATCAGAGGTATCAGCAAATGGCAGCTAAAGACGTACGCTTCAGCGACGACGCTCGGGCACGCATGTTCAAAGGTGTGAATATTCTGGCGAATGCCGTGAAGGTCACGCTGGGTCCCAAGGGCCGCAATGCCGTACTCGACAAGAGCTTCGGCGCTCCCACCGTCACCAAGGACGGCGTCTCCGTCGCGAAGGAAATCGAGCTCAAGGACAAGTTTGAGAACATGGGCGCGCAAATGGTGAAGGAAGTCGCTTCCAACACCTCTGACGAAGCCGGCGATGGCACCACCACCGCAACCGTTCTCGCGCAGGCGATTATCCGCGAGGGCCTCAAGGCCGTCGCCGCGGGGATCAACCCGATGGACCTGAAGCGTGGTATCGACCAGGCGGTCATCGCCGCTACGGAAGAGCTGAAGAAGCTCTCCAAGCCCTGCAAGGATCCGAAGGCGATTGCGCAGGTCGGCACGATCTCCGCGAACTCCGACGAGAGCATCGGCAAGACGATTGCGGATGCGATGGCGAAGGTCGGCAAGGAAGGCGTGATCACGGTTGAGGAAGGTTCGGGCCTCGAGAACGAACTCGAAGTGGTCGAGGGCATGCAGTTCGATCGCGGCTACCTGTCGCCGTACTTCATCAACAATCAGCAGAGCCAGAGCGCCGAGCTCGACAAGCCGCTGATCCTGTTGATCGACAAGAAGATCTCCAACATTCGCGAGTTGCTGCCCTTGCTGGAAGCCATTGCGAAGGGCGGCCGGCAGCTGCTGATCGTGGCGGAAGATGTGGAAGGCGAAGCGCTTGCCACGTTGGTCGTCAACACCATCCGCGGCATCGTCAAAGTCGCCGCCGTCAAGGCGCCGGGCTTTGGTGATCGCCGCAAAGCGATGTTGCAGGACATTGCGGTCCTGACGGGCGGCACGGTCATTTCCGACGAAGTCGGCTTGTCGCTCGAGAAAGCGACCTTGAACGATCTGGGCGAGGCGAAGAAGGTTCTGGTGGAGAAAGAGAACACCACCATCATCGACGGCAACGGCAAAGCGACTGACATCAAGGCGCGCGTCGAAAGCATTCGCCAGCAGATCGAGGAAGCGACCTCTGACTATGACAAGGAAAAACTCCAGGAGCGCGTTGCGAAGCTCTCCGGCGGTGTTGCCGTGATCAAGGTCGGTGCTTCGACCGAGATTGAAATGAAGGAAAAGAAGGCCCGCGTCGAAGATGCGTTGCACGCAACGCGCGCGGCCGTCGAAGAGGGCGTGGTTCCGGGCGGCGGTGTGGCTTTGGTGCGCGCACTGAAGGCCATCGAGAAGCTCGTCGGCAAGAACGAAGATCAGACCACGGGCATCAAGATCCTGGCCCGGGCGATCGAGGAGCCGCTGCGGCAGATCGTGACCAATGCGGGCGAAGATGCCGCGGTGGTGTTGAACCGAGTCCGTGAAGGCAAGGGCACGTTCGGCTACAACGCTCAGACCAGCGAGTATGGCGATATGATCGAACTGGGCATTCTGGATCCGACCAAGGTGACGCGTCTGGCTCTGCAGAACGCCGCCTCGGTGGCAGGACTCCTGCTAACCACCGAAGTCATGATTGCCGAGTCGCCGAAGGAAGAAGAGCATGCGCATGGCGCCCCGGGCGGCGGCATGGGCGGCATGGGCGGCATGGATATGTAGTTGGCGCCTGTAGCTGCCGCGCAAACGGTAGTTGCGATTGAGAAAGAGCGGACTTTAGGTCCGCTCTTTTTTTGCCTCTTTTTTGATTTTGAAGCCTCACGGAACCCGGGTTATCGGTCCGCTGAGAAGCAGGGTCTTCTCGAACTCGAACACGGAATGATCCGGGCCGGGCTCTCCGCTCGACCAATAGGTATGACGGTGCATCTCGATGCTGTAGGTTTGCAGAGTCGTTGGATCCGTGACCAGACGCATCGCGGCGGCCGACCAAAATTGCGGCGCTTGCCCGGCTGCAAGACGCGATCGTTCGGCAAGCCTGTCGAGGCTGGTTTTGAGAACGTCCGGGTCGGGGGTCGCGCGCAGCACGATCTCGACACAGGAAACATCCTTCGAATCGGGCAGGCAGGAAACGGGGCGCGAGAAAGCGAACTGGATGTCATGCATCATATAGGCCCGCAGGGCAACCGGCAGCAATGCCGTCATGTCGTACCAGACCCCCTGTTCGAGAGTCGCGCCGATCCACGTTCCCGCTTCGAGATTGTAGTCCTCGGCAATTTGCGCCCCGATGGCCTCGGGCACTTGCGCGTTTCCAACGGCCGAGCGGAAGAGGCGCGCAAGCTGCGATGAGTGTGCGCCCTTGGAATCAAGCCCGCGTGCGTCAAGGTCGCGCGCCAACGCCTTGGCATCCGCACGCACGCGCATTTCAAACCTAAAATCGCTCTTGCTTTCGTCGAAGTCGCCGTTTCGGGTGACACGAAAGTCGTGAAAGTGCATCAGCATGAGCACGAGAGAATTTGCGAACTGCGCCATCGAGACCTCGTCGGTCGGCAGCTCGCCGAGCTCGTAGTGCGCTTCGTTGACCTGGTAGGACACGCGCCATCTCTGCGAACGTTGGCGCACCTGCCGCTGCGCTGTTCGGGAACCTCGGATATGCGCCATCCCGTGGCCGGCGATCTGCGCGACATCGGTTTGCAGCGTCACGTTGGCGTCGCTGTCGAACCATCCGAAGGTTAGGGCGACGGAGCGCTGCGGAAAGTCTTGCATGCGCGCCGCAATCTGGTCGTCGCCCGCCGGCTCGTGGTTCCATTGCAGAAGAAGCCGGTAGTTATCTTCGGCGTCGTCCGCAAAGCCGTACTCGCGGTCCATGTCGATCGTTGTTTGCAGTGCCGCAGTCGCGGCCTCGGTGTCTCCCATGTCGCGATAAACCACGCTGGTATTGAATTGCATGGTGACCATGGACACCGCGTCAAATGCATCGCGATAACCTTCGACGGCGCGTTTTGCGGACGCCAGTGCCGAACGCAACTCCTCCTGGGCGCGACCTTCCGCTTCGGGGCCGCATGTGGAGCGGGCCAAATGATATTGATATTCGAGCTGCGCAAGGCGGGCCCGCCCGGCAATCAGCACAACTTCGAGTGCGGGGCTGGCCTTGACCGCATCCAGCTGATTTCGCGCCACATCCAAATTGGCAGCGCAGTCCCCTTGATCGAGCTTGGTGAGAAAGTCCGCGTAGGCGAGGCGAGTGTTCAGCGTGTCCGGCGATCGGGAATCGCGCGCATTGAAGGACTCGAGCGCAGCCGCGAATTTTTTCGCGTTAATCTCATCATCGGGCGATGGGCTGCTCGTTTCGGCCGCATGCGCTGCGAGGGCGATGCTCGCCAGCATCGGGACGAGCATCACGGCCGGCGCAGCAGATTTTCTCGCTCTCAAGAGAGCTTAAGAGTGCCGCTTCGTTCCGCCGGAGTTCTTGGTTGGGCCGTCGCACCGAGGCCATGCCCGCAACGGGTCGGGCCCGGGGATACAGTCTGGAAAAAATTGCGGAAATTGTTCGTAGTCGTTGAGCGGCTCGCGACGAAACGGATGGTGATGATGATGGTGATGATCCATGCCGGCCATTTGGGAGGTCGAATGCTCCGCATGTTTGCCGGCAATCGCACCGGGAGCATGTATGGGGGCCGCACGCGTCGCGCCGTGGTTCGCCATCGTAGCCCCGTGACTTGCCAGCGTCGCGCTGTGCGCGCTGGCTGCCGCGCCGCGCCCGCCCAATCCGGAACTCATGCCCCGGCCGCCGCCTCCACCTCCGCCAGAATGTCCGCCTCCACCGCCTCCACCTCCGCCAGAATGTCCGCCTCCACCGCCACCTCCGCCACCACCACCAGAATGTCCACCTCCGCCTCCACCGCTCCCTCCGCCTCAACCTCCCCAGCTACCTCCGAACCT
>Ga0210389_10000913_pt1 | contig 24946 bp, 19 predicted proteins | sample IncBWH28OmetaG_FD_160127 | JGI IMG/M metagenome (GOLD analysis project Ga0210389, IMG submission 160127) | Forest soil microbial communities from Barre Woods Harvard Forest LTER site, Petersham, Massachusetts, United States - Inc-BW-H-28-O ...
CGGGCGACAATGCGCGGCTGGTGGTCGAGCTGATCCAGCCGATCGCCATGGACGAGGGCCTGCGCTTCGCCATCCGCGAGGGCGGCCGAACCGTCGGCGCCGGCGTCGTCACCAAAGTCGTCAAGTAGTGCTATAGAGGCGCGCCGTAGGAGTGTAGCTCAGTTGGTAGAGCATCGGTCTCCAAAACCGAGGGCCGGGGGTTCGAGTCCCTCCACTCCTGCCATTTTTTAAGAAACAGTGAGCATGACGAAGAATCCGATCGAGTTCGTCCGCGAGGTTCGCGCCGAGGTGGCCAAGGTCACCTGGCCGACCCGGCGCGAGACCATGATCACCACCAGCATGGTCTTTATCTTCGTCGTCATCGCGGCGTTGTTTTTCCTGGTGGCCGACAAGATCATTGGCTTCACCGTGAAGCTGCTGCTCGGGGTTTCCTGACATGGCTCATCGTTGGTACGTCGTTCACGCCTATTCGGGCTTCGAGAACAAGGTCGCCCAGTCGATCCGTGAACAGGCCGAAAAGAAGGGTCTCGCCGAGGAAATCTCGCAGGTCATGGTGCCCACCGAGGAGGTCGTGGAAGTCCGCCGCGGCGCGAAGGTCCAGACCGAGCGCAAGTTCTTCCCGGGCTATGTGCTGGTGAAGATGGACCTCACCGACGACACCTGGCACCTGATCAAGAACACCGCCAAGGTCACCGGCTTCCTGGGCGGCGGTGGTCGCGGCAAGCCGGTGCCGATCTCGGAAAACGAGGCCGGCCGCATCCTGCGCCAGGTGCAGGAGGGCGTGGAGCGGCCCAAGCCGGCCGTCAGTTTCGAGATCGGCGAGCAGGTCAAGGTGGCCGACGGCCCCTTTGCCTCTTTCAACGGCACGGTCGAGGATGTGGACGAGGAACGGGCACGCCTGAAGGTCGCGGTGTCGATTTTCGGCCGATCGACCCCGGTCGAGCTCGACTACGCGCAGGTGGAAAAGATCTGATTCAGCCCCATATAGGGGGACAAATTCGGGGTTGTGGCGGGCGGTCTAATTTGTTAGACCCCGCGCCCTTGGGAGGGCTGGCCGTGCGCCGGCCTTTTCTCATGGAAGGGTCGAGGCCAAAAATCCTTAGGGATCAATGACTTGACCGTAATTGAGGTGCGGGAGGCCTGCCATGGCCGTACCGCGCCGCCCAAGGAGGGGCAAGCATGGCCAAGAAGATTCAGGCCTACGTCAAGCTGCAAGTGCCGGCTGGCAAGGCCAATCCGTCGCCGCCGATCGGGCCCGCGCTCGGTCAGCAGGGCGTCAACATCATGGAGTTCTGCAAGCAGTTCAACGCGCGTACGCAGAAGATGGAAGCCGGCATGCCGATTCCGGTGGTCATTACGGTGTTCCAGGATCGTAGTTTCACCTTCGTCACCAAGACCCCGCCGGTGAGCTATTTCCTCAAGAAGGCCGCGGGCATCGAATCGGGCGCCAAGACGGTCGGCACGCAGATCGTCGGCAAGGTGACCAAGAAGCAGGTCAAGGAGATCGCCGAGCAGAAGATGCCCGATCTCAACTGCGATTCGGTCGAGTCGGCGATGGCCCAGGTGGCGGGCTCGGCCCGCTCGATGGGCCTCCAAGTGGTGGAGTAGGCCATGGCGCACGGCAAGCGATACAAGACTGCGTCCGCGACCGTCGACCGCGACAAGACCTATCCGCTGGAAGAGGCGGTGAAGATCGTCAAGGCCAACGCCAAGGCGAAGTTCGACGAGACCATCGAGGTCGCGATGAACCTGGGGATCGATCCGCGCCACGCCGACCAGGCGGTGCGCGGCATGATCTCGCTGCCCAACGGCACCGGCAAGTCGGTGCGCGTGGCGGTGTTCGCCCGCGGCGCCAAGGCCGAGGAAGCCAAGGCCGCCGGGGCCGATCTGGTGGGCGCCGAGGATCTCGCCGAGAAGATCAATGGCGGCGAGATGAATTTCGAGCGCTGCATCGCCACGCCGGACATGATGGGCGTGGTCGGCCGTCTCGGTAAGGTTTTGGGCCCGCGCGGCCTGATGCCGAACCCCAAGCTCGGCACGGTGACCCAGGACGTCACCGCCGCCGTGAAGGCCGCCAAGGCCGGCTCGATCGAGTATCGCGCCGAGAAGGCTGGCATCATTCATGCTGGTGTCGGCAAGGCCTCGTTCAGCGAGGAGGCGATCACCGCCAACGTCAAGGCGCTGGTGAGTGCGATCAACCGGGCCAAGCCGGCCGGCGCCAAGGGCACCTTCATCAAGAAGGTGTCGCTGAGTTCCACCATGGGTCCGGGCGTCAAGCTCGACCCGGCCACCGCGCTCAACTGAGCGTGGATCGGCGAGAAAGAGTTTTCGAGTTTCCGTCGCAGGTTTCGACCGGCGGCGGAGGGAGCGAGGAGGTCCGCAAGGGTCTTCGAGCTCCACCTGTCCGAGACCGCAGGTGCTTCGTCTTTCGGGACGAGCGTAATGGGGAAACCCGCCGGCGCAGACGGGGGCAAGGGAATCGACGCAGCACGATGTGCGCGCACGCGCCCGAACTTCCGGGGCAGGCGAACCGGACCGCGAGGTCTCCGTTCGCGCTTACCCGCTAACGGAGGCTGCGTGGTCTGTAACGCAGCCGGTCCGATCCGGATCCCCCGGGTTGGGCCAAAGTTGGAGAAAGCCGTGAATCGTTCGGAAAAGGCCGAGGCGATCGTCGAGCTGAACCAGATCTTCAAGGACGCGAACCTGATGGTGGTCACCCGCCAGACCGGTTTGACGGTCCAAGAGGTGACGGACCTGCGCCGCAAGGTCAGGGCAGCCGGCGCGAGCTACAAGGTGGCCAAGAACAGGCTCACGTTGCGGGCCCTCGAGGGCACGCCCTTCACGGCGCTCGGATCCTTGTTCAAGGGTCCGACTGCCATCGCTTACTCCAAGGATCCGGTCGCTGCGGCGAAGGTCATCGCGGCCTTCGCCAAGGACAACGAGAAGCTGACCATCGTCGGTGGTGCGCTGGGTGAGAACACTTTGGACGTCGCAGGCGTCCAGGCTCTTGCCACGCTGCCGTCCCTCGATGCTCTGCGCGGCAAGATCATCGGACTCCTCCAGGCGCCGGCCACCAAGGTGGCGGTTGTTCTGGCGGCACCGGCCGGTCAGGTCGCTCGTGTCCTTGCAGCGTACGGCGCCAAGGAAGACAGCGCGAAGGCGGCGTAAGTCTGACGTATCGACATCACGATCAACGCATCCGAAGTTCGGGTTACTAGGAGACAACAATGGCTAATCTGGAAAAGCTGGTCGAAGAGCTCTCGACCCTGACGGTCCTCGAGGCTGCTCAGCTCAGCAAGCTGCTTGAGGAGAAGTGGGGCGTCAGCGCCGCCGCTCCGGTCGCCGTCGCCGCCGCTGGTGCCGCGGCTGCCGCCCCGGTGGAAGTAAAGGACGAGTTCAGCGTCATTCTTGCCGCCGCCGGCGACAAGAAGATCAACGTCATCAAGGCGGTGCGCGAGATCACCGGCCTCGGCCTCAAGGAGGCCAAGGACCTGGTCGAAGCGGCCCCCAAGGCGGTCAAGGAAGGCGTGCCCAAGGCGGACGCCGACAAGCTCAAGGCCAAGCTCGAGGCCGAGGGCGCCAAGGTAGAGCTCAAGTAGTTCGAGCGACTTTCGGGTTCCTCTTCCCTCACGCGCCGTGCGGGGCGTGCTGAGGAAGAGGGGCTTGAAGATCGAGGACGGCTCCTTATCTGAGCGGACCCCCGAAAGGTCCTTTCAGACAAGTGGCCCTCTGCGACGGATGGGGCGAACGGCTGGCGGGCCGGGAGCTCCGAGAAAGCAGCGGGTATTTCTACCGCCCTTGAACCTTCGAGGACGCAGGATGGCCACGGCCTTCAACACGCGCAAACGGATTCGTCGTTTCTTCGGCCACATCGAGTCAGTGGCGCCGATGCCCAACCTCATCGAGGTGCAGAAGAGCTCCTACGAGGGCTTCCTGCAGCGCACGATCCCGGCGGCCAAGCGGACCCAGTCGGGCCTGCAGGAGGTCTTCCGCGGCGTGTTCCCGATCAAGGACTTCGCCGAGCGCGCCAGCCTCGAGTTCGTGAAGTACGAATTCGAAGAGCCCAAGTACGACGTCGAGGAGTGCCAGCAGCGCGGCATCACCTATGCCGCACCGCTCAAGGTGACCTTGCAGCTCGTGGTGTGGGACATCGACGAGGAAGCGGGCTCGCGCTCGATCCGCGACATCAAGGAGCAGGATGTCTACATGGGCGACATGCCGCTCATGACCGACAACGGCACCTTCATCGTCAACGGCACCGAGCGCGTCATCGTCAGCCAGATGCATCGCTCGCCGGGCGTGTTCTTCGACCACGACAAGGGCAAGACCCACTCTTCGGGCAAGTACCTGTTCGCCGCCCGCATCATCCCCTATCGCGGCTCGTGGCTCGACTTCGAGTTCGACGCCAAGGACCTGATCCATGTCCGCATCGACCGCCGCCGCAAGATCCCGGTGACGACGCTGCTGCTCGCGCTCGACAACGACGCCACCTGGAAGAAGCGCGCCGCGGCGATCGCCAAGAACCAGACGCTCGATCCGTCGGAGGCCCAGGGCCTGTCGCCGGAAGAGATCCTGGCCGCGTTCTACGGCCAGGTGATCTACAAGCGCGAGAAGGACGGCTGGAACACGCCGTTCGATTCGGAGTCGATGCGCGGTGTGAAGCTCACCCACGACCTGGTGAACGGCAAGACCGGCAAGTCGGTGGCCGACGCCGGCACCAAGATGACGCCGCGCCTGCTCGCCCGCCTCAAGGAGCAGGGTCTGAAGGAGATGCGCGTCTCGGCCGAGGAGCTGATCGGCCGCTATGCCGCGCTCGATGTCATCAACGAGAAGACCGGCGAGATCTATGTCGAGGCCGGTCAGGAGATCACCCAGGCCGTGCTCGACCTGTTCGAGGAGAACGGCATCGACGTCCTGCCGACGCTCGCCATCGATCACGTCAATGTCGGCCCCTACATCCGCAACACCTTGGCGGCCGACAAGAACTCCAACCGTGAAGAGGCGCTGCTCGACATCTACCGCGTCATGCGCCCGGGCGAGCCGCCGACGCTCGAGCAGGCCGAGACCCTGTTCCAGGGCCTGCTGTTCGATCTCGACCGCTACGACCTCTCGCCGGTCGGCCGGGTCAAGATGAACATGCGGCTCGACTTCGAGAACGTGCCCGATTCGCAGCGCACGCTGCGCCGCGAGGACATCCTCGCGGTCGTCAAGGTCCTGCACGGCCTCAAGGACGGCCGCGGCGAGATCGACGACATCGATCATCTCGGCAACCGCCGCGTCCGCTCGGTCGGCGAGCTGATGGAGAACCAGTATCGCGTCGGCCTGCTGCGCATGGAGCGCGCCATCCGCGAGCGCATGAGTTCGATCGACATCGACACCGTGATGCCGCACGACCTGATCAACGCCAAGCCGGCGGCGGCGGCGGTGCGCGAGTTCTTTGGCTCGAGCCAGCTCAGCCAGTTCATGGACCAGACCAACCCGCTCTCCGAGGTGACGCACAAGCGGCGCCTGTCGGCGCTGGGACCGGGCGGTCTCACGCGCGAGCGCGCCGGCTTCGAGGTGCGCGACGTGCATCCGACGCATTACGGCCGCATCTGCCCGATCGAGACGCCGGAAGGCCCCAACATCGGCCTGATCAATTCGCTCGCCACTTACGCGCGCGTGAACCAGTACGGCTTCATCGAGAGCCCGTACCGCAAGGTCGTGGGCAGCCGCGTCACCGACGAGGTGGTCTACCTCTCGGCCATGGAGGAAGGCCGCTATACGGTGGCCCAGGCCAACGCCGAGATCGACGCGCGCGGCCGCTTCACCGCCGACCTGGTGCAGTGCCGCAAGGGCGGCGAGTACATCCTCGGCCGGCCCGAGACCATCGACTTCGTCGACGTCTCGCCCAAGCAGATCGTCTCGGTCGCCGCGGCGTTGATCCCGTTCCTCGAGAACGACGACGCCAACCGCGCGCTGATGGGCTCCAACATGCAGCGCCAGGCGGTGCCGCTGATCCAGGCCGAATCGCCGCTGGTCGGCACCGGCATGGAGGAGGTCGTGGCCCGCGATTCGGGCGTGGCCATCGCCGCGCGCCGCACCGGCGTGGTCGACCAGGTCGACGCCATGCGCATCGTCGTGCGCGCGACCGACGACGTCGGCCCCAACCGGCCGGCGGTCGACATCTACAACCTCTTGAAGTTCCAGCGCTCCAACCAGAGCACCTGCATCACCCAGAAGCCGCTGGTGAAGGTCGGCGACCAGGTGAAGAAGGGCGACATCGTGGCCGACGGTCCGTCGACCCGCGACGGCGAACTGGCGCTCGGGCGGAACGTGCTCGTCGCGTTCATGCCGTGGAACGGCTACAACTTCGAGGACTCGATCCTGCTTAGCGAGCGCATCGTGCGCGATGACGTCTTCACCTCGATCCACATCGAGGAGTTCGAGGTCATGGCCCGCGACACCAAGCTCGGCCAGGAGGAGATCAGCCGCGACATCCCCAACGTCGGCGAGGAAGCGCTCAAGAACCTCGACGAGGCGGGCATCGTCTATATCGGCGCCGAGGTGAAGGCGGGCGACATCCTGGTCGGCAAGGTGACGCCCAAGGGCGAGAGCCCGATGACCCCGGAAGAGAAGCTGCTGCGCGCCATCTTCGGCGAGAAGGCGGCCGACGTGCGCGACACCTCGCTCAAGGTGCCGCCGGGCGTCGAGGGCACGGTCGTCGAGGTCCGCGTCTTCAACCGCCGCGGCGTCGACAAGGACGAGCGCGCGCTCGCCATCGAGCGCGACGAGATCGAGCGTTTGGCCAAGGACCGCGACGACGAAAAGGCCATCCTGGAGCGCAGCTTCTACAGCCAGATCCAGGAAATGCTGATGAACCAGACCGTCGCCGGCGGGCTGAAGGGCCTGAAGCCGGGCACGCGCATCACCGACAAGGTGCTGGGCGAGTACACGCCTGGCCAGTGGCGCCAGATCGCCGTCAAGACCGACAAGCGGCAAGGCGAGCTCGAGGCGTCGAACAAGCAGTTCGACGAGTCGATGAAGCGCCTGCAGGACCGCTTCGACAGCAAGGTCGACAAGCTGCAGCGCGGCGACGAGCTGCCGCCGGGCGTGATGAAGATGGTCAAGGTCTTCGTCGCCACCAAGCGCAAGCTGCAGCCGGGCGACAAGATGGCCGGTCGTCACGGCAACAAGGGCGTGATCTCGCGCATCATGCCGCTCGAGGACATGCCGTATCTCGAGGAAGGCATGCCGGTCGACATCGTGCTCAATCCGCTCGGCGTGCCGTCGCGCATGAACGTCGGCCAGATCCTCGAGACCCATCTCGGCTGGGCCGCGGCGGGACTCGGCAAGAAGATCGGCGACATGGTCAACGGCGCCCGCGAGGCGTCGGTGACGCAGGTCCGCAAGCATCTGCGCGAGGTCTATGGCGACAAGGCCTACAAGGCCGAGATCGCCGACCTCGACGACGAGCGCACGATCGAGCTCGCCAGGAACCTCAGCACCGGCGTGCCCTTCGCCTCGCCGGTGTTCGACGGCGCGCACGAGGCCGACATCGTCGACATGCTGGAAATGGCCGGCCTCGACAAATCGGGGCAGGTCACCCTGGTCGACGGCCGCACCGGCGAGGCGTTCGATCGCAAGGTGACCGTGGGCTACATCTACATGCTGAAGCTGCACCATCTGGTGGACGACAAGATCCACGCCCGGTCGATCGGCCCCTACAGCCTGGTCACCCAGCAGCCGCTCGGCGGCAAGGCGCAGTTCGGCGGCCAGCGCTTCGGCGAGATGGAGGTGTGGGCGCTCGAGGCTTACGGCGCGGCCTACACCCTGCAGGAGATCCTCACCGTCAAGTCGGACGACGTGGCCGGCCGCACCAAGGTCTACGAGGCCATCGTGCGCGGCGACGACACGTTCGAGGCGGGCATCCCCGAATCCTTCAACGTGCTGGTCAAGGAGCTGCGCTCGCTCGGCCTCAACGTCGAACTCAATCAGTCGGCCACCTGAGTGGCCGACCCTTCTTCCCTCTTCGCGAATTAAGTCCACCGAACCCGTAGGACAAAATGACCGACCTCATCAACGTACTGGGCCAGCCGCAGGGCACTCCGACCTTCGACGAGATCCGCATCTCGATCGCCAGCCCCGAGCGCATCCGCGCCTGGAGCCACGGCGAGATCAAGAAGCCGGAGACCATCAACTACCGCACCTTCAAGCCGGAGCGCGACGGGCTGTTCTGCGCCCGCATCTTCGGACCGATCAAGGACTACGAGTGCCTGTGCGGCAAGTACAAGCGCATGAAGTTCCGCGGCATCACCTGCGAGAAGTGCGGCGTCGAGGTGACGCTGACCAAGGTGCGCCGCGAGCGCATGGGCCACATCGAGCTCGCCTCGCCGGTGGCGCACATCTGGTTCCTGAAGTCGCTGCCGAGCCGCATCGGCCTGCTGCTCGACATGACGCTGCGCGACCTCGAGCGGATTCTCTATTTCGAGAACTACGTGGTGACCGAGCCCGGCCTGACGCCGCTCAAGTACCGCGAGCTCCTGAACGAGGAGCAGTACCTCAACGCGCTCGACGAGTACGGCGACGATGCCTTCCGTGCCGACATCGGTGCCGAGGCGATCCGCGCCATGCTGCAGGTCATCGACCTCAACGAGGAGCGGCCGCGGCTGCGCGAGGAGCTGCGCGAGACGACTTCGGAGGCCAAGCGCAAGAAGCTGGTGAAGCGCCTCAAGCTCTGCGAAAGCTTCATCGAGTCGGGCGCTCGCCCCGAATGGATGATCCTCGAGCTGGTGCCGGTGATCCCGCCTGAGCTGCGCCCGCTGGTGCCGCTCGACGGCGGCCGCTTCGCCACCTCGGACCTCAATGACCTCTACCGCCGCGTCATCAACCGCAACAACCGCCTCAAGCGGCTGATCGAGCTGCGCGCGCCCGACATCATCGTGCGCAACGAGAAGCGCATGCTGCAGGAGTCGGTCGATGCGCTGTTCGACAACGGCCGCCGCGGCCGGGTCATCACCGGCGCCAACAAGCGGCCGCTGAAGTCGCTCTCCGACATGCTGAAGGGCAAGCAGGGCCGCTTCCGCCAGAACCTGCTCGGCAAGCGCGTCGACTACTCGGGCCGCTCGGTCATCGTGGTCGGTCCGGAGCTCAAGCTGCAACAGTGCGGACTCCCGAAGAAGATGGCCTTGGAGCTCTTCAAGCCGTTCATCTACTCGCGCCTGCAGGCCTACGGCATGGCCAACACCATCAAGGCCGCCAAGCGCATGGTCGAGAAGGAGCGGCCGGAGGTTTGGGACATCCTCGAAGAGGTGATCCGCGAGCATCCGGTGCTGCTCAACCGCGCGCCGACGCTGCATAGACTCGGCATCCAGGCCTTCGAGCCGGTGCTGATCGAGGGCAAGGCGATCCAGCTCCATCCGCTGGTCTGCACCGCCTTCAACGCCGACTTCGACGGCGACCAGATGGCGGTCCACGTGCCGCTGTCGCTGGAAGCCCAGCTCGAGGCGCGCGTGCTGATGATGTCGACCAACAACATCCTCTCGCCCGCCAGCGGCAAGCCGATCATCGTGCCGAGCCAGGACATCGTGCTCGGCATCTACTACATCACGCTCGAGCGCGACGGCGAGCCGGGCGAAGGCTCGCTGTTCGCCGACATCGGCGAGCTCGAGCATGCGCTGCACAAGCGTTCGCTCTCCATGCACGCCAAGATCAAGGGCCGTCTCGAGGCCTACGACGACAAGGGCGTGCTGGCCAGCCGCGTGGTCGAGACCACGCCGGGCCGCATCCTGCTGGCGCAGATCCTGCCCAAGCACCCCAACCTGCCGTTCTCGCTGATCAACCGTCTTCTCACCAAGAAGGACCTGCAGAACGTCATCGACTCGGTCTACCGCCACTGCGGCCAGAAGGAGACGGTGATTTTCGCCGATCGCCTGATGGGCCTGGGCTTCTATCACGCCTGCCGCGCCGGCATTTCCTTCGGCAAGGACGACCTCGTCATCCCGGTCGCCAAGGAGAAGCTGGTCAGCCAGACCCAGAAAGAGGTCAAGGAGTACGAGCAGCAGTACCAGGACGGCCTGATCACCTCGGGCGAGAAGTACAACAAGGTGGTCGACGCCTGGTCGCGCTGCTCGGACCGCGTGGCCGAGGAGATGATGAAGGGCATTTCGACGCCCAAGCCCGGCCGGCCGGTCAACTCGGTATGGATGATGGCGCACTCCGGTGCGCGCGGATCGACCACGCAGATGAAGCAGCTTGCCGGCATGCGCGGCCTCATGACCAAGCCCTCGGGCGAGATCATCGAGACGCCGATCATCTCGAACTTCAAGGAAGGCCTCAGCGTGCTGGAGTACTTCAACTCCACCCACGGCGCGCGCAAGGGCCTGGCCGACACCGCGCTCAAGACCGCCAACTCGGGCTACCTGACGCGGCGCCTGGTCGACGTGGCCCAGGACTGCATCATCTTCGAGGAGGATTGCGGCACCGAACGCGGCCTCACGATGCGCGCGGTCGTGGACGGCGGCGACGTGATCGAGCCGCTCAGCGAGCGCGTGCTCGGCCGCACCGCGCTCGACGACGTCGTCGACCCGCTGAACGGCACGGTCATCTGCAAGTCAGGCGATCTGATCGACGAGGTCACGGTCGAGCAGATCGAGAAGGCGGGCATCGAGGAGATGCGCATCCGCTCGGTGCTGACCTGCGACACCAAGACCGGCGTCTGCGGCAAGTGCTACGGCCGCGACCTGGCGCGCGGCACCAAGGTCAATATCGGCGAGGCGGTGGGCGTCATCGCCGCCCAGTCGATCGGCGAGCCGGGCACCCAGCTCACCATGCGCACCTTCCATATCGGCGGTGCCGCCCAGCGCGGCGCCGAGCAGTCGAGCATCGAGGCGAGCCACGACGGCCACGTCCAGGTGCGCAACCGCAACGTCGTGGTCAACAGCGCGGGCGTGCCCGTGGTGATGGGCCGCAACACCGAGCTGGTGCTGATCGACGGCGCCCAGCGCGAGCGTGCCAAGCATCGCGTGCCCTACGGCGCGCGCCTGCTGATCGACAACGATACGCCGGTCGCCAAGGGCCAGAAGATGGCCGAATGGGACCCCTACACCCTGCCGATCATCACCGAGAAGGCGGGCAAGGCGGTCTATGTCGACCTGGTCGAGGGCGTGTCGATGCGCGAGGTGATCGACGACTCCACGGGCATCTCCAACCGTGTCGTGGTCGACTGGAAGGGCCAGCCGCGCGGCGGCGATCTGCGTCCGCGCATCGCCATCCACGATGCCGAGGGCAACCCGATCATGCTGGCCAACGGCCAGGAGGCTCGCTACCTGCTGTCGATCGACTCGGTCCTCTCGGTCGAGAACGGCCAGGAAGTCCATGCCGGCGACATCCTCGCGCGCATCCCGCGCGAGGGCGGCAAGAACCGCGACATCACGGGCGGCCTGCCGCGCGTGGCCGAGCTGTTCGAGGCGCGCAAGCCCAAGGATTTCGCGATCATCTGCGACATCTCGGGCCGCATCGAGTTCGGCAAGGACTACAAGAACAAGCGCCGCATCCTGATCGTGCCGGAAGGCGAGGGCGCGGAGCCTGTCGAGTACCTGATCCCCAAGGGCAAGCGCATCGCCGTCCAGGAAGGCGACTTCGTGGAGCGCGGCGATCTGCTGATCGACGGCAACCCGGTGCCGCACGACATCCTGCGCGTGCTGGGCATCGAGAAGCTGGCCGAGTACCTGGTGAACGAGATCCAGGAGGTCTATCGACTGCAGGGCGTGAAGATCAACGACAAGCACATCGAGACGATCGCGCGTCAGATGCTGCAGAAGGTCGAGATCACCGATGCCGGCGATTCGACCTTCCTGATCGGCGAGCAGATCGACAAGCAGGAGTTCGAGCACGAGAACGTCAAGCTCGCGGCCGAGAAGCTGAAGCCTGCCAAGGCCGACCCGGTGCTGCTCGGCATCACCAAGGCCAGCCTGCAGACCAAGTCGTTCATCTCGGCGGCGTCGTTCCAGGAGACCACGCGCGTGCTCACCGAGGCGGCCGTCTCGGGCCGCGTCGACACGCTGCAGGGCCTCAAGGAGAACGTCATCGTCGGCCGCCTGATCCCGGCCGGCACCGGCGGCGTGGTCAACCGGCTGAAGGCGATCGCCGCCCAGCGTGACCGCGCCATCCTGGCCGCCGGCGCCGACGGCGAGGACCAGCCGGTCCCGACGCTCGAGCAGGAACACGCGGCCGACGACTGATCGTCGGACCCTTCAAACGCAAAGGCCGTCGTCGCAAGACGACGGCCTTTTCTTTGTTCAAACTTTCCTCCCCCGTCTTACGGGGGAGGTGCCCCCGAAGGGGGCGGAGGGGGAAGGCCTCACAGACGATCTCCTACAATTTCAGATCTGAAATTTGCAGGTATCTCGACTGGGGCTTTCCCCCTCCGGCCCTGCGGGCCACCTCCCCCGTATGACGGGGGAGGAAGGAGCACTCAGTGGCCGTTACGCCGCGCCAGCCAGTCCTCGCGTTTGAGCAGCCAGACCATGCGCATGCCTTCACCCGAGACGTAGCGGGAGGGCTCGCGGTCAATTAGCCGTGCGCCTTGCTTCTCCTTGATGCGGCCGGATGCGCCGTTGGCCTCGGCATTGCTCAGCCAGAGATGCGGCCAGCCGAGTTCGACGAAGGCGAACTCGGTCACGCGCTCGGCGGCCTCGGTCATCAGCCCTTGCCCTTGGAACTCGGGATCCAGCCAGAAGCCGCGCTGGTCGCGGCTCACCCCGTCGTCGGGCCAGAGGTCGAGGCGGCCGATCAGGTCGTCCGGGCCGCCCTTGAGGAAGATCGCCCAGTAGCATTTCTCGCACCGGGCCATCTGCTCGAGGCACTCGGCGACATGGGTCGCGGTGCCGTCGGCGGGGTACGGCCAGGGCACGCGAGCGGCCAGAAAGCGCACGATCTCCCAGCGCGGGAAGCGGCGCTGGATGGCCGGTATGTCCTCCTGCTGCAGCGGGCGAAGGATCAGGCGCCGGGTTTCCAGCACCGGCGTCGGTGGCATGGGGAGCTGGGAGGTCGTCATGTCAGGTCTCGCTTCCGTGTTCGCCGGAGGGACGGGACCTTTGCGCCAAGAGCCCCGGCCATTGCGGCGGGGCTATGAGAGAGAGTCGGCTTGGCTTAGATGACCACGCGCACGACCGCTCCCGCCCCGCGAGGAGGATTCGAAGTCGGCATGCAGGTTTGGCCATGACGCAACATGGCCGTTGCGATAGCGCAGACCCGGGGCAAGTAAACGCCAGCGCCCTGACCAGCGGCAATTGCGCCAACCCCGAAAACGCAAAGTGTCTGGTGGTTCGCCCAGAAAGCGACACAATATGTAGTTGATAGATTCTTACGTCTGCCCCCTGCGCCGGGTCACGAACGAGTCGTGCGTGAAGGGCCGGGAATGACCAACAATATCAATGAGCAATGCACCGCAGCCTGCTTGACGTCTCACGGCCGCGGCCATATAAGCGCGCCACCTCGCTGGGGGGCTGGTAGTAGGCGCAAGTCTAGACGCAGCCTGACGACGAGGACCGCTACAAGTCAGGCCATCTTGGCCGCAGAGTTTTATTCGCGCGGGCGCTGCGCTCTTGCCGCTATGCCCGTGCATTCGCTTTGCGCCGATGCCCGACAAGGGTGGACCCGAGACGGCGACAAGGAAACCGGAAGTCGATGCCGACCATTAACCAGTTGATCAACAAGGGCCGCCGCCCGCTCACCGCGCGCAACAAGGTGCCGGCGCTCGAAGCCTGCCCGCAGAAGCGCGGCGTGTGCACCCGCGTCTATACGACGACGCCGAAGAAGCCCAACTCGGCGCTGCGCAAGGTTGCCAAGGTGCGCCTCACCAACGGCTACGAGGTAGTGAGCTACATCCCGGGCGAAGGCCATAACCTGCAGGAACATTCGGTGGTCATGATCCGCGGCGGTCGCGTCAAGGACCTGCCCGGCGTGCGCTACCACATCATTCGCGGCACCCTCGATACCCAGGGTGTCAAGGACCGCAAGCAACGCCGTTCGAAGTACGGCGCGAAGCGTCCGAAGTAGGCGGGGAGGAACACATGTCCCGCCGTCGCGCCGCCGAGAAACGCGAAGTCCTGCCGGACGCCAAGTTCGGCGATATCGTCCTCACCAAGTTCATGAACACGCTGATGTCGCGTGGCAAGAAGTCGGTCGCCGAGCGCGTCGTCTACGGCGCTCTCGACGAGGTCCAGAGCAAGCTCAAGCAGGATCCGGTCCCCGCCTTCCACGAGGCGCTGGAGAACGTTAAGCCGGCCGTCGAGGTCCGCTCGCGCCGGGTCGGCGGCGCCACCTACCAGGTGCCGGTCGAGGTCCGTCCGGAGCGCCGCCAGGCGCTGGCCATCCGCTGGATCATCCAGGCCGCACGCGATCGCTCGGGCCACAGCATGACCGAGAAGCTCTCGGCCGAGCTCTTGGACGCCTTCAACCGCCGCGGCAACGCCGTCAAGAAGCGCGAAGACACCCACAAGATGGCCGACGCCAACAAGGCGTTCGCGCATTACCGCTGGTAAGCGCGCCAAGAAGAACCATCGAGAAAGCCCCCTCCCATGGCCCGCACCACTCCCATCGCGCACTACCGCAACATCGGTATCATGGCGCATATCGACGCCGGCAAGACGACGACGACCGAGCGCATCCTCTACTACACCGGCAAGTCGCATAAGATCGGCGAAGTCCACGACGGCGCCGCGACCATGGACTGGATGGAGCAGGAGCAGGAGCGCGGCATCACCATCACGTCGGCCGCGACGACCGCGTTCTGGAAGGCCGAGGCGGGTCCCTTCGCCGGGCCCAGCTTCCGCATCAACATCATCGACACGCCGGGCCACGTCGACTTTACCATCGAGGTCGAGCGCAGCTTGCGCGTGCTCGACGGCGCGGTCTGCGTGTTCGACAGCGTGGCCGGTGTCGAGCCGCAGTCCGAGACGGTATGGCGCCAGGCCGACAAGTACGGCGTGCCGCGCATCTGCTTCGTCAACAAGATGGATCGCACCGGCGCCAACTACTGGCGCACCATCGACATGATCACCGATCGCCTGGGCAGCAAGCCGCTGGTCACCCAGATCCCGATCGGCATCGAGTCTGACTACAAGGGCCTGGTCGACCTGGTCTCCAACAAGGCGATCATCTGGCTGGAAGAGACGCTGGGCGCCAAGTTCGAGATCGTCGAGATTCCGGACGACCTCAAGGAGCAGGCTGCCGAATGGCGCCACAAGATGCTCGAGATGGCGGTCGAGCAGGATGACACGGCCCTCGAGAAGTACCTGGCTGGTGAGGAGCCCGACTACGACACGCTGATCAAGTGCATCCGTAAGGGCACGATCTCCTACGCCTTCGTGCCGGTGCTGTGCGGCTCGGCGTTCAAGAACAAGGGCGTGCAGCCCATGCTCGACGCCGTCATCAACTACCTGCCGGCACCGATCGACAGGCCGGACGTCAAGGGCGTGAAGATGGGCACCGACGAGCCGATTACGCTGCCGTCGAGCGACGAGGCGCCGTTCTCCGCGCTCGCCTTCAAGATCATGACCGACCCGTTCGTGGGCTCGCTCACTTTCGCGCGCGTCTATTCGGGCGTGCTCGAATCGGCGACCGGCGTGCTGAACAGCACCAAGGACCGCAAGGAGCGCATCGGTCGCATGCTGCTGATGCACGCCAACAACCGCGAGGACGTGAAGGAAGCGCGCGCCGGCGACATCATCGCCCTGGCCGGCCTCAAGAGCGTCACCACCGGCGACACGCTGTGCGATCCCGACAACCCGGTGATCCTCGAGAAGATGGACTTCCCGGATCCGGTCATCGAGCTCGCCATCGAGCCCAAGTCGAAGGCCGACCAGGAGAAGATGGGTCAGGCGCTGGGCCGTCTCGTCCAGGAGGATCCGACCTTCCGTGTCTCGACCGACCAGGAGACGGGCCAGACCGTCATCAAGGGCATGGGCGAGCTCCATCTCGAGATCAAGGTCGACATCCTGCGCCGCACCTACAAAGTCGACGCCAATGTCGGTGCCCCGCAGGTCGCCTATCGCGAGACGCTCGGCCGCCGGTCGGAGATCGACTACACGCACAAGAAGCAGAGCGGCGGCTCGGGCCAGTTCGCCCGCGTGAAGATCGTGTTCGAGCCGGGCCAACCGGGATCGGGCTACCAGTTCGAGAGCAAGATCATCGGCGGCTCGATCCCCAAGGAATTCATTCCCGGTGTCGAGAAGGGCCTGGCGGCCTCGCGCGAGACCGGCGTGCTGGCCGGCTTCCCGGTGATCGACTTCAAGGCGACCTTGATCGACGGCGCCTACCACGACGTCGATTCGAGCGTGCTGGCCTTCGAGATCGCCGCCCGCGCGGCGTTCCGCGACGGCCTCGCCAAGGCGCAGTGCAAGCTTCTGGAGCCGATCATGAAAGTCGAGGTGGTGACGCCGCTCGGCTTCGAGAACGACGTTATCAGCGACCTCAACACGCGACGCGCTCGGCACGATGGCATGGAGACACGCGGCGACGCACAGGTCATCCATGTGTTGGTACCGCTCGCCAACATGTTCGGCTACGCCAACAGCCTCATGGAATTGACCCAACGGCATGGGGCCTACGGCATTATCTTCGATCACTATGCACCGATACCGGGGCCGGACGACGACGAGCCATTTCCGCCTGCGGTCGGTATGCGCGCGTGAGTTTTCGCTCCAGCGGCGAGAAATGCCTCGACGCCAGCTAGGCGAGGGCGAAGCCCGGGAGGCGCGCAGCCCTGTGGTCAAAGGTGAAGGTGACCGAACAGCCAGCCCTTTGGCCCAACCCACCGAGAAGTGCGTCGGCAAAATCACCACTGCCTTCTTTGAGTGCCGTCAGGGCAGTGAAGACTTCGAATTCATCTTCAATAACGAGAACCGGGGCTTGAAGCAGGCGTTCAATAATCGCCGCAAGCTCTTGGTCGGCGAGTCCATAGGCTCGCTCGAGCACCCACGCCGTTTCGACCATGGCGACGACGCTCACGAAGCCTGGATTGTCTTCATCGAGGCGACGCTCGATCAATTCGATGGCCCGTGGCGACTGTATCGGATCGTCCTGCGTGAAGTAACGCACCAGGACGTTGGTATCGAGCCCGATCATTGCCGCCTGCGGCGTGGGAATCCTTCGCTGGCGCCCGCCAGGACGGCTTCGCGCATTTGTTCAATGGTCACAGGTTTCCGCCGCGGCCTTTTGAGTATTCCGCGCAGACTTGAGATCGGGCGTGTGGGTAGCAGGACCACGCTACCGTCTGGGTGGATGAAGAACTTGACCCTATCTCCGGGCTTTAGCCCGAGATGATCCCGAATTGGCTTCGGAATGGTGGCCTGTCCCTTGATCGTGATTGCGGATTGCATGGCGTTCCCATTACATTTGGCCAATAGTAATACATCTTGCGGCTTTGAGTGGCAACAGTCCGCCCTGCGAATGGCCGACATCCCGGCCTGAACCACTTTGGCGTACACTGTCGCCAACCCAGGAGAGAGACATGGCGACGGAATTCGATCTGGTCGTGCGCGGCGGCACTCTGGCCGATGGCACGGGCGCTGCCCTGCACGAGGCCGACGTCGCCGTGAAGGACGGCAAGATCGCTGCGGTCGGCAAGGTTTTGGGCAAAGGCGCCGAGGAGATCGCCGCCAAGGGCCTGATGGTCACGCCGGGCTTTGTCGACATCCACACCCACTATGACGGCCAGGCGACCTGGGATTCGCACCTGCAGCCTTCGAGCTGGCACGGCGTCACCACGGCGGTGATGGGCAATTGCGGCGTGGGCTTCGCGCCGGTGAAGATCGAGGACCGCCAGCGCCTGATCGAGCTGATGGAAGGCGTCGAGGACATTCCCGGCGCGGCGCTCGACGAGGGCCTGAACTGGTCGTGGGAATCCTTCGGCCAGTATCTCGACGCGCTGGAGGCCCGGCCGCGCGACATGGATCTCGGCGCCCAGCTGCCGCACGGCGCGCTGCGCGTCTTCGTGATGGGCGAGCGCGCCGCCAAGCTCGAGGAGGCGACGGCAGAAGAGGTGGCGCGCATGCGCACGCTCACGACCGAGGCGATGCGCGACGGTGCGCTCGGCTTCTCGACCTCGCGTACCTTGAACCATCGCACCGTGAAGGGCGACCCGACGCCCTCGCTGCGCGCCTCCGAGTCAGAGCTTCTGGGCATCGCGCTCGGCATGAAGGATGCGGGCCGCGGCGTCATCGAGTTCATCTCCGACTTCAACACACCCAACCCCGAGAGCGAGTTCGAGATGATCGAGCGGCTGCTCGCCGCGTCGGGCCGGCCGTTCTCGGTGTCGCTGGCCCAGCGCCATTCCAGGCCCGACGGCTGGCGCCGCCTGCTCGGTCTCGTCGAGGGACTGGCTGCCAAGGGCCATAGCGCCAAGGCACAGGTGGCGCCGCGGCCGATCGGCGTGTTGCAGGGCCTGCAGGCAAGCCGCATCCCGTTCTCGATGTGCCGCTCCTACAAGGCGATCCAGCACAAGAGCGTGGCCGAGCGGCTCGCCATCCTGCGCGATCCGGCGTTCCGCGCGACGCTGCTCGCGGAATCGCACGAGCCGCTGCGCTCCGACATGGCGGCTCGGCTCACCGACTACGACCGCATGTTCCCGCTGGGCGATCCGCCGGACTACGAGCCGGCGCAGGAAAGTTCGCTGGGCGCCCGTGCTCGCCGCGAGGGCCGCGATCCTCGTGAGGTCGTCTACGATTATCTCATCGAAGGCGAGGGCAAGAACTTCATCTTCGCGCCCTTCGCCAACTTCGCCGCCTACAACCTCGATTGCTGCAGCGAGATGATGCAAAGCCCGCACACGCTGATCGGGCTGGGCGACGGCGGGGCGCATGTCGGCCTGATTTCCGACGGCTCCTTCCCGACCTCGCTGCTGTCGCACTGGGGCCGTGATCGCGCCTCGGGCAAGCTCGACGTGTCGTGGCTGGTCAAGCGCCACACACTGGACAATGCCCGGGCCGTCGGCCTCGACGACCGCGGCCGGATCGCGCCGGGCTGGAAGGCCGACCTCAACGTGATCGACTTCGACAAGCTTAGGGTCGAGGCGCCGGTGATGAAGTGGGACCTGCCGGCCGGCGGCAAGCGCCTGCTGCAGAAGGCGCGCGGCTATCGCGCCACCGTCGTGTCGGGCGCCGTCACCTATCGCGACGGCGAGGCGACCGGCGCGCTGTCGGGCAAGCTGGTGCGCGGGCCGCAACGGGTGTCCTACACTTCCTCGTAGCTCGTGAAGCGGATCGTGTCGGGATCCTGTGTGAGCAAAGGCGCCAGGACCGCGTTCTCCCAGATTTTCCAGTTCTCCGGATACTGCGCGGCCGGGCGCGGAGCTTCCACCGTTCCCCACAGCCTCTCCCACGCCTCGCGGCTCTCGAAGATCCAGATCGCGGTGTAGGCGCCGCGTCGCGCCCCTTTCAGGCCGCGCAGAAAATGGTGCGCGGTGAGGCCTGGAAGATCGAGGAGGCCGCGGCGTTCAGCGTCATGCAAGGCGCGCACGAAATCGGCGTCCTGCACGCCGGGCTTGAGTTCGTACTCATGGACGCTGATCACCTTGGTCACTAGTCACCCCTTGATGTCATCGGCGGTCGGAAATCGAGAAGGGATTGCCGTCGGGGTCCTTGCCCTCGCAGCGGATGAGCCCGGCACCCACCATCAACTTCGACATCTTGGCACCCCGGCCTAAAAGTTCCTGGCGGGCGGCGGCGATGTCCTTGGCCCAAAAGCCGATCTTGGGCGGCCGCCGGCCGGGCGAGGAGGTGCCGTTGTGCAGGGCGATGACGCAGCCATTGGCGTCGAACTCCTTCCAGCCCTTTTCGTCCTTGGCGAGCCTGAGGCCCAGCACCTCGCGATAGAAGGTGGTCATGCCCGGCATGTCCTTGGTGAAAAGCACGATTCGGCGCATCGAAAGCATCATGTTCGGCCCCCTCATGGGGGTCAGCAGGACACGGATCGTTTTTTTTGCCAAGGCCCAACCCGCCGGTTATTTAGTCCGCCATGAACACCATGCGCCCCGTCGTCGCCGCCATATATCTGCTGCTCGCGTTCGCGGCGCCGGTGCGGGCAGCCGATCGCCTCGATCCCGAGCCGCGCATCGCGGTGATGTCCGCCTATGAGCCGGAATGGAAGGCGCTGAAGGCCGCCCTTGGCGAGGCGAGGAGCCACTACGCCAACGGCGTCGAGTTCGTCACCGGCACCCTCGCCGATCGCAAGGTGGTGCTGTTCCTGAGCGGCGTCAGCATGGTGAACGCCGCCATGACTTCCCAGCTCGCGCTCGATCGCTTTGATATCACTGGCATCGTGGTGAGCGGCATAGCCGGCGGCGTCGACCCGGGATTGCATATCGGCGATGTCGTGGCGGCCGGACGCTGGGGCCAGTATCTCGAGGCCGTGTTCGCGCGCGAGGCGGATGGCAGATTCCAGCCGCCGTCCTGGATAAGAACGCCCTATCCCAACTACGGCATGATCTTCCCGACGGATGTCGGTGTGCGCAGTGCCAAAGACGGGATGGCGAATCGCTTCTGGTTCGAGGCCGATCCGGGCATGCTGGCCGCCGCGGGCAGAATTGGCGCTGTCGAGGTCAAGCGCTGCACGGCTGCGCAAGCCTGCCTGACCCACGTGCCGCATTTGGTGGTGGGCGGCAACGGCGTATCGGGTCCGGCCTTCGTCGACAACGCCGCGTTCCGCCAGTATGCCTTCGAGACGTTCAAGGCACAGGTGCTGGACATGGAGAGCGCCGCGGTGGCGACGGTCGCCTTCGCCAATGGCGTGCCCTTCATCGCCTTTCGCAGCCTCTCCGATCTCGCGGGCGGCGGCGAGGGCGCCAACGAGCTGCGCACGTTCATGCAGCTCGCGTCGGACAATTCGGCCGCCGTGGTGCAACGGTTCCTGACACTGTGGACGCCGCCCAGGTGACGCGAGCCGGGCGGCCGCTGCGCGGCGTTCCGACAGGTAGACATTCTTCGATCGAAGCCCTAATTACCCTCGCGTCGCACTATCCACCGGGCGGAACATGTCTTTGATCAAAGGCGAAACTGGCGATTGGGAAATCGTCCTGGGGCTGGAAGTCCATGCCCAGGTGATCGCCGACGCCAAGCTCTTTTCCGGCGCACCGACCAGGTTCGGCGCCGACCCCAACACCCAGGTGTCGCTGGTCGACGCCGCCATGCCGGGCATGCTGCCGGTGATCAACGAGCGCTGCGTCGAGCAGGCGGTGCGCACGGGCCTCGGACTCAATGCCCGGATCAACCTGCGCTCGGTGTTCGACCGCAAGAACTACTTCTATGCCGACCTGCCGGCGGGCTACCAGATCTCGCAGTACAAGGACCCGATCGTGGGCGAGGGCGAGGTCGAGATCGACCTGCCCGACGGCACGACGCGCACGGTCGGCATCGAGCGCCTGCATCTCGAGCAGGACGCCGCCAAGAGCCTGCACGACCAGCATCCGAGCCAGACCTATGTCGACCTGAACCGGTCGGGCGTGGCGCTGATGGAGATCGTCAGCAAGCCCGACATGCGCACAGCCGACGAGGCGGCGGCCTATCTCACCAAGTTGCGCTCGATCGTGCGCTATCTCGGCACCTGCGACGGCAACATGGACGAGGGCTCCATGCGCTGCGACGTCAACGTCTCGGTGCGCAAGCCGGGCGGCGAACTGGGTACGCGCTGCGAGATCAAGAACGTGAACTCGATCCGTTTCGTGAAGCAGGCGATCGAGTACGAGGCGCGGCGCCAGGTCGAAATCATCGAAGGCGGCGGCAAGATCGTGCAGGAGACGCGGCTGTTCGATCCCGGCCGCGGCGAGACCCGCTCGACGCGCTCCAAGGAGGACGCGCACGATTACCGCTACTTCCCCGATCCCGACCTGCTGCCGCTGGTCCTGACCCAGGACTATGTCGAGAAGATCAAGGCGAGCCTGCCCGAGCTGCCCGACGCCCGGAAGAACCGCTTCACCAACGACTACGGCCTCTCGTCCTACGATGCCGGTGTCCTGGTGGCGGAGAAGGACACGGCCGAGTTCTTCGAGGCGGTTGCCAAGGGACGCGACGCCAAGCAGGCGACCAACTGGGTCACCGGCGATTTCTTCGCCATGCTGAATCGGCGCGGGGTCGGGATTTCAGAGTCGCCCGTGAGCGCCGCGTCGCTCGGCAAGCTGCTCGATCTGATCGCCGACGGCACGATCTCGGGCCGCATCGCCAAGGACCTGTTCGTCGCCATGGAGGAGACCGGCAAGGATCCGGCGACGCTGGTCGAGGAGCGCGGTTTGAAGCAGGTGACCGACAGCGGCGCCATCGAGGCCGCCATCAAGGCGGTGATCGACGCCAACCCCGGCCAGGTCGCGGCCTACAAGGCCAAGCCCACCCTGTTCGGCTGGTTCGTCGGCCAGGTGATGAAGTCGACCGGCGGCAAGGCCAATCCCAAGGCGGTCAACGAGCTTTTGCGGAAGGCGCTCGACGCCTGACGTGGTGGCCTCCGGGTTCGGCCATTTTTTCGTGGCCCCTGCCGGGACGCCGCGGCTTCTTGGGTTCGGCCGGCGCCTGCACGCCCGAGCCGTTGACCCTGGCGCGCTGCTCGGCGGGGCGGGCGGCGCGGGTCAGGTTGAAGCAGGTGTTGATCAGGCCGACATGCGAGAAGGCCTGCGGGAAGTTGCCGATCAGCCGGCCGTTGGCCGTGTCGTATTCCTCGGCCAGCAACCCGAGATCGTTGCGGATCGATAGCAGCCGCTTGAGCATCTTGTCGGCATCGCCTTGCCGGCCGACCGAGACGTAGGCGTCGGCCAGCCAGAAGCTGCAGGCCAGGAACGCGCCTTCGCCCGGCGTCAGGCCGTCGTTGGTTTCGTGGGTATTGTAGCGCTTGACGAAGCCGTCGACCAAAAGCTCGCGTTCGATCGCCACGATCGTGCCGATGTAGCGCGGATCCTTCGGCGCAATGAAGCCGACCTGCGCCATCAGCAGCAGGCTCGCATCGAGGGTCGTCTCACCGTAGGCCGAGCGGAAGGTGTTGCGCGCTTTGTCGAAGCCGTGCTCGCAGATCTCGGCATGGATCCGGGCGCGCGTGACGCGCCATTCATCGACCGGGCCGGGCAGCCCGTAGCGCTCGACCGCCTTGATGGCGCGGTCGAAGGCCACCCAGGCCATCACCTTGGAATAGACGAAGTGGAGCGGCGGTCCGCGCGTCTCCCAGATGCCGTAGTCGGGCTTCGACCAATACTCGTCGACATGCCTGATCAGCTGGAGCTGCACGTCCCAGGCGCTCTCCGCCGGCGCCAGCCCTCCTTTGCGCGCCTGTTCGAAGGTGTCCATGAGCTCGCCATAGACGTCGAGCTGGAACTGCAGGGAGGCGGCGTTGCCGATCCGCACCGGCTTGGATTCGAGATAGCCGGGCAGCCAGTCGACCTCCCATTCGATCAGCCGACGCTCGCCCATGATGCCGTACATGATCTGCATGTCGGCGGGATCGCCGGCGACGGCACGCTGCAGCCAGTCGCGCCACGCTGTCGCCTCGTCGTAGACGCCGGCGTTCATCAGGGCGAGCAGAGTGAGCGTCGAATCGCGGATCCAGCAGTAGCGGTAGTCCCAGTTGCGCGGGCCGCCGGCCTGTTCGGGCAGCGAGGTGGTGGGCGCGGCGACGATGCCGCCGCTCGGCGCATAGGTCAGCGCCTTGAGCGTGATCAGCGAGCGCTTGATGGCCTCCGAATGCGGGCCGTCGGTCTTGGCGGCGCCCGTCCAGTCGATCCAGAATTGCTCGCAGGCCTCGAGCGCGGCCTCGGGATCGACCGCCTCCGGCACCGGCAGGTGCGAGGGCCCATAGCTCAGCACGAAGGGCATGGTCTGGCCCTTGCCGATCGTGAACATCGCGCGGGTGATGAAATTCTCGCCCCACAGCGTGACGGGTGTGCGCAGCACGGCCATGTCGGGCCCGGCGACGGCGCGCAGCGTGCCGTCCTCGAGGCGGCGCACCCAGGGGATCGTGGCGCCGTAGCCGAAGCGCAGGCCCAGCTCCATGCACATGGCGACTTCGCCTTCCACGCCGCGCACCAGGCGGATCAGATCCGACGTGCGCCCGCGCGGCAGCATGAAGTCGATGAGGGTGGCGGTGCCGGTCGCGGTCTTGAAGGTGGTTTCGAGGACGAGCGTGTCGGGCCGGTAGCGGCGCGTCACCTCGATGGCGTCGTCCGACGCGGTGATCAGCCAGCGGCCGTTCGAGGCCGTGCCGAGCAGGGCGGCGAAACAGGCGTCCGAATCGAACCGCGGCCAGCACAGCCAGTCGATCGAGCCGTCGAGGCCGACCAGTGCCGCGGTCTGGCAGTCGCCGATCAGGCCATAGCTTTCGATCGGTGCGTTCATGTCCTGCAGGCGTCGAACATCGGCACGACCTTGATCTATTCGGTTCGAACGGTCCATCGGGAACGTGGACCGCGGCGATCCAGTTCCAAGCCTATGCTAGGCTCCGCCCAGGAAGCGAGGCAACGATGAAGGTGAAGCTTTATGCCATGACCTGCGGCCGCCTGGTCGGCCGGCTCAAGGATATGATCGAAGGCGAGGACGGCCAAGTCTCCTTGCCGATCCCGTCCTACCTGATCGAGCACCCCAAGGGCCGTGCCGTGTTCGATACCGGCATGCACCCGCAATGCCGCACCGACGCCGCGGGGCGTCTCGGCGAGCGGGTGGCGCGCATCTTCAGCTTCGAGCAGTATGGCCCGGAGGATGACGTGAAGTCGCGGCTGCAATCGATCGACCGCGATCCCGGCAAGGTCGACTTCATCGTCAATTCGCATCTGCATTTCGACCACGCCGGCGGCAACGCGCTGGTGCCCAATGCCACCATGGTCGTGCAACGGCGCGAATGGCAGGCGGCGCAGGATCCCGAGACGGCGGCCAAGGTCGGCTTCTTCAAGGCCGACTTCGATTGCGGCCATCCGGTGAAGCAGGTCGAGGGCGAGCAC
>Ga0210389_10000915_pt1 | contig 24924 bp, 22 predicted proteins | sample IncBWH28OmetaG_FD_160127 | JGI IMG/M metagenome (GOLD analysis project Ga0210389, IMG submission 160127) | Forest soil microbial communities from Barre Woods Harvard Forest LTER site, Petersham, Massachusetts, United States - Inc-BW-H-28-O ...
AAAGGCGTGGGGCAGACCTGCGCTCGGGATTCACCACTTGGAGGGCCACCTCTTGGCGGCCCTGCTCGAGGCCAAGCCGCCGGCCTTCCCGTTCCTCGCCTTGCTGGTCTCCGGCGGCCACACCCAACTGGTGGAGGTCGCGGCCTTGGGGCGCTATCGAATAGTCGGCGAGACCCTGGACGATGCCGCGGGGGAGGCTTTCGACAAAACCGCCAAATTGCTCGGGCTTCCCTATCCGGGCGGCGCCGCGCTGGCCGCGCTTGCAATGAGCGGCCGCAGCGGTGAATTCGTCTTCCCGAGACCCATGCTCGACAGGCCCGGCCTTGATTTCAGTTTCAGTGGCCTGAAGACCGCGGCCCTAGTAGCCTTGCGCGGCCGCGAATTGAGCGACTCCCTCCGCGCCGATGTGGCGCGCGGCTTCGAGGAAGCCGTGGTCGAGACGTTGGCTGAAAAGTGCCGGCGGGCGCTCAAGCAAACCGGTCATCAGCGGCTGGTTGTCGCCGGGGGCGTGGGCGCGAATCGCCGCCTGCGGGAACGGCTCGCGGCGGTCGTGCGGGAGTTGAACGCGGAACTCTATTTCCCGCGCATCGAATTTTGCACGGACAATGGCGCCATGATTGCCCTGGCCGGCTGCCTGCGGCTGGCTGCAGGCATGCGCGCGGGGCTTGGCATGAGCGCGCGAGCCAACTGGGAACTCGGAACCATAGCGGATTGAGAGCCACAGGGGATTGAATCGTTCGATGGACAAAATTTTCATTCACGCGCTGAAGACCGAGACCATCGTCGGCATTTTCGACTGGGAGAGGCAGGTCAAGCAGACCGTTGTCATGGACATCGAGTTCAGCGCGGATATTCGCAAAGCCGCGCTGTCCGATTCCATCGATGACACCCTGAACTACAAGCGGGTTGCGAAACGGGTGCTGGCCTTCGTCGACGGGTCCAGCTTTCACCTGGTGGAAACGCTGGCCGAGCACGTCGCCATGCTCATTCTGGAAGAATTCGGCGTGAGCTGGGTGTGCGTCTCATTGAGCAAGCCCGGCGCCATCCGCAACTCGCGCGACGTCGGCGTCACGTTGGAGCGCACGCTTTCGGATTTGGAAACGTGGCGCGCCCGCTAGATGCTTCGGCCGCCGTCAACCGCGATGATTTGGCCGGTGATGTACGGTGCATCCTTTGCCAGGAACAGCGCCGTGCGGGCGATGTCCTGCGGTGTCCCGTGCCGCTTGAGTGCCGTCTTGGCAATGATTTCGCGCTTCAGTTCATCGTCCATCTCGCCCTCGGGCCAGAGCACCGGTCCCGGGGCAATGCCGTTGACGCGAATTTCCGGACCCAACTCGCGCGCCAGTGAACGAGTCAGCATGGCAAGCCCTGCCTTCGCCGCGCTGTAAACCGGGTGCGCCTTCAAGGGCCGCAGAGCATGAATGTCGATCATATTGATGATGAGCCCGCGTTGCGCCCTAAGGCTGGGTGCGGCCGCCTGCGACAAGAACAGCGGCGCCTTGAGGTTGCTGCCCACCAGATCGTCCCACTGCGGCAGGGTGATCTGGCCGACGGGCGTCGGGTAGAAGCTCGACGCGTTGTTGATCAGAATATCCAGACGCCCAAATTCGAGCAGGGTCGCCGCGACCAATTTATCCGGCGCGTCGGCGTCCAGAAGATGCGCGGCAAAGATTGCCGCGGAATGCGCGCGCATCTGGTTGAATTCGTCCGCCAAGGCAATGGCCGCCGCCGCCGCCGAGCGGTAGTGAATCAGGATATTGGCGCCCGCCGCGTGCAGCGTGCGCGCGATCTCGGCACCCACGCGGCGTGCGCTGCCGGTGATCAATACCACTTGATCGCGCAGCGCGAAATTGTCATTCATGACGACCATGCGCCGCAACAATACCGCAAGAGCCGTAGCGGCGCGAAGACCGGCGGTGCGAAGACCTACGGCGGCGCGAACACTTGCAGGGGCGCGATGTGACCCGCGACGCCGCCGCCGAGCACAGCGCACTGGTGCGCGATCACTTGATGAGCCAAATCAAAGCTGCGGGAGGCTGGCTGAGCTTCGAGCGCTTCATGGATCTCGCGCTGTATGCGCCGGGTTTGGGCTACTACAGCGGAGGCGCTCAAAAACTGGGCCGCGACGGCGACTTCACGACCGCCCCGGAGGTCTCGCCGCTATTTGGCGCGTGCGTGGCCGTGCAATGCGCCGAGGTTCTGGGGAACCTGGGCACCGGATCCGTTTTGGAAATAGGCGCCGGCAGCGGCCGCATGGCGGCGGATATCCTTACGCGCCTCGAGACGCACGCTCAGTTGCCGGAGCGCTATTGGATTCTCGAGATCAGCGCGGATCTTCGCCGGCGCCAGCGCGAGTATCTCGAAAAAAGGCTGCCCCATTTGCTCGATCGCGTGTGCTGGCTCGATCGGCCGCCCGAGGAGCCCTTCGAGGGGCTTATTCTCGCGAACGAGGTGCTGGACGCGTTGCCGGTCGTTCGCTTCCGCTGGCACGCAAATGCCGTGGAGGAGCTGGGCGTCGCCATCCTGGAAAACGAATTCGCCTGGGCCGCACGTCCCGCGGACGCGGCGATGACGGCAATTTGCCATGAGCTCGCCGCGGCAAGCCGCGCTTGGGACGATGGCGGCGGTTGGGACGATGGCGGCGGTGGGGACAATCGCGGCGGTTGGGACGATGGCTATGTTTCGGAATACTGCGCTCGGGTCGCGGCGTGGACCCAAGCGGTTACGCAGTCGTTGCGCCGCGGCGCAGTCTTGTGGTTCGACTATGGTCTGCCGCGGGCGCAGTACTATTTGTCCGAGCGGCATGAGGGCACCTTGGCGTGCCATTTCCGGCACCGCCGCAGCGACGATCCCTTCGCCAACGTCGGGCTACAGGACATCACCGCCTGGGTGGACTTTACCCGCGTGGCCGAGGCGTCCCGGGAGGCCGATTTCGAGCTCGCCGGCTTTACGACACAGGCGCATTTTCTGGCAGGCTTGCATATTGATCAGGAGATGCGGCTTGCCGCGGGCGGCGATGAAAATCAATTTGCGCGCCTGGCCAATCAAGGGCGGCAGCTGATGTTGCCGGGCGAGATGGGGGAGCGCTTCAAGGCCATGGCGTGGCTGCGTGGCCTCGACATGCCGCTCTCGGGCTTTACGCTGTTGGACTTGCGGCATTCGCTCTGAGGAGATCTACATGCAGCCGAAAATTGCGGTACTGGACGACTACCAGGGCGTGGCACTCAAGATGGCGGACTGGTCCAAAGTCACCGCGCGGGCTCAAGTCGACGTGTTCACCGACCATCTGGCCGATGCGGAGGCGGTGGCGAAGCGCTTGTATCCCTACGATATCGTCTGCGTGATGCGCGAACGCACTCCGCTCGGCGCTCCGCTGATTGAGAGATTGCCGAATCTGAAGCTCATCGCCTCCACGGGTCCGCGCAATGCGTCCATCGATCTGAAAGCCGCGGCCGCGCGGGGCATCGCAGTGGTTCACACGGGCTATTTCGGCAGCCCGACGGTTGAACTGACCTGGGCGCTGATTCTGGCAAGCGTACGCCACCTCGCCGCCGAAGCCGCCGCCGTGCGCAGCGGCGGCTGGCAGCATTCCATCGGCGATGACTTGTCGGGCAAGACTTTGGGGGTCATTGGTCTCGGAAACCTAGGCTCCAAGGTGGCCAAGATCGGCCTGGAGTTCGGCATGCAGGTCATTGCCTGGAGCCAGAACCTCACCGCGGAGAAAGCCGCTGCCGTCGGCGCCGCGCTCGTATCGAAAGAAGAACTGCTGCGGCGATCGGACATCGTCTCGCTGCATCTGGTGTTGAGCGAGCGCACGCGCGGACTCATCGGCGCCGAGGAATTGTCGCTGATGAAGCCCAGCGCGCGCCTGGTGAATACCTCGCGCGGGCCGATCGTGGTCGAATCGGCGCTCATCTCGGCGCTGAAAGCAGGCCGCATCGCCGGCGCCGCCATCGATGTCTACGACGCGGAACCCCTGCCGGCCGACCATCCGTATCGGAACATCGACAACCTGCTGGCAACGCCCCACATCGGGTATGTGTCGCGCGGACTGTACGAACGCTTCTACCGCGACACGGTGTCAAACATTCTTGGGTGGCTGGACGCGGGACACTAGCTCGGTGATGGCCTTGAGCCGGCGCTGGTGAATGCGCTCGGCAATCAACGGTCCCACCTGATCCGCGATGTCCTCCGGCGTGGGTTTGATGGTCGCGGCCGCATCGCGCGCCGCTTGCAGATACTGCCGTTGCGGATAGGGAGTCTTTTCGAGCCCCAGGCGGCCGCGCGAATCCGCCTCGCAGGCCAGGAGCGCCTGCGCAAATCGCTCCGGCCGGCGGAAGGCGTCGGTCTTTTCCAGGATTCCCAAAATCGTGTTGGGCCGCAGTTCAAACGCACGATGCACATTGCCGTGATAACGCGCCACGATGATGCTGAGTTCACGGTATTCGCTCGACAGCTTCAGTCGATCGCAAAGCGATTCGATGAGCGTCACGCTGCGCTCCTCATGTCCCTTGTGGCCGGGCCATTCCGCATGCGGCGTCGCGGCCTTGCCGAGATCGTGCACCAGGGCCGCAAAGCGAACCAGAGCCGCAAAGCGGAGCGCCGCGTCCGCGGTCAGGAGCACCGCTTGGTCCAGCACCATCAAGGTGTGCACGCCGGTATCGATTTCAGGATGCCATTTTTCCGGTTGCGGCACGCCGAACAGGGCGTTGATCTCCGGAAAGACGACCTTCAGGGCGCCGCACTCGCGCAGCACCTGGAAAAACACGCTGGCGCCGGCTTCGCGCAGCGCCTTTTCGGTTTCCTGCCAGACACGCTCCGCCACCAACGCGTCAACCTCTCCTTGTTCCACCATGCCGCGCATCAGGGTCATGGTTTCGGGGGCGACCTGAAATCCCAGCGGCGCGAAACGGGCGGCGAAGCGCGCGAGCCTTAGTATGCGCACCGGATCTTCGACGAAGGCAGGCGATACATGACGCAGCACGCGAGCCTGCAAATCGCGGCGCCCGCCGTGCGGGTCGATGAAGGACCCGTCGCCGGCCTGCGCGATGGCATTGATGGTCAGATCGCGGCGCGCGAGATCCTCCTCGAGGGTCACTTCCGGTCCGAACTCGACCGCAAAGCCGCGGTATCCGGGCGCGGTCTTGCGCTCGCGGCGCGCGAGCGCATATTCCTCGCGCGAGTCGGGATGCAGGAACACCGGAAAGTCGCGGCCCACTTCGCGGTAATTCATGCGCAACAATTCTTCCCGGGCGCTGCCGACGACCACCCAGTCCCGCTCCTTCACGGGCAAACCGAGCAGCGCGTCCCGAACGGCGCCGCCAACCAGATACACTTGCATGCGTGAATATTAACAGCATCGCGGTCCCGATCCGCGCGGCGCTGGCGATTGCGCTGATCGCTTCGCTGAGCGGCGGCTGCTACCTGCTGCAAAGCGCCGAAGGACAGCTGGCGGTGATGTCCAAGCGGCAGCCCATCGACCGCGTGATCGAGCTGCCCGCGACACCGGCCAGGCTGCGCGCGCAACTCAGGTCGGTCACGGCCATACGCGATTTCGCCAGCCAGGAGCTGGGACTCCCGGACAACGGCAGCTATCGCAAGGATGAGGACAGCGGGCGACCGTACGTCGTGTGGAATGTGGTCGCGGCGCCGGAATTTTCCGTCGACCCCAAGAAATGGTGTTTCCCCATCGTCGGCTGCGTCGCCTATCGAGGCTACTTCGTCGAGGCCAGGGCGCAGCGTTTCGCCGCCGGGTTGCACGCGCGAGGATTCGACGTGGCGGTCGGCGGCGTCGCGGCGTATTCCACGCTGGGTCATTTTGACGACCCAATTTTGAGCACCATGGTCAGCTGGAGCGATGTGGAACTGGCCTCAATCATTTTTCACGAGCTGACCCACCAGCTGTTGTACGTGCGCAATGACGCCGCTTTCAACGAAGCTCTGGCAACGACGGTCGAGGAAGAGGGGGTGCGGCGTTGGCTCACGCAGCAGGGCCGCGAAAAGGATCTAGCGGATCACTTGCTGGAGCATGAGCGCTATTTGGAAGTGATCGCGCTGATGAACAACACCCGCTCGCGGCTGCGCGAGCTGTACGCATCGGGCCTGCCCGCGCCGCTGATGCGCGAGCGCAAGCGCGGGGCATTGGATGCCTTGCGCGAATCCTATGCCGTCCTGCGAACGCAATGGGGCGGTCATGCTGCGTTCGACGCCTGGTTCGCGCACGGCGTCAACAACGCCCACCTGGCGTCGATCGCGACGTATTACGCCTGTGTGCCGGGCTTCGAGCGGGAGTTGAAGGCGGCAGGCGGCAACCTGCCTGCCTTCTACCGCCGCGTTCGAGAGTTGGCGAAACTTGATCAGCCGCAGCGGGATCTTCTGGTGTGCGGAACATCTGCAACCCCTTAGAAGTTCACCATCGAGAATTGGATCGCCGCTACGATGGCGGCCACGATGGTCACCGCGAGAAGACCCTGTACCAGCCTTGCGACAAAGAATAAATCGTTCATGATATGCGCTCCGTTCAAGTGTGATTCCACGATGTATAGGTTGTTCCTCGCGCCGATTCCGAACAAATTCAATACCTGAACGTGTGTTAAGGGGAGCTTAAGGTGCCATCCGCGTACGACCGATTGCCGTTGGGATCCTTGCGGGTATTCGAGGCGGTGGCCGCGCACTTGAGTTTTTCCGAAGCAGCCGACGCGCTGAATGTCACGCCGGCGGCCGTCAGCCAGCAAATCAAGACACTGGAAGCGTATATCCAGGTGCCGCTGTTTCGCCGCAACGGGCGGCGCGTGGAGATCACCGAAGAGGGGCAGGAACTGCTGCCGGCCGTGCGGTCGGGATTGGAGAAGCTCGAGTCGGCTCTGCAGCAAATGAAGCATCACCGCCGCGCGGGACCGCTGCAAATCAGCCTGCTGTCCTCGTTCCTGCAAATCTGGCTGCTGCCGCGCATCCGCTCATTTCGCCGCAAATATCCCGACATCGAATTGCGCTTTCACACCTCGCGCGAGCTGGTCGACTTCTCGCGCTCCGCATATCACATCGCCATCCGCTTCGGCCACGGCAACTATCCCAACACGCACAGCGAGAAACTGCTCGACGATTGGCTGGTGCCGGTCGCGAGCCCGGATCTCATCAAGCAGCACGGCATGATCGAGCGCGGCGCTGCGTTGAACAAATACCCGCTGCTGGAGAGCGGCGATGAGCCGTGGCGCGTGTGGGCGCAGGCGGATGCGGAAGCCGCATGGCATTCGAGGACGCCCAGCATCGAAGACTCCGCCGGCCTGCTGGCTGCGGCGGAGGAGGGATTGGGGTATGCGCTGGGACGCTGGACGCTGGTGACGCGCTCGCTGCAGAAGGGCACGCTCAAGCTCGCCGGCACTGGGGCCGTGCCGTACGCGTCGGCGTATTATTTCGTCTGTCCCAAGAGCTTCCTGGCCCTGCCCAAGGTCGCGCAGTTTCGCGAATGGATCTTCGCCGCGGCAAAGGCCTTTCCCGGACCGCCCGGGCGAGATTCAGACTGACTTGGCGCGGCCCGCCGCGGCGCGATTCTGGCTCAGCCGAGCGTTGTCTTCCTGTGCGCCCAAGAACAGGCGCGCGGATGCCGCCATGGATTTGGGTTTGATGCCGAGCTTCGCGAAGCCGTCTTCGCTGCAAACACTGTCGACGGTGAGCGAGTTGTAGTTGTCGCCCGAGAAAGGCCGGCCGGGAACGAAGTTCATCATGAAGGCCTGCATGCGCCCGGCAAAATTCGGCAGGCCGATGATCCATCGGCGCCGGCCGGTCAGTTTCGCCACCAGCCTGACGATTTCCCGCAAGGTGTAGATCTGCGGGCCGCCGAGTTCATAGGTTTGACGGCTGCTCGCGGGGCCATGCAGGCAGCGCAGCAGCGCGTCGACGACATCGTCCACCGATGCCGGTTGGAGGCGGGCATTAGGCCTTGCCAGGGGAAGGGCAAAAGGAATCGCGCCCAGCAATCCGGCGAAGCGATTGAGAAAGGAATCGCCGGGCCCGAACATCACGGAGGGTTTGAGAATGGTCCAATCCAATGCGGATTGATCGCGGATCAGCTTTTCCGCTTCGCCCTTGGTGCGCAGGTAAAAGCTGGGCGCGCCGGGAGCCGCCTTCAGGGAAGATAGCTGCAGAAGACGGCCGACGCCCGCGGATCGGGCAGCCATCAGGACATGCTGGGTCAGTTCGACGTGGGCGCGGCGGAAACCGGCGCCGCTGAAGCCGCGCTCGTTGAGGATGCCGATGAGATTGACCACAACGTCCTTGCCGCGGAACTGCTCGCTCAGCTGCGGTTCCTGATAGACATCGCAATTCTCCAGGGTGAGGCCGGGCAGCACGAGCAGGTGCCTGTGCTGCTCGCGGTCCCGCGACAGCACCGTGACTTCGTGGCCGTCCTTGATCAAGCGGGCGACCAGCCGGGTGCCCAAGAATCCGGTGCCGCCGAGAACGACGATGGAGAGAGGACGCATATTCAGCGGACGGGGAGCAGAAGCGTATCGCTGCCCCGGCGAACCTTGAGCACCAGCACCGAAGCTCCTTTCACGGCTTCTCGGAACGACTTCATGTTCGTCACCGGCGTTCGGCCCACACCCACGATGACATCGTTGGCGCGAATTCCGGCCTGAGACGCGGCGCTGGCCTCCTGCACCTTGTTCACCAGAACACCGCCGCCATCCGGCGCATCCGCCAGATCGGCGCCGTCGAGACCCCGGCTGATGTCCGCGGCGCTCGCCGATTCTACCTCCGCCCGCTCGGCGATCAACGCAGTGACCCTGCGCGGTTTGCCGTCGCGCAGCAGACCCAGTTCGACCTTGTCGCCGACATGCAGCATGCCGATGGCATTGCGCAACTCGCCCGAGCTCTTCATGGTGACGCCGTTGAGGGAAGTAATGATGTCGCCGGTCTTGATGCCCGCGCGCTCCGCGGCCGAGCCTTGCGCGACGCCGGCTACCAAGGCGCCGGTGGTCTCGGTCAGGCCGAATTCCTTCGCGATGTCCGCGTTGACGCTGTAGAGCTGAACGCCGAGGACGCCGCGCTTCACCTGCCCGTATTTAATGAGCTGGTCCATGACGCTGCGGACCATGTTGACCGGGATCGCGAAACCGATGCCGATGTTGCCGCCGGTGCGCGACAGAATGGCGGAATTGACGCCGACCAGTTCGCCGCGCAGATTCACCAAGGCGCCGCCGGAGTTTCCGGGATTGATCGAGGCGTCCGTCTGAATGAAATCCTCATAGCCGCCGGCTTCCGGGTTGATGCCGCTGCGTCCGAGCGCGCTGACGATCCCGGCCGTGACGGTGTGCTGCAGGCCGAAGGGGTTGCCGATGGCGACCACGTAGTCCCCGACCTCGAGCTTGGCCGAGTCACCGAGGGGCATGGCCACCAGATTCGGCTGTTTTGCCTGCAATACCGCGACATCGGCGCCCTCGTCGCTGCCGATGACCTTGGCGCTGAACGTGCGGTTGTCGAGCAGCGTAATGGTGATCTCGCTGGCGTTCTCGACGACGTGATGATTGGTGATGATGTAGCCGTTTTTCGCGTCGACGATGACACCCGATCCTGCGCTTTGGAATTGCCGCTCACGGGGTTTCGAATCCTGCGGGGCGTCGAAGAATCGCCGGAAAAAGGGGTCATCCAGCAGCGGATTGCGGCCGGGCTGCTCTTTGATGGTTCCGCGCGTGGCAATGTTCACGACGGAAGGCGAGACGCGCTTGACCATGGGGGCCAGCGTCGGCATGGGAGTCGCATCCGCGGCAGGAACCGCGGCGTAAAGCGGGCCGCCGATCGCAGCCGTTGCGAGCGCGGCCGCGGTGAGCGCGGCCGCTGCAAACTTGAAACGCAGATTCATGCGCGGTCCTTCGGAACTTCAAGGCCGGCGTGTAAAGCGAGGCCGGACTTGGCAGTCCGGCCCCCTCGCCAGTATCGAGGCGATATTACACGGAAGGATGCGCGAGGCGGATACCTTAGGCGGCTTCGACCGTGATCTTGTGCGGCTGCACCTGGGCCAGCTTGGGAATTGCGACTTCCAGCACACCATTGGCGACCTTCGCCTTGATGTTCTGGGCGTCCGCGCTCTCCGGCAAGCTGAAGCGGCGCTGGAACTCGCCGCTGATGCGCTCGATCCGGCGGAAACCCTCGCGCGATTCCTTGCGTGAATCCTCGCGCTGTCCGCGAATCGTCAGCACGCCCTGATCGGAGGTGATTTCCACTGCCTTTGGATCGACGCCAGGCAGATCCACATGCAGCACGAACTGGTTGGCTTCCTCGTGGATGTCCACGGGCGGCAGCCACGCACCGGAATCGGCAGCCGTGGTCAACGGCGCGCCAAATAAACGATCGACTTCCTTCTGGAGCCGGCTGACGAGTGCCCACGGCTCGTAACGTACGACGGTCATGTCTTGAAACTCCTAATAAGAGAATAAATATTGAGTGAATGTTTCCTGCAAATCGAAACTCACGCGTGTGATGCGGAAGTTGGGCCGGTGAGCCGCATTTCAACTCGCGCGAAGCGCGAGAGTGCATTCTGGGGGACCTTGAGCGCGGCGAAAAAGTGTGACGCAGTTCAAAGTCAATGGAACATAATGTGGATAACGTGTGGAAACACAATATCTTGCGATTTGCAGTTTTCCCTCTTGACCTAAGCCTGCAAAAGGGTAATCAGCCAATTTCTGCGGACAATCGGCTAACAATTTGATATTTCAGCGTTTTTTTGACCGAAAATACTGAAAAAAAAGTCTTGACGATGGTTGCCATCGCGCCGTACCCTCTTCGCTCAAACACAAGATGTTGTGTTCCGAACGGTCCGTTGGGTCCCATCAGTTTTTTGTTAAGTCACCAGCGATTTTTTTGCGAGAACACCGCCATTTGTGTTCGGTTTAGAGCTCGATAATTATAACGGAGCGGCGTGGATACCCATGAATACGGTGGTCAAAATACAGCCCAAAGATGTCGGCAGCATTCCTTATCAAGAGGCTTCCTTCGATATATGGGATAAAAAGTATCGGCTGACGTCGAAGGATGGATCGCCTGTCGATAAGTCGATGGACGACACTTATAAGCGTGTCGCGCGCGCGCTTGCCGATGTGGAAAGCGAGCCCGGCCGGGAACAGTGGTACGAGTCATTCCTGTGGGCCTTGCGTCATGGCGCGATCCCGGCGGGCCGGGTGACCTCGAACGCCGGCGCGCTCGAACACAAACCCGCGACCTCGACGATCAACTGCACGGTCTCCGGAACGATCCGCGATTCCATGGACGACATCCTGAAGAAAGTCCATGAAGCGGGTCTGACGCTGAAGGCCGGCTGCGGCATCGGCTATGAATTCTCGACTTTGAGGCCGCGCGGCGCGTATGTGTCGGGCGCCGGCGCGTACACGTCGGGGCCGCTGTCGTTCATGGATATCTACGACAAGATGTGCTTCACCGTGTCCTCGGCGGGCGGACGGCGCGGCGCGCAAATGGGGACGTTCGATATCGGACATCCCGACTCTTTGGAATTCATTCGCGCCAAACGCGAGAACGGCCGCTTGCGGCAGTTCAATCTGTCGCTGCTGGTCACCGACGAATTCATGAAGGCGGTGAAGAGCGACAGCGATTGGACGCTGGCGTTTCCGCTGGGCCGCCAGGAATTCGAGGCCGAACGGCCCGATCTCACCGACCCGACGAAGTACGTCTGGCGCGAGTGGCCCTATACGGAAGGCTATGTCGCGAACGAGGAGGGGCTGGTCGCCTGCAAGATCTACAAGGTTTTGCCGGCGCGGCGCGTGTGGGACGTGATCATGACCTCCACCTACGATTTTGCCGAGCCGGGTTTCATCCTCATCGACAAGGTGAACGAGATGAACAACAACTGGTGGACGGAAAACGTCCGCGCCACCAACCCCTGCGGCGAGCAGCCGTTGCCCGCCTACGGCTCCTGTCTATTGGGCTCGGTGAATCTCACCAAATTCGTGGTCGACCCGTTCACGGAGGATGCGCGGTTCGATTGGGAAACCTACCGCAAGGTGGTGAAGGTCTTCACGCGCATGCTGGACAACGTGGTCGAGGTCAACGGCCTGCCATTGGCGCAGCAACGCGACGAAATCATGCGCAAGCGCCGTCATGGAATGGGATTCCTGGGGCTGGGATCGACCATCACCATGCTGTGCATGAAATACGGGTCGAAGAAGTCGGTGGCCTTTACCCAGAATGTTTCGCGCGAAATGGCGGTCGCGGGATGGGAAGCCGCCCTGGACCTTGCGAAGGAAAAAGGCCCTGCGCCCATCATGAACGAGGAGTTCACGGTCACGCGCGAGATGCTGCGCAAGCGTCCCGAGATGGTCAAGGACGGCTGGCGCGTCGGCGCGCGAGTGGCCGGCCGGGTGCTGCACGCACGCTACAGCCGCTATATGCAGCGCATCGCGGAAGCCTCGCCGGAGCTGGTCGATGAGCTCGCCGAAGTCGGCGCGCGCTTCACGCATCACACCTCGATTGCACCCACGGGCACGATTTCCTTGTCCCTCGCCAACAATGCGTCCAATGGCATCGAGCCGTCGTTTGCGCATCACTATTTCCGCAACGTATTGCGCGAGGGCAAGAAGTCCAAGGAAAAGGTCGATGTCTTTTCGTTCGAGCTGCTGGCCTACCGCGAATTGGTCAATCCGCGCGCGATGCCGAATTCGCAGCTGCCCGGAGAGAAGCTGCCGGACTACTTCATCGCCGCGGACGACATCGGCCCCAAGGAACACGTGGACATCCAGGCGGCGGCGCAACTGTGGGTCGACTCTTCGATATCGAAGACGGCCAATGTGCCCACCGACTACAAGTACGAGGATTTCAAAAATATCTATATGTACGCCTATGAGTCCGGTCTCAAAGGCTGTACGACGTTCCGCTTCAATCCGGAAGCTTTCCAGGGCGTCCTGGTCAAAGAGGACGACTTGAAGAACACGACGTACGTCTTCACCTTGGAGGACGGGACAGAGGTTGAGGCGCGAGGCGATCAGGAGATCGAGTACGACGGTGAAATGCATACCGCCGCGAATCTCTACGATGCGCTGAAAGAAGGCTATTACGGGAAGTTCTGACCATGGCTCATATCAAAATCGGCAAGAAGATCGCGAAGTACCGCGTGCAGAAACCCGAGGCGAAGGACGCGCCTGCGCCTGCACCCAAGGATGCGCTGAAAGCCCAGGACAACGTCATCTGGATGCACGAGAAGCTCGAGCGCCCCGAGGTGCTGATCGGCTCGACCTACAAAATCAAGACGCCGGTCTCCGATCATGCGATGTACGTCACCATCAACGACATCGTCCTCAATGAAGGCACGCCGCACGAGCAGCGGCGGCCCTTCGAGGTCTTCATCAATTCAAAAAACCTCGACCATTTTCAATGGATCGTGGCGCTGACGCGGGTTATTTCCGCGGTGTTCCGCAAGGGCGGCGACACGACGTTCCTGGTCGACGAGCTCAAGGCGGTATTCGACCCGAAGGGCGGTTATTGGCAGCCGGGCGGCAAATTCATGCCCTCGACGATCGCGGAACTAGGCCATGTCATCGAGCGCCACCTGCAGTCGATCGGCTTGCTCAAGAAGCCGGAACTCGATGTCCATCAGCGAAAACTGGTGGAGGAAAAGCGCGCTGAGTTCGAGGCCCGCACGAAACAGACCGATGCATTTTCCAAGTCGCACTTTCCCGAAGGCGCGCAGCTGTGCGCGAAGTGCAGCACCGCCGCGGTGGTCATGATGGATGGCTGCCATACCTGCCTGAATTGCGGCGATTCGAAGTGCGGATGATGAGTTGCCGGTAGGGGGAAACCCTCTTCACAAAACTTAGCGTCCGCCTGGCGCAGTTCTGATCTGCGCGCGAGTCCCGTTCGTCGATAGTTCAGTATACTTTTGGACACTGAACATTCGAGGCAGGGAGAGAGATGATGAAACGGACTTCTTGGGCGACCCACACGGCGACAGGAATGCTCGTTGCCTGCGCGCTGACCGGTTGCGGTGGAGGTTCGTCGCCAACTTCGACGACACCGATTCCGCCCTCCGTTCAGAACACCTCGGTCACAATCCTGGTATCGAGCACCGCCAATGATCGGGTGGTCCAGGCGAATCTCACCCTGACGAGCCTCATGCTGACCGACGCGGCGGGCAATGCGGTCAATGTGCTTTCCTCTCCGCAAAGCGCGGAATTCATCCACCTGAATGGACCCACGGAGTCGCTGGTGACCGTTGATGTGCCGCAAGGCGTTTACACGGCGGCCACTGCAACACTGGGAAACGGCAATTTCGCCTGCGTTGCACTGACTTCCTCGGGCGGCATTTCCGCAGGCACCACGACGCTGATCAGCAGTACGCCGACGGTGGCTGTGCCCGCGCCGATTTCAGTCTCCGGAACGCACCTGAATATGGTGCTGAACCTGGAAATCTCTTCGTCGCAAGGTAATTCCGCCTGCAGCGCGCTCTACACTCCTCCGCCGCCGGGTTCGAGCGAAGCCACCATCACACCGGCCTTCACGCTCGCCGCCATGGCACCAACGGCTCAGATGATGAGCAGCGACCTTGCTGGTGAAACAAGTCTCATCGGTGTGGTCAGCGCGCTGGCATCCGATGGCAGCGGATTCAGTGTCGCCGGCGCCGACGGCCCGGCGTGGTCGGTCAAGGCAAACGGCAGCACGGTGTTTCAGGGAATTGCCGGCCTTTCCGCGCTCTCCGTGGGCCTGCCGGTCAATTTCGATGCAAGCCCGCAGCCGGACGGGTCCTTGCTCGCGTCGCGCGTCGAAGTCACCGATGCCAATGTGAGCGAACTGACGGTATGGCGCGGGCCAATGATTTTCAAATCGAATGCCGCATCACAATGGGATCTGTTCGTAACGGAGAGCGCAGGTCCCTTGTATGTCGGCTCTGAAGGTGGCCCCTGGGCGCTGGGCTTCGGCGCGAACGCCATCTACCAGACATCGGCGCAGTTCAGCAATTTGTCGAGCTTGCCATTTTCGGCAACCTTCGCCGCCAACAACATCGTTGCCGGACAAAGCGTGTATCTGAGCACGCATGCGAGCGAGTTCCCGAACAGCCCGGGACTCGTTCCAGTGACGACAGTTACGCTCATGCCGCAAACCATCAACGGCACGGTGACAGCCGTCGCGAGTGCGGGCAGCTTCACGACCTACACCGTTGCACTGGCGAACTACAACCTCTTCACCGCCCTTGCCCAGCAAGGCGGTCAGACGACCATTCTGACGAACCCCGGCAACATGGTCGTTTATATGGACAGCAGTACGCAGGCGCTGAATACCGCACCACTGGCCGTAGGCAGCCTATTACGCTTCAACGGGCTCGTGTTCAACGACAATGGCACGCTGAGAATGGACTGCGCCCAGGTTTGGGATGGGGTGGCTCTTTAAGGCACGACTATAGGCTATAGGCTTTAGGTATAGATCTATTTATAAGCTATATACTATATTTACTGATGATTCTATAGTGTATATGCTATAAGTTTATGTATAAACATAGTCTATACCCTATAGGTTATCCTTGTGTCGAACACCCAATACACCGCTGCTGAGCTGCTAGACCGCCAGCTGCCCGCTCTCCAGGCAGCGGCAAACACCCTGCGCTCACGTCCAGCGAAAGGATGGATCGCGGCGATCCGAACGGCCCTCGGCCTGAGCAGCCCGGCGCTTGCCAAACTACTCAAGGTCAGTCAACCGACGATCCTCGAATACGAAAGAGGGGAGGTGCGCGGCAGCATCACCCTCGAAACTCTACGTCGAGTCGCCGATGCACTCGACGCTGAACTCATCGTTGCTCTCATCCCGCGCAAGCCGGTGGCAGCCGCATTGCGCGCGCGCGCCGAGTCCATTGCGCGCGAGGAAATGAGCGCCGTTGTCAACACGATGCGCCTTGAAGATCAGGAAGTGGAAAGCGAAGCCACACGCGAGGAGTACGAGAAACTCGTAACCTCACTCCTTACGAACCCGCGGAAACTATGGCGCTGACGGATCCGCATGCGCCGGGCGCCACGCCCCTGACGATCGAGCAATTGAAGGGACTACGTAACCCCTTCATCACCACCCACGCGGAGTTGAACCGCGCGGAGCAAGCGAACATCGTACGCGCGCGAATATGGGCTCGTTCGCGGATCTCGTCCTGACCCGGCACTTCAAACAAAAGCCGCTTACCTGGGGAGGTGGGCAACTGGGCAATGAAGATCCGCGACGGCTGCAGTACATCGAGGCTCTGCGCGCCGCCGATAACCACGACTATTTTGGTCTAATCGAATTCGCCATGAGCTAGAGTGGTGTCCAGCACATTTGTAAGTTATTGTTTTCGCCCAATTCGCAAGGGCAGCTTATGAGCACCTCCACGTGACTTCTCCGGCGACCAAGAAGCAATACGACGTCATCGTCGTCGGCTCGGGCGCCGCGGGCGGACAGACCGCCTACACCTTAAGCATGGAAGGCGTGAAAGTGCTCATGCTGGAAGCGGGCCGCAATTACGTGCCCGAACAAGAAACACCCATGTTTCAGACGCCGGATCAGGCGCCGTTGCGCGGTGCCTCGACGCCGGAAAAGGCGTTCGGATTCTACGACGCCACGATCGATGGGGGCTGGACGGTTCCGGGAGAACCGTACGTGCAATCGACGGACGATCCGCATGGGCGCTTTGCCTGGTGGCGTTCGCGCATGCTGGGCGGCCGGACCAACCACTGGGGCCGTATCTCGTTGCGCAATGGACCGTACGATTTCAAGCCGCGCTCCCGGGACGGCCTAGGCATGGACTGGCCCATCTCCTACGAGGACGTGGCGCCGTACTACGACAAAGTCGAAAGGCTCATCGGCGTGTACGGCACCTCCGAGGGGCTCGAGAACACGCCGAATTCCTCGCCGGGTTGTCTGCTGCCTCCGCCCGCGCCGCTGGTCAGCGACTATCTGGTGCAGCAGCGCGCGCGGCGCCTCGGCATCCCCATCGTCCCCGGCCATCGCGCCGTTCTCACGCAGCAGCTCGATTCCAAGCGCTCGCCCGCGCTGTTGCATCCCGGCAATCCGAAGGCGCAAAAAATAATTGCCGCCCACATGCAGCAGCGGGCGGCCTGCATCTGGGCAACCGACTGCGGGCGCGGCTGCTCGATCCGCGCGAACTATCAGTCGACCACGGTGCATCTGCCGCCGGCGCTCGCCACGGGAAACCTGGACATCGTGACCAATGCCATGGTTAGAGAGGTGGTGCTGGGCCGCAACGGGCTCGCCAGGGGCGTGAAGTACATCGACAAGGTCAGCGGCGCGGAACATCAGGCCAGCGCCCGGGTGATCGTGCTCGCCGCCAGCGCCTGCGAGACGGCGAGAATTCTGCTCAACTCGAAGAGTGCGTCGTTCCCAAACGGCCTCGCCAATTCCAGCGGCAAGGTCGGACGCTACGTCATGGACACCGTGGGCAGCAGCTTGAGCGGCCAAATCCCGCTGCTCGAATCGCTGCCGCCGCAAAACGAGGATGGCGCCAGCGGCCACGCCTTCTACGCACCCTGGTGGGGTTATCAAGATCAACAGAAGGGCAAGCTGAACTTCGCGCGCGGCTATCACATCGAGTTCGGCGGCGGCAGGCGCATGCCGGGAGCCGGCACGCTGCACGGCAGCGAGCGCTTCACCGGCGGCAGCTACGGCAAGAAGCTCAAGGAGGATGCGCGCCGCTACTACGGCTCCTTTGTCGGCTTCGACGGGCGCGGCGAGATGATTCCGAACGAGAATTCCTACTGCGAGATCGACCCGCGCGTGAAGGACAAGTGGGGCATCCCGGTGCTGCGCTTTCACTGGAAATGGTCCGAGCACGAGACGCGCCAAGCCGCGCACATGCAGAAGACCTTTGCGGAAATTGTCGAGGCAATGGGCGGACGGGTGATGGGCAAGCCCGTGACGGACGGGGCCGAAGCAATCGCGCCGGGGGGCTTCATCATCCACGAGGTCGGCGGCGCCATCATGGGCAAAGACCGCCAATCCTCGGTCACGAATGAATGGTGCCAGACCTGGGACGTCAAAAATCTGTTCTTGACGGACGGCGCGGTGTTCGCCTCCAATGCCGACAAGAATCCCACCCTGACCATCATGGCGCTCGCCTGGCGCGCAGCCGATCACATTGCCGATAGAATGCGGAGGAAGGAGTTGTGACGGACCGGCGGACGACAATCAAGTGGATGCTCGCTGCAGCGGCTGCGATGCCGCTCAAGCATCAGCGCGCCTGGGGCCAGGAGATCACCGCGCAGCCCGCGGCGATGGGCTATGGCACCGACCCGAATCTCACCAAGCTTTACCATCCCGGCGACGTCTGGCCGCTGACGCTGTCCGCGGCGGAGCGGCGCACCGCCCAGGCGCTTTGCAACGTCATCCTCCCCGACGACGGGCGTTCACCCGATGCGACCAGCGTCGGCGTGGTCGACTTCATCGACGAATGGGTGAGCGCGCCGTATCCGCGCCAACTCACCGATCGTCCCGTGATACTGGAGGGCTTGGCGTGGATGGATGCCGAGGCCTCGCTGCGGTTCGCAAAACGCTTCGCGGAGCTCGACGAATCGCGGCAGCACGCGATCTGCGACGATATCTGCTACGAGCCCAACGCCCAACCGAAATTCGCGCGGGCCGCGGCGTTCTTCGCGCGCTACCGCGATCTGACCGTCGGCGCCTTCTATTCCACGCCGACGGGTTGGAAAGACATCGGCTACATCGGCAACGTTCCGCTGGCCAAATTCGACGGACCGCCGGCGGACTTGCTGCAAAAACTCGGCTTGGGTCCGAATACCGAGACAGGCTCCCACACATGAGCAGCAACATGATCCACCACGCGCCCGCGCGGCTCGGCGTGGGATTCGTCGGCTCCGGCTTCAACGCGCGTTTCCACATGCAGGGCTTCCAGGCCGTACGCGACGCCGACGTGCGCGGCGTGTGGAGCCCGAATCTCGAGCACGCGAGCTCGGCCGCGGCGCTGGCGCGCCATCTCGAGATCGGCGCGGCCAAGGCCCATGCCTCGATCCGCGACATGGTGGCGGATCCTTCAATCGATGCGCTGTGGCTCACCGGACCCAACCACATGCGCCTCGAGAACATGGAAGAAATCGTCCACGCCCTCGAAGGCGGCGTGGGCACCCTGCGGGGCATTGCCTGCGAGAAGCCGCTGGCGCGAAATGTCACCGAAGCCAAGCGCATGCTCGAGCTGGTCAAGCGCAGCGGCGTCGCGCACGGCTATCTGGAGAATCAGGTGTTCGCGCCGCAGATCGAGGCCGGCCGCTCGAGGATCTGGGCACGCGGCGCGGCGACGACCGGCCGGCCCTATCTGGCGCGCGCCTCGGAGGAACACAGCGGACCGCATGCGCCGTGGTTCTGGCGCGGCGAGCTGCAAGGCGGCGGCGTGCTCAACGACATGATGTGCCACTCGGTCCTGCTCGTGCGCCACCTGCTGACCCAGCCGGGCGCTGCGCGATCATCGGTGCGGCCGGTCCGCGTCACGGGCCGCATCGCCAGCCTGAAATGGTCGAGGGGCCCGTACCCCGCGAAACTCTCGGCGCAATACGGCCCTGAAGTCGACTACGCCAAGCGGCCGTCGGAGGACTTTGCGAGCGTCAGCATCGAGTTTGCGACCCCGGATGGCCAGATCTTGATCGGCGAAGCCTCAACCTCCTGGAGTTTCGTGGGTGCCGGACTGCGCCTGTCGGCGGAGCTCCTGGGTCCGGAATATTCGATGTCGTGGAACACGCTCGACAGCGGCCTGAACCTGTTTTTTTCGCGCGAGGTCCGCGGCGCCACCGGCGAGGATCTGGTGGAGAAGCAAAATGCCGAGACCGGATCGATGCCGGTGGTGGCGAGCGAGGCGGCCGCCTACGGCTATGAAAGCGAAGACCGGCATTTCGTGCGGGCCTTCCTCGGCAAGGAAGCGCCGCGATTGACCTTCGACGATGGACTGGAGGTAGTATCGCTGCTGATGGCCGCTTACATGAGCGCGGAACAGGGCAAGACGCTGGATTATCCGCCGCCCGGACTCGATTCATTCGTGCCTGCGGTGGCGCAAGGAAAGTGGAGATCGACATGATGCATGGCCGGATGACGGGGAGGCTGGCGCTGATTGCCGGCGCGTGGGTTTTGGCGGCGGGGGCGGCCAGCGGGGCGGGCGCGCAAGGAACGGCGGCGGCGCCAAAGTGGCACACGCTGTTCGACGGGAAATTGCTCGATACCTTTCGCGGCTGGCGCGCCGAGGGCATGCCGGAGGGTTGGCACGTCGTCGATGGCACGCTCGCCAAGGAAGGGGATGTCGATGATCTGGTAACCAAGGAGCAATTCGGCAACTTCGAGCTCGAGCTCGAATGGAAAATCGGCAAGGGCGGCAACAGCGGCGTTTTCTATCGCGCCACACGTGAATACGACCACATTTATTGGAGCGGTCCTGAGTATCAGTTGCTCGATGACGCCAATGCGGGCGACGGCCGCAGCCGGCTCACCGCCGCGGGGTCGGCATACGCCCTGTACGGGCCGCCCGCCGGCGTGGTCAAGCCGTTCGGCGAGTGGAACAAGACGCGCATCATGGTCAACGGCGATCACGTCGAGCATTGGCTGAACGGCCAGAAAGTCGTCGAATACGACTTTGGCAGCGCCGACTGGAAGGCCAAGGTCGCGGCGAGCAAGTTCGGGAAATATCCCAACTACGGCCTCGCCAAACGCGGCTTCATCGGCATTCAGGGCGATCATCCCGGTTCCTTGGAGTTGCGCCACATCCGCATCCGCGAGCTGCCATGACCCAGGCGCGCCTCGCGCTGATGATGTTCCTGGAGTACTTCATCTGGGGTGTCTGGTTCGTCACCATGGGCACCTACCTCGGGCAGACCCTGCATTTCACGGATTCGCACATCGGCCTCAGCTATGGCGCAACGGCGATCGGCGCGCTGGTCTCGCCCTTCTTCATCGGCATCGTCGCGGATCGCTGGTTTGCCAGCGAGAAGTTGCTGGCGGCATTGCATCTCGCCGCCGCCGTTCTGATGTGGATGGTGTCGCAGCAGACGGCCTTCGCGTCCTTCTATCCGCTGCTCATTCTTTACGCGCTGTGCTACATGCCGACGCTCTCCTTGACCAATTCCATCGCCTTCCACCATCTGAAGGACTCCAGCAGCTTTCCCTACGTGCGCGTGCTCGGCACCATCGGTTGGATCGCGGCGGGAATACTGGTCGGCAAAAGCCTGCACGCCGATGCCCTGGTGCTGCCGATGCAAATCTCCGCCGGCGCATCGCTGTGCATGGCGGTGTTCGCGCTGCTGTTGCCGCACACGCCGCCGAAGGGAGCGCAGGCGAAATTCAGCGTGCGCGACGCGCTGGGGCTGGACGCGCTGCAACTGCTGAAGCAGCGCGATTTCCTGGTGTTCGTGACCGGCTCATTTCTGCTGTGCATTCCCCTGCAGTTCTACTACACCTTTGCCAATCCGTTCTTGAATGAGATCAAGGTGCCGGAGGCTGCCTTCATCCAAACCTTCGGCCAGATGTCCGAGGTGTTTTTCATGCTGTTGCTGGCATACCTGCTGCGCCGCTTCGGCATCAAGATCATCATGCTGGTGGGCATGCTGGCGTGGGCATTGCGCTATTTCGCGTTTGCCAACGGCAACGCGGGGAGCGCCATGTGGCTGATCTATGCCGGCATCCTGCTGCACGGCGTGTGCTATGACTTCTTTTTCGTCGGCGGCCAGGTGTACACCGATCAGCGCGCCGGCCCAGCGATCCGCGCGGCGGCGCAAGGCCTGATCAATTTCGTCACCAATGGCTTGGGATACTTCGTGGGCGCCTTCGTCTCCGGCGCCATCGTGAACCGCTATGCCGTCAGCGACCGAAGCTGCAGCGATGCCGCGGCGGCCGCGCGTACCTGCCTTCAAGTGACGCATGATTGGCATGCGGTCTGGCTGATTCCCGCCGCCGCCGCTCTCGGCGTCTTCGTGCTGTTCGGCCTGGTTTTCAGGCCCGGCGCAGCCCGCAAAAATACCGCGGCAGCCGAAGAGCCCGCAGGCTCCTAGAGGAACCTCGAGGTTTCCAGAGCCTCGAGGTTTTCTAGGGCCTCGAGGTTCCTAGGGCTTGGGCTTGGATGCGGGTTCGCTCGCCGGTGTGGTTGCCGGTGCCGGCGCGGCCGCCTTCGCCGCCGCCAATGCCTTGACGATGGCGCCAAGCTGCGCCAGGGCCGCGGCATCGTCCGCGCTCACCGGCGGGTTCTTGCAGCGAGGATCGGTGCGCTGCAGGGCCCCGCTCATGGCGCGAGTGATGGGAATGCCATCGCAGCCGTGGTTGTTGTCGCAGACCAGGTCGAACTCCGGGCGCGCCTTGACGTGGCAGGAGAAACAGTTGCCGCCGAATCGATTGTTGACGTCTTGGACGCCCCGAACCCGGATGGTCGAACTCGTCGGCGAGATGTTCAGGTCGAAGAACTCCCAATCACGAGTGGTGGCGTTGTAGCCCTTCTCGCGTTTGACCATGACTTCGTTGGGCACGAGCTGCAGCACGGAACCCACCGGATAGTCTCCGGTCGCGGCCTGCGCCACCTTGACTGTGCCGGCGAGGTTGCCCGCCAGATTGTCGACATAGAAATGCCGCACATGCGTCATTTCCGTGATGCATTTGAATGATGAATCGCTGATGGGGAAGGAAGCCGGGGCGGGCGCCGCGATGGCAGGCCCGAGCAGCAACACGGCAAGCCCGACGCACGCTTTGAGCATGCCGGACGCCGCTGACTGGATCGTCTTCATGGGTAACTCCGCTATGTTCTTTTGTCGAGACCGAGACCGCGCCTTGCAGATATTACATACCCGTAAGCATCGCCGCGAGCCCAATTGCGAGACAATCAGAAGACCGAAGCGTCGGCCGGCCGGTCCGCTCTCGTCATTGAGGTGGTTGAATTGCCTGAGTCAAAGTCGAAGCGCACCCGCTGGCTCGCCGCGCTGGCGCTTGCCTTGGTGCCGTTCACCTGGTGCACGCCGCTGCATGCCGAGGCGTCCGAGATTTTCAGCTATCCGCCCGAACTCGAGCCCGACGTGCGCTTTTGGATTCGCGTCTATACCGAGGTCACCACCGAGCAGGGCCTGATCCACGACGATTGGTACCTCGGATTGGTTTACGAAGTGCTGCGCTTCGATCCGTCCGATTCGCAGCGGCAGCGCGAACGCACCGTCGAGCAGGCCAAAGCGCGCTACGCGGCGCTGCTCCGGCGCTTCGCGGCGGGCGACACCGACAATCTCACGGCGCATGAGCGCCGCATCCTGCATGCGTTCGGCGAAAAGACGACGCCGGCGCAATTTCGCGAGGCCATCGAGCGCATTCGATTCCAGCTCGGACAGGCTGACCGTTTCCACGAAGGACTGATGCGGGCGCAAGCGTACGAGGCGAGCATTTCGAAGGTTCTCGCCGACCGCGGCGTGCCCCCCGAAATAGGCGCGCTGCCGCATGTGGAATCATCTTTCAATCCGGCCGCCTATTCCCGCGTCGGCGCGGCGGGCCTGTGGCAATTCATGCCCGGCACGGCGCGGCGCTATATGCGCGTGGATGGCGTGGTCGATCAGCGGCTGGATCCCTACAGCGCTACGGAAGCGGCCGCGAACCTCATGCTCTACAACTACCGCCTGTTGGGTAGCTGGCCCTTGGCGGTGACCGCTTACAACCACGGTCCCGGCGGTTTGCGGCGCGCCCAGGATGACCTGGGCACCAGCAACATCGCCGTGATCGTGAAGCACTATCAGGGCGCCACCTTTGGATTTGCCTCGAGAAATTTCTACGTGGCGTTTCTCGCCGCGCTCGAAGTCGACCGCAATGCCGAGAAATATTTCGGCCCTCTCACCCATCTGCCCGACACGCAAAGCACCGTCGTGACGACGCCGGACTACGTGCCGGTCGACGCCCTCGCGCGGGCTTTCAAGGCCGATCTGGGGGCGCTGCGCGTTTTGAATCCGGCGCTGCGGCCGCCGGTGTGGAACAAAACGCGTTTCGTGCCGCGCGGCTATGCGCTGCGGATACCCGGCGCCCAGCAGCCCGCCGACATCGCCGCTGCCTGGGCACGCCTGGCGCCGGCGGAACGCTATGCGGTGCAAAGGAATGACGGCGTGCACCGCGCGCGCCGCGGCGAGACGCTCGCGGGCATTGCCGCAGTTAGCGGCGTCACGCTGCCCCATCTGCTCGCCGCCAATGGTTTGGCAACGTCGCGCGAGCTGACGCGCGGTGAAGCCGTGCGCATCCCCATGCCCGCCTCGCGCGCCGATGCTTCCGCGCCGGCGGCTGCGGCAGCCACGAGCGCCGCGGCGGCAAGCGCACCGACCGCCGCCGCACCGACCGCCGCCGCACCGAGCACCGCCGCACCGCGCGCTGCCGCACCGAGCGTCGCGCCGCCGCCGGTGGTCGAAAGCCCGGCCCCGGCTGAAGTGGCGGCGCCGCCCGCCGTCGTACGTGCGCCGCCGCCGAAGGAGCCGGTCTCCGAGCGGCAAGCGGAAAGCGCGTCGCTCCTGCCGGCGGCCTCGCCCGCCGGCAACGGCGACAACACCGACTACGGCGTCGGGGCGGACAATACGGTGGTCGTGCAGGCGGCGGAAACGCTCGGACATTTCGCCGATTGGTCCAAAGTCAGTTCAGCCTCGTTGCGCGCATTGAACAGGCTGCACAAGAACGCCATGGTGACGCTCGGACATAAAGTGAAACTCGATCTGTCGCACGTCAGCGCCGCGCAATTCGAGGCGGCGCGGCGCGATTATCATCGGCAGCTGCAGGAAGCTTTTTTTGCAACCCACCGAATCGCGGGCACGGAAAACTACGTGGTGAAAAAAGGCGAATCGCTATGGATCATCGCGCAACAACATGCGGACCTGCCGGTATGGCTGGTGGCGGAATACAACCCCGACGTGGATTTCGGCGACGTGAGACCGGGGGCCACCATCGCCCTGCCCCGGG
>Ga0210389_10000916_pt1 | contig 24915 bp, 25 predicted proteins | sample IncBWH28OmetaG_FD_160127 | JGI IMG/M metagenome (GOLD analysis project Ga0210389, IMG submission 160127) | Forest soil microbial communities from Barre Woods Harvard Forest LTER site, Petersham, Massachusetts, United States - Inc-BW-H-28-O ...
GCAGGTGCTCTCATGGGTGGAGAGCTACTTCACGGCTATCAACGCCCACGACTACCACGCTTACGTCAGCTTGCTGGGTTCCCACCTGGCCGCGGATGTCACGCCCGACTCGTTCGCCAACGGGTTCGGGTCGACGCGCGACTCGGCGGCGACGCTGACAGGGATCTCCGATGAGGGGAACGGCTACGAGGCGGCGACGGTGAGCTTCACCAGCCACCAGAACCCGTCGCAGAGCGTCAACGGCCAGGATTCGTGTGACCTGTGGACGATCACGCTGTACCTGGAGCCGGACGGCAGCGGCTACCTGCAAGTTCCCTCGCCCGCCGGGTACTCCTCAAGTCACCAGGCCTGCTGACGCGAGGCGTTGCCCCCATCGCTCCCGTTGCGGTGACCGGAACCCGGCGGAGCAGGGGCACTGGGGCTCGGTGGAGCAGGAGTGCCGTTATCCGGTGGAGCCGGCGTGTCGGCCGGCCCGTGGCCCTGCTCGGCCTGGAGGTACGGCTGGCAGTAGCTCCAGATCTTCCTCGGGCCGCCCGCTGCCTTGCTCAGCGTCACGAAGTCACTCAGGTCCCGCCACGGATCCGCGAAATAGGCCTGGCAGATCTTGGCGGGAGTCTCGGGCTGACCGTCGGCAGATGGTGTCGTGGAGGGACTTGGCGTCGTGGAGGGCGTCGGTGGGGCCGCCGGGGTTGCCGAGGAGCCGGCTAGCCCCCCCGGCCCAGTTGCCGGGCGACTGGCCCCCGAGGGGGACGAGGACCTCCCCGTACCGGGCGTGCTGGTTGCCACGCGGGCGGCTCTCTGGAACGGCCCTGGAAGGTATCCCGAGTACGCGAAGACGCCCAGGACGACGATCAGCGCCGCTGCTCCCGCGGTAGCCAGCCCAAGGCGGCGCTTGGCGGACGGACGCCCGGCGGGACGCGTCCTGCCCTGGGCACGGTGCCTGGCCCGCCCGGCCCGGCGGCCCGCCAGGTGATGCGGGACTTCCAGCTGCAGCGTGTGCGCGACCCCAGCGACCCCAGCGGTCCCGGTGACCCCGCTGATCCCGCTGACCTCGCGGAACGCGGCCATCGCCTGAGCGTGCCCGCGGAACTCGGCCGCCGTGGGCGCGGCCCGCAGCGCACCCACCGTCTCCACCAGCGGCCGGACCTCTGCCGCCAGTGGCCCACGCAGCGCGTGTCCCTCAAGTGGCACCCCCGCCAGGATCGCCTCGGCAACGGCCTCGGGCAGCAAGGCATCAGGGCCCGGGTCGCCTAGCGGCCCTGGACCCCGGTTTCCCAGCGAAAAACCGTTACCCATGTCATCGTCTGGAACGCCGTATCTGCTCAAAGCGTTACACCTGCCCCTGACAGCAGCGTCGCCAGCTTCTTCAGGCCGCGGTGCGCCGCCACCCTGACCGCACCCGGCGAGCGCCCGAGCAGCTCCGCGACGACGTCAGTTTCCAGGCCAGCGACCACGCGCAGCATGATGACCTCCGCCTGCTGCTCTGGGAGCCGGGATACCAGGGCGATGGCTTGCTCCGTTGCGATGTTGTCCATGGCGAGCTGCTCCGCGTCCGCCGTCCGCGGCACCTCCGAGGCGTGGATATCGTCCAGCGGCTCAGCCGGGTGCCTGGTGCGGTGCCTGACCTGGTCAAGAACGCGCCTGCGGGCGTTGGTGAACAGCCAGGCCCGCCAGGCGCTCTCGTCTCCGGTGAACTGCGCCAGCCCGCGCAGCACCTGAACCCACGTCTCCGCCGCCACGTCCTCGGCATGCTCCGGGGTGACCACGCGCAAGTAGCGCAGCAGGGCCGGATTCGCGTCGCGCCAGAGAGTCGAGAACGCCGCCTCATCGCCCCTCTTGGCGGCCCCAATCAAGACCGCGAACTCCTCGCCCACCACATCCAGAGTATCGGCAGTTAACAGGCTTCTCCGCAGCTAAATCACCATCATGGCCAACTAGGCCGGTGTCACCACGAATTGGCGCAAGCAAAGATCACGGAACGTAACCGGACCCCGCGGCCCGGGAAGCGCGTCGATATTGATCCCCGTCTCCGGCACGCCGAGCAGCTTGAAGCCGTCCAGGAGCCTGGTGGTCGCATTCCAGAACGCGCCCGTCCCGGCGTACCCGTCAAGGAACTCCGTGGCCGCCGCCGGGTCGCTGGCCGCGATGCCCGCCGCCAGCCCGGAGGTCTCCTCGTTCGCGATCAGGGCGGCCTGGCCCGGGTTGTCCGCTGGGGCGATCGTCACGGTCGCCTCCCGGCCAGCCTCCAGCGCCCACTCATGGCCGAGCCGGTGGTCGTGCGGGGGCAGCGACGCCGCGATGCCCAGTGCTTCGAGCTGGGCGGTGACCTGCGGCACCCACTCGTCCCACAGTCGGGTGTCTATCAGCAGCAGGTTGAGCCGGTTGCAGACGCCGAGCCTGTCGACGCTGGCCCGAATGAGGTCACTGGCTACGGAGCGTTGAGCCGAATGATGAACATAGAGCACCCCGCCGCCGTCGGCGTGGGCGAGGGTCCGGACCCCGTGCGCGGCGCCCTCGGCGGCCAGCGCGCGGGTGCTGTCACCGCTGCCCCGCAGGATGACGAGCGGCACTAGGCCCGGCTCGCGGACGAGGGCGTAGGCGGCGGCCTGCCCGGGTACGCGAACGAGCGCGATGGCCTGCGGGCTGAGCCCGGCCTTGGCGAGAGCGGGCGCGACCACCTCGTCGACCAGCGCGATGGCCGACCGCAGCGCGGCGCTGCCGGTGCGCAGCACGCCCGCGTTGCGGGACTTGACCAGTTGCGAGGCGACATCGATGGTCACGTTCGGGCGGGCCTCGAAGTTCGCGCCGATGACGCCGACCGGGCGGCGGCGCTCATGAACCACGAGGCCGCCGTCGAGGTCACGGACCTTGCGGGTCAGCGGCTCGTGCGGCACGCTCGCCAGGATCTCCAGTTGCCCGGCCATGGCCCGCAAGCGGGCCTCGTCCAGCTTGAGGCGATCTTGCATCGCGGTCGGCAGGCCACTGTCGGCCGCCGCACGCATGTCCTCGGCGTTGGCGGCCAGGATCGCGGGTGCCGCCGCGTCGAGGGCTGACGCCATCGCGCGCAGCGCCTCGTCGATCACGGCGTCGGGGGCACTGGCCAGGGCCGCCACGGCGGACTTGGCGGCCCTGGCGGCGGCCCGCACGGCCTCGGCGGCCACTGTGTCATGCTGCACTGCGTCCCGCTGGGCTGCGTCCTGCTGGACTGCCGCGTTGACCTCAGCTGTCATGTCCTGCGCTCCTGACCCGATGCTCGTGACCCGATCGGCATGCCGTCCCCGAGTTTAGCCAGCTTGTCCCAGCTCGCGGTTGTGGTGGCGGAGGTCCTTGAGGATCTCCTGGCCGAGCTTGCGGGTCTCCCGGCGGTTGATCATCGCACCGGCGACGGCACCGGTGAGCAGCGGGCCGAGCGCGAAGGCGCTACGGCGGACCCGGGCGGCGAGGCGCCGGCGTAGCATCCGCGCCAGCGGCGACCCGGCGGCAAGCACGAACCCGCCGCGGATCGCGAAGACCCCGCGACGGTGCGCCCACGCGGCGAGGTAGGCACGCGCCCGGTCCGTTCCGTTGCCCTGCGCGGGCTGGCCCATGATCTCGTGCAGTTCGGCGACCAGCTTCAGCTCGATCCCGATCACCGCCAGGGTCTCGCTCGCGATCTCGGCCGGGAAGGCGGGCAGCACCGGCAGCGCGGCCCAGGCGCCGGTGGCACCGCCGACGGCCGCCGAGGCCCGTCCCGCGCGATCCACCAGGAGCTCGGCGATCTCCTCGTCGGAGCGACCGGGCCATTGCTGCCGCAAGGTCGCCTGGTCCCTGATCTTGAGCCGTGGCCCCATCGCCACGACCTGGCCGGTCAGCCAGGTGATCGCGGACGACATGCCACGCTGCGCGGCGCGGGTGCCACGGCCGGCTGACTGGGAGGCCCGCCGGGCCGCCTGTGCTGACTGCCGGGCCACGCCAGTCCTGGCGGTCCCTATCGCGCCAGTTACCCGTCGCACGCCCCGCAGGGCCGCCACCGCGCCACGCTCGCCAACCACGCCGCCGGTGGCAGCCTCGGCAGCCGTGCCGGTAACATCGGGCAGGTTATCCGCCTCGGACAGCTCGGTCGCCACCTGGGCGGCCTGCTCGGCGACGGCGTCCTGCCCGTCTGCTTGCTCCCCGCGGCGCCTGACAATCCGGATCTTGGCCATATTCCATCCCCTAAGGTCCGCATCCCCCTTAGCAGGAGCCTAACGGCACCCGGTCCCCGCTGCGAGCGAGCGCCGGCGCTGCACCCCGTGCCGCCGGCCTGGTTGCCAGCACCGAACCGGCCAGGATGAGCACGAACGCCCCGCCGATTGCCAGGGTAAACGGCTCGCCCAGGACCAAGGTCCCCAGCGCGACCGCCACCGCCGGATTCAGGTACGTCACAACCGTGGCCCGGGCGGCCCCGACCTCGGCGATCAGCAGGAAGTAGCCGACCAGTCCGGCCGCCGTGCAGATCGCCCCAAGTCCGACGAGGGCCAGCAGCACGCTGGCGGAAGGCATCGCGTGCGGCCAGTTCACGATGGCGGGCACGGTGTACACCACCGCCGCCATGGCCAGGCAGGTGGCGTTGGCCGCGATGCTAGGCACCCCGATCAGGCCCCGATTGGCGACCATCGGGCCGACCGCATAGCAGATCGCGGTCCCCATGACCTCGGCGTACGCGAGCAGGTCTCCGTGGCCGATGCCCGGCCCGGCAAGCGCCGCCACCCCGGCGAAGCCCACGGCCAGGCCAGCGGCGCGCACGGGAGTCAGCCGCTCCCCTCGCCCGGTGAGCCAGTTCAGCATCGCGCCGATGACCGGCACGGACGCGATGAGCAGGCCACTGGCCGAGCTGGACAGCCGCTGCTCGGCGGTCGACAGCAGCGCCCACGGCACGATGATCTCGATCAGGGCGTACGCGACGAGCCACTTCCAGTGCCGGCGCAGCACTGCTCGCTGCTCCGGCCGCCATGCCCCCTGGGCCAGAGCAATCGGTATCAAGATGAGCGCCCCGATGACGATCCGCGCCCATACCAGCACCGAGACCGCGACCGCCCCGTCCGCGACCTTGATCAGCAGGTACGGGATTCCCCAGATGATCCCCATCGCGACGAAGAGCGCCGTGCCTCGCTTGCCCACGACGCGCCAGAAGGCGACAAACCCCGGAAATATTCCCGTAACGTACCGGAAGGGCGGTCAGCCGGGGTAGCTAGATTCCCGCCCCCGGCCTAGCGACCATGAGGAGCAACCCGGCCGTCGCGCCGAGCAGGACCGATGGCACCAAGGCGGCCGCCGGGTGCAGCCGGACGACGGCGAGCGCCCGCGCGCTCGACGTCCAGGCCCAGTCGGCCGTCATCGCCGCCGCGAGTTGCCCCCATGGCAAGCGCGGCCCGCGGCCCACTCGCGCCTCTTGCCGCAGCCGCCGCAAGGCAGCGCTTCGCTGCCGCCCGGTCAGCCCGGGCCGCAGGTAGACGAAGGTACTTCGGCCCGCCGCCACAGCCTTCCCGTGCAGGCCCGCCGGCAAGTCCAGGTACCGGATACGGATCACGATCGAGTCCATCCCCCTGAAGTGTTCAGCTAGCCAACTTAACGCAGCGCATTGCCTCGTGCACGATTAATAGATAACTTGTCCCCCGCCTGGCGCGGCGCGTGTCGCCCGGCCGAGGGAACGCAGCGGACGGAACGCGCCACGAGCCGGCTTAGGCTACGTGAATGGTTCAAGCCCCGACGACGGCCGACCCGGCGCTGCCCCGCGCGGCACGGGCGCCCGCCCCGCTCCGGACGCGATGGGCGCTGCTCATCGCCCTCGCGGGCGGGCTGCTGCTGGCCGCGGCGTTCCCTCCGGAGGGCGTGTGGCCACTCGCCGCCGCCGGCCCGGGCCTGCTGGCGGTCGCGCTCTACGGCCGCGGCCTGCGTGCCTCCTTCGTGGTCGGGCTTGCCTTCGGCGCGGCCTTCTTCTTCCCCCTGCTGTCGTGGACCCTGAACGTCGCCTGGTACGCCTGGCTCGCGCTGGCCCTCGCCTCTACCGTCATCCTCGCGGTGCTGGCCGTCGGGCAGCGACTGCTGCTCACCCTGCCCGGCTGGCCCGTGGCGGTCGCGGGCTGGTGGGTCGCCGCCGAGGCCCTCCGGGACCGCTGGCCGTTCGGCGGGTTCCCGTGGGGCCGGATCGCGATGAGCCAGGCCGGCGATCCGACAGCGGGCTGGGCCGCGATCGGCGGCGCGCCGCTGATCACGTTCGTCGTCGCCCTCGCCGGCGGGGTCCTCGGCTGGCTGCTGATCACCCTCCTGCCCGCAATCCCCAAGGCAGCACCCCCCGAGGCAGTACCCCGCAAGGCAGTGCGCCCCAGTCACCGGACCTGGCTGGCCGCGGTGGCACTCGCGGGGACCGCTGCCCTGGCCGTGCTGCCCGCCGCTCTTCCCCTTGACCCCGTTCCCGGCGGCGCCAAGACCGCTGAGGTGGCCGCGATCCAGGGCAACGTGCCGCGGGCGCGGACCCTCGCCAAGCTACTCAACGCCACGGAGGTCACGCAGAACCACGCGGCCGCCACGGACGCCCTGGCGCGCGAGGTCGCCGCCGGCACCCGGCCCGTTCCCGACCTGGTGATCTGGCCGGAGAACTCCACCGACATCGACCCCTTCCTGGACCAGTCGACGTACAACGAGATCAGCGCCGCCGCCACCACCATCAACCGCCCGATCCTGGTCGGGGCCGTGCTGCAGAGTCCCGTCGTCCAGAACGCCGGGCTGCTGTGGCTTCCGGGCCAAGGGCCGGTGGCACGGTACGTGAAGCGCAGGCTCGTGCCATTCGGGGAGGTCATTCCCTTCCGGTCCATGATCTCCAAGATCACCTCGCTGACCGCCCTCCAGCCCGTCGACTTCACCGCTGGCCACTCCAACTACGTCTTCCGGGTTGGGCAGATCCGCCTCGGCGATGCCATCTGCTACGAGATCGGGTTCGATGACCTTGTCCGGTCGGACATCACCGACGGCGCGAACCTGCTGACGATGCAGACCAACGACGCGACCTTTGAACGGGACGGCCAGACCGGCGAGACCGGGCAGCAACTCGACATGGCACGGATCCGCGCCGTCGAGCACGACCGTGCGGTGGTTGTGGCGAGCACCACTGGGTACAGCGCCATCATCGCGCCGGACGGGCACCTGATCACCAGCAGCGGCACCTGGCAGCAGGCTGAGCTGGAGGCCAGGGTCCCGCTGATCAGCTACACGACGCTCGCCGACCGGGTGGGACCGTGGCCCGAGTACGTGATCGTGGCCGCGACCGGCGCCGCACTGCTGCTCGCGGCGGCCCGCACACGGCGGTCAGCGGCCCTGGCCGGGCTGGCCCGCCGGCCCCGCTGGGGGCACGCGATTTCCCGTGCTCGCGACTCACGGGACACCAAACCCGAATAAACTGGTGGGGCTTATCAGGGGAGCATCCGGGGTTGAGAAGGGACCACTGTGTACGGCACCAACCGCGCACCGTCGAGAAGCCCGTCCGGCCGCCCACGCGGATCAGCCCGGCGTTACGCCGTTGCCGCGATCCTTGCCGCAAGCGGCCTGCTCGCGGCCGGATGCTCGGCCGGTCACCCGCAAGCTGTCCAGCTCAGCCCGCAGGCGGTCAACGGCACTGGCACCGCCAGCAAGGCCCCTGCCCCCACGGTGCTGCAGATCAGCCCGGCACCCGGCACGGCGAACGCCGCCACCTCGGCCGGCATCACGGTCAGCGCGCTGCGGGGAGCCAAGATCAGCAACGTGAAGGTGTCCACCAGCGGCGACACGGTCACCGGCGAGCTGAGCTCGAACGGGACGGCCTGGCACAGCACGTGGGCGCTGGACACCGGGCAGTCTTATGCCGTGACGGCCACCGGCACCGACAGCGCGGGGCACCCCGTCACGGCGACCAGCAGCTTCCGCACCATGACGCCGGCCAGCACGTTCACCACCGCCGTCTTCGAGGGCGCGGGCGCCACCTACGGGGTGGGCATGCCGATCATGCTGACCTTTGACCACCCGATCACCAACAAGGCCACCGTCGAGAAGGCGCTGCAGGTCACCACCTCTAAGCCAGTGGTCGGCAGCTGGTACTGGGATGGCAGCACGCACGTCGACTTCCGGCCCCGCGACTACTGGCCGGCGAACACGACGGTCACCGTCACCGCGCACCTGAACGGCGTCGACGGCGGGAACGGGCGCTACGGGACGCACACCCTGACCCAGACCTTCAACATCGGCGAGTCGGTCATCGCGGTGGCCAGCACGCTCACCCACCGCACGCAGGTCTACGTCGGCGGGCAACTGAAGTACACCTGGCCGATCAGCACCGGGCGGGACACCATGCCAACGCCGAACGGGACCTACCTGACCGTGGAAAAGGCCAACCCGGTCCGGATGATCGGCGGCACGAAGGGGACCCCCGGCTACTACAACGAGCTGGTCAACTTCGCCGTCCGGTTCACCTTCAGTGGCGACTTCTACCACTCGGCCCCCTGGTCGGTGGTCAACCAGGGCTTCTCGAACGTCAGCCACGGGTGCGTGAACCTCTCTCCCGCCGACGCCCAGACCTTCTACAACATGGCCGTGCCCGGCGATCCGATTACGATCACCGGCAGCCCCAAGGCGGGCAACTGGGACGACGGCTGGACCGAGTGGTTCCTGTCCTGGTCGTCTTACCTCAAGGGCAGCGCCACTGGCATGGCCGTCGAGGCTGGCCCGCAGGGCAGCACGCTCGTCAGCCCGTCCGCGCTGCCCGCCGACCCCGGCGCCTTCCCGTTGACGCACTCATCCGCGGGCAACTTCGCGGCGGGCTAACTCTTCCCGGGCTTCCCAGGCCATCCCGGCGCAACCGGGTGCACTGGACGCCCCCGCGCGGATCGTATACGTTCCGCCTGTGAAGAAGGCGAACATTGACGAGCTCAAGGTGTCGGTGGCGCGGCCTGGGGTTACCCGTAAGTCCTTTTCCGGCGAGGGCGCGACCCTCGCCTGGGGCGAACTGTCTCCTGGGCACGAGCCGCGGCCGCACACGCACCCGCACGAGCAGATCGTCTACATCGTCGCCGGGCACGGGACGTTCACGGTCGGCGAGGAGACCACCGAGGTCCAGCAGGGCGACATGCTGGTCGTCCCGTCCGGCGTCCTGCACTACGCCGTCGCGGCAGGCGACCAGCCAATGGTCGACCTGTCGGTGTTCAACCCGCGCCGCGACGACTACTACGCGATCGACGAGGGCGATTCCGACGCCTGAGGACGGAGCTCCGGAGACCGGGACCCCGAAGGCTGGGCCGCGTCGCACCGGGCGGAGCCTGCGGGCCCGCCTCGCCGCCCGCGAGACGCTTGCCGGGACGTTCGTGAAGTCCCGGGACCCGTCCACCACCGAGGCGCTGGCGGCCGGCGGCCTCGACTTCGTCATCGCCGACCTAGAGCACTCATCGCTCTCGGTGCACGACGTGGAGGCCATCGCGCGCGCGGGCGCCGCCTGGAACCTGCCGGTGCTCGCCCGCGTCCCGCCGGCCGGGCTTGGCCTGGTCGGCGCCCTCCTTGACGCCGGCGCGGCCGGGATCCAGGTCAGCGATGTGACATCAACGGAGCTTGCGCGCCAAGCCGAGGCCGCCGCTCACTACCCCCCGCGCGGGCAGCGCTCGCTGTCGCTGGCGACGCGGGCCGGATCGTTCGGGATGACCTCCGCCGCCGAGCACGTCGCGACAAGCGACCGGGAGACGGTCCTCATCGGCCAAATCGAGTCCGCCAGTGGGCTGGCAGCCCTGTCGGACATCATCGAGGCCAGGGCGTTCAGCGCCCTCTTCATCGGCCCAAGCGACCTATCGCTGTCACTCGGCCATCCCGGTGACCTAGGCCACCCGGCCGTGGCCGACGCCCTGGCCAAGACGGCCGCCACCATCCTGGACAGCGGCACGCCCTTGGGGATCGCCTGCCCAACCACCGCCGTTGCGGCCGGCTGGGCCGCACGGGGGGCCACCCTGCTGGCGATCTCCAGCGACGTGGGCTTGCTAGCCTCAGCCGCCGCCGCGATCCGCCGGCCATGAAGATCACGATCGCCGGAGCCGGAGCCATGGGGTGCCGGTTTGGTGCCGCGCTGGCCGAGGCCGGGCATCACGTGCTCCTTCTCGACGGCTGGCCGGACCACGTGCTGGCGATCAACACAAGCGGCCTCAAGGTCACCGATGAGCACGGCACGCGCATCATCCGCATCCAGGCAAAGCTCTTTCCCGCCGATAAGGACCCCGCCGACCTGCTCATCGTGTTCGCGAAGGCCACCGCGACGGCCGAGGTTGCCGAAGCGGCCGCCCCGGCCATCGGGCCGGACACGCTCGTCCTCACGCTCCAGAATGGCCTTGGCAACATTGAGGCGCTCCTGCCCCACGTGTCCCGCGACCGGCTGCTGGCCGGGACCACGACCCTCGGCACCGAGCTCGTCGGCCCTGGCCACATCCGCGCGCTGGGCAGCGGGGAAACGGTCCTGGGCGGGCTAGGTCTCCCCTTTCATACCGAACGACTCCGGGCAACCCTCGCAACCGCGTCCCTCGCGGTGCGTGCGGCTGCCGACCCGCTCGCGGTCATCTGGGCAAAGGTCGCCTTCAACTGCGTCATGAACAGCCTGTGCACCATCGCCTCCATCCCGGTGTCAGCCCTGGCGCTCTATCCGGGCTTCGACGAGCTCGCCAGCACGATCCTGGACGAGGTCGCCGCGGTGGCGGCGGCCGAAGGCGTGGTGGTGGACACCGCCGGGGCGCTGGCGCTGATGAAAGCCCAGTTCGACCCGGCCGCATCCGGCAACCACCTGGCCTCCACCCTGCAGGACCTGCTGGCTGGCCGCCCGACCGAGATCGCTCACCTCAATGGCGCGATCGCCGCCCGCGCTGCCGCCCACGGCATTCCCGCCCCCGCCAACGCGCTGATCACCCAGTTGGTCCAGCTCCTGGAGGCCACCAGCGGCCGCCGGGTGACCTCGGTGCACCCCTAGGTTCAGTGCACCTACAGTAATGGCGCCAACGCCTCCTGCCGCCAGGGCAGCACCGACGCCCCGCCTGCTCCCTCTCGCTCCAGCCACACCACCAGGCACGCTTTCCCCTGTCTTTGCGCGCCCGTTCCGGGGTACGGGGGCCATCACTCCGCTCTAGTCGGGGCACCGGGGCCAGCACCCCGGAACCCTCCGTCGCCTATCCGGGCCATCGTGGCCATCACCCCGGGCGCGCACCTGCTTGACCCGGTCCCTCGCTGACCGGGATCCAGGGCAACTGCGCCACCACCCCGGCTCGGAAGGAGACCGCATCCGGGGTACCCGCACCATCACCCCGTGCCTGAGTCCTTGCGAGCCGCCGGGATGGCGCCATCGCTGCTGGTTGATAGCGCCCAGCCGGCACTGGACATCAGCTCAGGCGCTCGAGGACCAGGTCGCGGACCCGGGCGGCGTCGGCCTTGCCCTTCGTGGCCTTTATGACCGCGCCGACGATCACGCCGGAGGCCGCGACCTTGCCGCTGCGGACCTTCTCCGCGACGTCTAGGTTGGCGGCGATGGCCTCGTCGATGGCCGCGAGCAGCGCCGAGTCGTCGCTGACCACGGCCAGGCCGCGCTTGGCGACAACCTCGTCCGGTGTGCCCTCGGCGGCCAGCACGCCGTCGAGCACCTGGCGGGCGAGCCTGTCGTTCAGCGTCCCGGCGGACACCAGGGCCGACACCCGGGCCACGTCGGCGGGGGTGATCGGCAGTGACGCCATCTCGACGCCTGCCTCGTTCGCGCGGCGGGCGAGCTCGCCCATCCACCACTTGCGGGCGTCGCCCGACGAGGCGCCGGCCGCGATCGTTGCCTCGACGGCGTCCAGCGCGCCGGCGTTCCGCATCGACTCGAATTCCAGGTCCGTCAGCGCCCAGGAGGAGATCAGCCGCGCCCGCCGCGCCGACGGCAGTTCCGGCAGCGACGCGCGAATGGACTCGACCCATTCAGCGGCCGGCGCGACCGGCACCAAGTCTGGCTCGGGGAAGTACCGGTAGTCCTGCGCCTCTTCCTTGGACCGGCCGGAGGTGGTGGCCCCGGTGTCCTCATGGAAGTGCCGCGTCTCCTGGATCACCCTGCCGCCCTCATCCAGCACGGCGGCCTGCCGCTCGATCTCCGTCCGCACCGCGCGCTCGACCGAACGCAGCGAGTTCACGTTCTTCGTCTCGGTTCGGGTGCCCCAGACTCCGGAGCCGAGGACCGACAGCGACGTGTTCACGTCGCACCGCATCGAGCCCTCTTCCATCCGGACGTCGGACACATCCAAGGATCGCAGCACGTCCCGCAGTTCGGTCACGTACGCCCGCGCGACCTCCGGTGCCAGGAACCCGGTCCCGGGCACCGGCTTGGTCACGATCTCCACCAGCGGGATGCCCGCGCGGTTGTAGTCGACCAGCGAGTACTCCGCGCCGTGGATGCGCCCGGTCGCGCCGCCGACGTGCAGCGACTTGCCGGTGTCCTCCTCCAGGTGCACTCGTTCGATGCCGACCCGCACGATCTCGCCGCCAACCGACACGTCCAGGTAGCCGTCCGTGCAGAGTGGCTCGTCGTACTGCGAGATCTGGAAGTTCTTCGGCATGTCCGGGTAGAAGTAGTTCTTCCGCGCGAACCTGCACCACGACGCGATCGAGCAGTTCAGCGCCAGCCCGATCTTGACCGTGTACTCGATCGACGTCCGGTTCACCACCGGCAGCGAGCCGGGCAGCCCGAGGCAGACGGGGCACACCTGCGAGTTCGGCTCGCCGCCGAACGTCGTCAGGCACCCGCAGAACATCTTGGTGCGCGTGCCCAGTTCGACGTGCGTCTCCAGCCCGAAGACGGGCTCGTACCGGGTCAGCGCCTCGTCATATGTAACGGTCATGGCCCCTACAGCCCCTTCGCCTCATCGAGCAACGGGTGCCCCCAGCGGTCGGTGAACGCCTTCTCGACGGCGGCGGCGACCCGGTACAGCCGGTCATCGGCCAGCGGCGGCGCCATCACCTGCAGTCCCACCGGCAGGCCATTCTCCGGGGCCAGCCCGATTGGCACCGAGAGGGCCGCGTTGCCCGCCAAGTTGGACGGGATCGTGCACAGGTCGGCGAGGTACATCGCCATCGGGTCGTCGGCCCGCTCGCCGATGTCAAACGCGGTGGTCGGCGTGGGCGGCGAGATCAGCACGTCGACCTGCTCGAACGCCGCCTCGAAGTCGCGGATGATCAGCGTGCGGACCTGCTGCGCCTTGCCGTAGTAGGCGTCGTAGTACCCGCTGGACAGGGCGTACGTGCCGAGCATGATCCGCCGCTTGGCCTCAGCGCCAAACCCCGCGGCCCTCGACTGCGCCATGATCTCCTCGGCCGAGCCGTGCCCGGTGCGCAGCCCGTAGCGCATTCCGTCGAAGCGCGCCAGGTTCGACGACACCTCGCTCGGCGCGATCAGGTAGTAGGCGGGCAGCGCGTACTTGAAGTGCGGGCAGCTCACCTCGGTCACCTTGGCGCCCAGCGCCTGGAGCAGTTCGACCGCCTCGGCGAACCGCGACATCACGCCGGCCTGGTACCCGTCGCCGGCGAACTCGGTGACGATGCCGATCGTCATCCCCGCGACATCGCCGTGCCTCGCCGCCTCGACAACCGGTGGGACGGCCGCGTCGATGGAGGTGGCGTCCATCGGGTCGTGTCCCGACATCGCCTGGTGCAAGAGCGCGGCATCCAGGACAGTCCGGCCGAACGGGCCCGGCGTGTCCAACGATGAGGCGAACGCCACAACGCCGTAGCGCGAAGAGCCTCCGTAGGTCGGCTTGGCACCGACAATGCCGCACACGGCGGCAGGCTGCCGGATCGAGCCGCCGGTGTCGGTACCCAGCGCCAGCGGCGCCTCGAACGCGGCGACCGCGGCGGCAGAGCCTCCCGACGAGCCGCCTGGCACCTTGGCCAGGTCCCAGGGGTTGCGCGACGGCCCGTAGCCGGAGTTCTCGGTGGAGGAGCCCATCGCGAACTCGTCCATGTTCGTCTTGCCGATGAGGACCGCGTCCGCGGCCCTCAACCGGGCCGTGACCGTCGACTCGTACGGCGGGACCCAGCCCTCCAGGATCTTCGACCCGCAGGTGGTCGGCATCCCGACGGTCGCGTACAGGTCCTTGACCGCGACCGGCACGCCCGCGAGGCTGCCCAGCGACTCGCCACGCGCCCGCTTGCCATCCACCGCACGGGCCTGGGCGAGTGCGTCGTCACCAGCCACGTGCAGGAACGCCTTCACCCGGTCATCGACGGCGGTGATCCGGTCAAGGTGCGCCTGGGTCACCTCGACGGCGGAGACCTCGCCACTGGTGATCGCCGCGGCCAGTTCGGCCGCGGTCTTCCTCACAAGCTCGCTACCCATCTGTCACCCCTCCTCGACCAGGATCCGCGGCACCTTGAACCGCTGCATCTCCACCGCCGGCGCGCCGGACAGCGCCTCCTCGGGGGTCAAGCACGGGCGCGGCTCGTCGTCGCGAAACACGTTGGCCAGGCCGGTCGCGTGCGAGGTCGGCGGGATGCCCTCCGCGGCGACCTCCTGCACCTGAGCGACCGCCGAGATGATCTGGTCGAGTTGCGGGGCCAGATGATCCAGCTCTTCGTCGCTGAGCGCAAGCCTGGACAGGCGCGCCAAGTGGGCGACGTCGTCTCGCGTAATCAAGGTGTTTCCTCCCGATGGTGCAAGGGCCTTCCCCCGCACGCTGCGCAGTGACGGGTCCAATCCTAGGGGCAGCCGACGTTGGCCCCCGCTCAATTTCCGCCTGCTAGCCCTGCTGGCCCGGTGCCGGCACCGCCTCGGGGCCGCTCGCCAGCAGCGTCCGGAAGCCGTCTTCGTCCAGGATCGGGACGCCCAGCCCGACCGCCTTCTCGTGCTTGGAGCCTGGGTTCTCGCCGGCGACGACGTAGTCCGTCTTCTTTGACACCGATGAGGACACCTTGCCGCCGGCGGCGCGGACCGCCTCGGCCGCCTCGTCACGGGTCATGCTGGGCAGAGTCCCGGTGATCACCACGGTGACCCCGGCCAGCAGCCGCCCGGCGGCGGCCGAGGGATCGAAGTTGGGGGTCGCGAGCTGGACGCCCGCCTGCCGCCACTTGTCCACGATCGACAGGTGCCAGTCCACGGTGAACCACTCGACGACGGAGGCCGCGATCGTCGGGCCCACGCCGTCAACGATCGCCAGTGCCTCCGGGGAGGCGTCCGCGATCGCCTGCACCGAGCCGAACGCCTCCGCCAGTGCCCGCGCCGCCGTCGGCCCCACGTGCCGGATCGACAGCGCCACCAGGATCCGCCACAGCGGCCGGGTCTTCACCTCATCAAGGTTCATCAGCAGCAGCCGCGCGTTGACCTTAAGCTCGCCCGCCTTGTTCACGAAGAACGCCGAGCGCGACAGGCGCTCCCGGTCCAGGAAGAACAGGTCGCCCTCGTCTTCGATCAGGCTGTCGTCCAGCAAGGCCGACACGGCCTTAGAGCCGAGAACCTCGATATCAAGCGCACTACGGGAGGCCAGGTAGAACAGGCGCTCGCGGATCTGCGCGGGGCAGTACCGCGTGTTCGGGCAGCGCCAGTCGACCTCGCCCTCGTCGCGGGTCAGCGGCGTGCGGCACGAGGGGCACTCGCGGGGGAACTCGAATGCCCGCTCACTGCCGTCTCGCAAGTCCACCACCGGGCCGATGACTTCGGGGATCACTTCACCGGCCTTGCGCAGGACTACCATGTCGCCGATGAGGACGCCCTTCCTCTTGATCTCGTCCTCGTTGTGCAGGGTCGCGAATTCCACGGTCGACCTGCTGACCACCACAGGGTCCATGACCGCTGAGGGCGTGATGCGCCCCGTGCGCCCCACATCGACCCGGATGCTCCGCAACCGGGTCGTGACCTCCTCCGGCGCGTACTTGTACGCGATGGCCCAGCGCGGTGCCTTGCTAGTCGCCCCCAAAGCCCGCTGGGCCTCCAGCGAGTCGATCTTGACGACGACACCGTCGATCCCGTACGGCGTCTCATGCCGGTGGCCAGGGTCCTCGAAGTACTCGATCAGCTGCTGTACTTCCACGACCGACGGCAGGACCTTGTACCGGTCACTAACCGGCAGCCCCCACGCCCCGAGCTTCTCGTACCACCCGGACTGAGTATCCGGTGCCCCCTCGAGGTGCCCGCCCGCACTCGGCCCCGCCGCCGACCCAGCGATTTCTCCGCTGCCTTCGACTCGGCCGATGCCATGGATGATCGCACCAAGGTCACGGGACGCGGTCACGCGAGGGTCTTTCTGGCGCAGCGACCCGGCGCCCGCGTTACGGGGATTCGCGAACGCGGCCAGTCCCGAGTCCTGAAGCGTCTGGTTGAGCCGCTCGAACGCCTCCTCCGAAAGGAAGACCTCGCCGCGGACCTCGATGAGGTGCGGCACGTCATCACCGTGGAGCCGGGCAGGTACCGACTTGATCGTCTTGACGTTGAGCGTGACGTCCTCACCGGTGCTGCCATCCCCGCGGGTGGCCGCCCGCACCAGTCGACCGTCCTCATACACCAGGTCAATGGCCAGGCCGTCGATCTTCAGCTCGCACAGGTACGGCCCAGTGCCGCCGAGCCTGGCCGCGCGCTCGGCCCAAGCCGAGAACTCCTCGGCGGAGAACACGTTGTCTAGTGACAGCATCGGCTCGAGGTGCTCGACCGACTCGAACAGCGTGGAGATCTGGCCACCTACCCGCTGGGTGGCCGAGTCGGGCGTGCGCAGTTCGGGGAACTGCTCCTCCAGCGAGTTCAGCTCCCGGATCCCCGCATCATATTGACCATCGTCAATCGTGGGCGAGTCGAGCACGTGGTACCGGTACTGGGCGTCGAGCATCGCCTCGTTGAGCTCCGCGTGCCGCCGACGGGCTTCCTCGAGCTCCATAACCTCTGCTCCTCCATGATCTCCGGCAGGATCCGGGCCGCCTCCCGGACGCGCTTCAGCGCCGCCCGCGCCGCGTGCGGGGACTCCGCCGCGAGGCCGCATGCGGGCGTGATCACCACCTGGGGTGCGCACGTGGCCGGCGGCAGCCCCATCCGCCGCCAGGCGTCCGCGACTGAGCGGGCCATAGTGGCGGGAGTGTGGGTGTCCCCCCGGATTCCCAGGAGCAGCCCAAGGCCGGCCTCTGCCGTCTCCGCCAAGTAATCTAGGTCACTCGACTTTAGCAGGCTAAGATCGAAAGAAATAGCGTGCGCCCCGCTGCCCCTGACTATCCCGAACGGGACCGCCTCCGCGCAGCAATGCACGAGGCAGTAGCGGCCGGTGGCCGACAAGACGGTCCGCAGCCGGTCGCGCACGACTTCCTCGTCGACGGCCCGGACCCGGGACAGCCCACTTGGGGTAGGGATCGACCCCTCGAGGACGGCGGGCAAGGACGGCTCGTCGTACTGGACGATGATCCGCGCGCCCGGCACGCGCTTGGCGACCTCGGCGACGTGCGCCGCGGCGCCCTCGGCCAGCGAGGCGGCGATGTCGGCGACCGCTCCGGGGTCGGCCAGCGCCGGAGTCAGCGAGTGCGCCTGCTCGAGGGACGCCGCGAGCGTCCACGGGCCAGCTACCTGGACCTTGAGGATCCCGGCGTATCCGTCCAGGACCTCCTCCATGGCGTCCAGGTCTTGCGAGAGCATCGACCGGGCGCGGCGGATGTCCCGGCCCGGGCGCTCCGCGGACAGCCGCCAGCCGCGCGGGGTCGTATCGACCGCTATGTCGATGAGGAGGCCCGCCGCCCGGCCGATCATGTCGGCGCCCGGGCCACGGGCCGGCAGCTCGGCGAGATGCGGGAAGTCCGCTAGCTCGGCGGCGACGACATGCGCCGCCTCCATCGGGTCGGTGCCGGGCAGCGACCCGATCCCGGTCGCGGTGCCCGGCTGCCACGGGAAGCCCTTGTCTTCGACGGCACTGTCCTTAGTCACGGCACTGTCTTTGACGGCACTGTCTTTAACGGCACTGTTATCGGCCACGAGGTCGATCTTATGAGCATGACATGCCGGTGGCTCGCAGGCTCGGTTCCCCGGTCTTCCCGCGAGCCTGCGAGCCACCTCCCGGGCGCGCTCCCCGGGATGCGCGCCGCCTACGTTTCCGGGAGCGACCAGCCGTGGGCTAGCCGGCGCCGCCCCACCAGGGGCGGTCGTCGCGGTCGTCGGGTTCCGCGCGGTTCGGCCAGCCGCGATTCGGGCCCGCGATGTCCGGCGCGTCCCGGGGCGGGCCAATGTCGGGCGCGTTCCAGCCGTCGTCCAGCCCGTCGCGGCCATGGATGGCCGCCAGCAGGCGCACGAGCGCGGGGATGGCCATCACCGCGAGGAGGCCGACCCCGATCCCGATGAGGAAGAAGATGCCGATGATCAGGGCCACCCCCTCAAATCCGGTCACCGGACCCGCCCCCGTCCAGGGCGGCGCTGCGGGCCTGAGTACTCCGGGAACCGGCGAGGCAGGGGACCACGCCTGCCGACCCCTGTCAGTCGCCGCACGCCGCCGCAGCCGTTGCCGGGAGGCGGCCCCTTGATCGACTTCTGCTTGTCCTCTCGGTTGTAGGCCCAGCACACGATCAAGAAGATCCCGACCAAGGTCCCGGTGAGGAACACGATGAAGATGACATCCGCGTACATCGTGAAGGTGCTCATGACGCCTCCTGCCCGTCCTACGGCGGTGCGGCAAGCCGCCCGCCGGCCATCCAGTCCTGCCTGTACCTTTCAGACGGTCTGATCGGCTTGATTGCCTGATCCCTGCCATGCGGTACAACCACCTCGGTCAGATCGTCCGACTTGTTGGTACTGATTCCCTGACAACTAGGTCATAAAACCCAGATCGGCCGAATCGTTCGGGAGGTCCCCTTACTTCCATCTATGCCAGCTGTTCTGCTAGCCTGACTTGTTGGTATAGCTGGTATAGTATGAGTGGTCGGGAGCGAACCCGGTGATTAGGCGCAGACAGCTAACCGAGGACAGGCACGAGGGGGTGAGGCATGACTGAGCCCATGTACCGGCGGATCGCCGAGGATCTCCGGGCACGGATAGAGTCCGGTGCGATACCGCAGGGCACGAAGCTGCCAACGGAGACCGAACTGCGGGACCGTTATGATGGCGCCGCCCGCAACACGGTCCGCGATGCCATCAAGTTGCTGGCCAGCCGGGGCCTGGTGGAGACGAGACCAGGCAGGGGCACGTTCACGACACGGCACGTGGACCCGTTCGTGACTATCCTGACGGCCGTTCGGCCGCCGGCCGCGGATGAGCCAGGCCTGGGCGGCGGCGAGGGCGAGGATGCCTTCGCGGAGATCGGGCAGCAGGGCCGGACAACGTCAGCGTCCGGGCCGCAGGTCAGCGTTCAGCAGGCACCCGACGACGTCGCGGCGCGACTGCAGATTCCGCCCGAGGCACAGGTCGTGTGCAGGCGGCGGGAACTCGTCGTCGACGGCACGCCGCTGTCGCTGCGCACCGAGTACTACCCCTTCGACTTCGTCACCGCCGGCGCGACCGACCTGGTGCAGGCCGGGAGCCTCCCCGGAGGTGCCACGTCATACCTGGAGCAACGTCTCGGACTGGTCCAGGTGGGTTACCAGGAACGCATCCTGGTCCGCCCGCCGGCGAAGGATGAGGCGAAGTTCTTGGAGATAACCGACAACGGGCGGGTCGCGGTCATCGTGCGCACGCGCTACCAGGCCGCGCGCAGGCCGTTCTGGGTCACGGTCACGGTGCTGCCGGCCGAACGCGTTGAGCTGGTCATCAACTCAGGCACCGTGCCGGATGATCACACCGCCCCCGTGGTGGCGTGATCATGGCGCGAAGCGGTGCGGCGTCAGACGTAGGCGGGCGTGTTGTCATCCAACTTCTCATCCCAGCGCGAGGCGTAGGCGAGCATGTGCCGTCGATGCCGGGTGAGCGACTCCGGCCGGAGGGTGCCCCACCTGTCGGTGCGGCGGATGCGCCGGCATGCGGCCAGGAATCCCACGAACAGGATGGCTGAGATGGCGGCGATTGCGAAGAGAACGATGAGAGCGGCCTCGACCATGATGGCCTCCGTGCTGTCTTGCGTCCCGCGCCTTCGCGGGTGCCCCGATTACATGCCGTGCTCGGCCGACCGTCTGTGCAGTAGATCTGGGTTGTCCCCTAGATCTGGCTCCGTCCACGGAGATGTACTGCTAGACTCACCCCGATCCACCTGATTATCTGGCCGGTCCGAGTCATCCCAACCTATGGGATGTATGTTTACGGTTCTACCACGTTCTGGTGGGTACAAACCAAACAGCAAGAGATATTTGGGTTGACTTGCCCATCCGGATGGTTGGGACCTATGGGAGGTGTCATGGCCCCGCCGATGTACCAGCAGATTGCCGATGATCTGCGCAGCAAGATCGAATCGGGGATCCTCAAGCCTGGCCAGAAGTTGCCGACCGAGATCCAGCTCCGGGACGAGTACAACAACGCCTCACGTAACACGGTCCGGGACGCGATCAAGCGGCTGACGAGCCTCGGCCTCGTGGAGAGCCGACCGGGGTCTGGCACCTTCGTGACCCAGAAGATCGACCCGTTCATCACCGTGCTCACCCAGGACCCGGACACCGGATATGGCGGCGGCGAGGGCGCGGCCTACCTGTCCGAGGTAAGCAAGGTACGCCGGAGGGCGCGCCACGGTCCGGTCCGGGTCGAGTTGAAGCCGGCCCCCGAGGATATCGCTCTGCGCTTGCGAATCACGCCGGGCGACCAGGTGATCCTCCGGCACCAGGAGCGGTTCATCGACGATACCGAATGGTCGCTCCAGACGTCCTTCTATCCGATGGAATTCGTCACCAGCGGTAAGGCTCCCCGCCTGCTGATGGCCGAGGACATCCCGGAGGGCGCCGTCCACTACCTCGAAGATGCGATGGACATCAAGCAGGCAAGTTACCGGGACTGGATCACCGCTCGAGCACCGGACGACAACGAGCAGAAGTTCTTCAACATCGCCCACGACTCAATGGTGTTCGAGGTCTTCCGCTCGGCCTTCGACCAGCACGGGACCGCCTTCCGGGTGACGGTCACGGTCTTCCCGGCCGACCGGAACCAGTTCATCGTGAACGTCGGCAATCCGCCGGACCCCCAGTACGAGACCGATCAGCCCGGCTGACATGCCCACCCCGGCCAGTCAGCCCGTCAGCATGGCGAGCCACACCAGGCCAAGGATTGCGAGGCGGCCTGCGATCCAGGCAGCGCCCGACAAGTGCGCCCCCCGCCACGCCTCAGCAAGCCCATAGGGCATTGCTGCTACATCCCAAGGACACCAACTACAGTGCTGCTGTCACTACAGCCCACGGGCGCGCAGGCGCGAGCAAGACTGGGCCTTATCCGTAGCGGGGAACGGTCCACTCCCTGGTGGGTGGTGCGCAAGAACCGCAGGTTCCGCCTGTACTTCTACGGAAGCGTCATCTCCGACCTGGGAACCTGGCTGCAAAATACCGCCCAAGTCCTCCTCGCCTACCAGATTTCCCACTCCGTCCTCATGGTCGGGCTGGTGACCTGTGCCCAGTTCTCGAGTCCGTTCGTGCTCGGCCCCTTCGCCGCAGTGCAGGCGGACAGGTTCGGCGGCCGCCGGACGCTGCTCGGCACCCAGGTCGTCGCGTGCCTGGTCGCGGCCGCCTTGGGCTGCCTGGAGTTCGAGCACAGCCTCAACGGATGGTGCTTGGGCGCGGGCGCCCTGCTGAGCGGCATCTGCTTCACGTTCGCCCTGCCGGCTCGCAACGTCACGGTGCGCCGCCTGGTCTCCGATGAGCAGGTCCGGCCCGCCTTTGCGATGGACAGTGTCTCCTACAACCTCGGCCGCGCGATCGCGCCGCTGATGAGCATCGCACTGGTGCACTGGGTCGGCTTCGGGTGGGCATTCATCGGCAACTCCGTCTCGTTCGTCGTCTTCACCGCGATCCTCTGGGTCGTCGGCCGTTCCGGCTCGGCCGAGCCGGAACGGCGGTCGCGGATCATGGATGGCTTCCGGGTCGCCGCAAGCGACGCCCGGATCATGATCCTGCTGCTGATGGTGGCCGCCGTGACAATCGCCGACGACCCCGTCCTCGTGCTCGGCCCAGCGCTTGCCGCCCGGATGCACATGGCGTCCTATGGACCGGAGTGGTTCATCGCCGCTTTGGGCGCGGGGGTCGTGCTTGGCTCGCTGCGCCGGTCCAAGCACCTTCCATCTCTGCGCCTCGCCGCCACGGCGCTGGCTCTTCTCGGCGTGTCCATGATCTTCTTCGTGCTGACACCGTGGATGTGGGTGAGCGTGGCCGCCGCCTTCCTCGCCGGGGTTAGCTGCCTGATCGCCAACGCCGCGACACGCACGTTGCTGTCCAAGACGGCGGATCCGAAGCAGGTTGCCGCGGTGATGGCGGTCTGGGCCATCGCCTGGGCGGGCAGCAAGCCATTCGCCTCGCTCGCCGACGGACTGCTCGCGGGCTGGGTGGGGGTGCGGGCGACCGGACTGATCCTCGCCGTCCCGGCACTCATCCCGTTCGCCGTCATGATCTTCGCGCCAGGCGTGGGTCGCAAGCTCGTGAGCTATCGCCGCATAGAGGGCAAGTTCGTCAGCGTTCCGGCAGGTCAACCTGCCCGCATTCCGATGGAGCAACCGATTAGCGTTGCCGTGTTGCCAGTTCCCGAGGAGGCTGCAGCGTGCCCGCAGCCAGCTTGAGGGCAAACTGGCCCCCAGCCAATCTAGAGAGCGGTTCCTTCCCGAATCGCGAACTGCCCTTAGCATTGATACATCTACGTGGACGGGAGACGTGGTGACTCAAACTCAGCCCAGGTACCAGCGGGTCGCCGCCGACCTGATGCGCAAGATCGAGAATGGCGAGCTCGCGGCGGGGACAAAGCTCCCCAACGAACTGGAGCTAATCGAGGCGCACGGGGCGTCTCGCAACACCATCCGAGACGCTCTCAACTGGCTTGCGCTCCGTGGGTTCGTGGAACGAAGGCCAGGTCAGGGTGCTTTCGTCGCGCGGCGGATCACGCCGATCGTCACGACGCTCTCCCAGGACCCGGAGACCGGCAGGGCAGGCGGTGACGCGTCTGGCGCCTACGAGGAATATGTCGACTCCCTGGAACGGCGGAAGGAGGAGGCCTTCGGCGCCGAGCCGGGTGTTCCGCACCTGATGCCGGTGCCACGCAAGTCTCCCCCTTCTGTGGAGCGAATGCCAGCACCCGACTACGTGGCCGCGCGCCTGCTTGTCGCGCCCGGCGACGATGTCGTGCGGCGACGGCAGGAGTTCTGGGTCGACCAGATGCCGTGGGCCATCCAGTCCACGTTCTACCCGCTGGACCTCGTGGAGCGCGGCGCCAAGGACCTGTTGCGGGCCGCGGACCTCGATGGGGAGCTCACGTACATCGCCGAATCGACCGGCCTGGAGCGCTGCGGGTACCGAGTCCGGATCCTGGTCCGCAAGCCGGGCGCGGACGAGTCCAGGTTCTTCCAGTTGCCGCCGGACGACAGCGTCCACGTCGTCTCCCTGATCCGGACCGCGTATGAGGACCAGCCAGGGCGCGGGCCCTATCCGTTCCGGGCGAACTTCACCGTCTTCCCGGCCGACCGGCACCAGTTCGTCATCAACTCGGGCAAGTTCCCCGACGAGCCGGTCAACCCAGCCCGCGACTCCTGATCCACGGGGCGGCGGCAGGCCGTGCTTCTGGCACGTGCCATGGGATGGCGCCGCTAGCACATGCGATGTGCATGTACCAGAGCACAACTAACGCCACTCGAAGTTACGCTTTCACCAATTTGACTGATTTTGGTAGCTTTCGGTCGAGCAAGACAGATGACATCGAATCTTCTTTAATTCATAATCGTCGATAGAGAAGGAACGGCGGGCCCCACCCCGACCACATCCCAATGACGTGAACTGGCCGAAGGGGCACAACAGGCGTTCGCCCAGGGCGACGGGCGGGTCGTCCCTCAGTGACGTGAGTTGGGAGGTCCAGTGGCCAAGTACCACGCGCGCCCCTCGGCGCAGTACCGATACGAGCACTATGACCCCAGGATCGAACCCGTATAGGTAACCCGATGGTGCTTCGCATCGGCCCCGCGACTGTAATGGCGCCGACGTGGAGCTTGTGCGAGCACCGTCCACCCTTCGAGGCCTTGGTAGCTGTCGGCTCGGGAGCAGGTGTCGATGTCGGCACGATTCCACTGGATTACCTTCGATGTAAATGATCTCCTTCCGCCTGACTGGCAACGGGAGGTTACGGGCGTTGCCAGTCAGGCGGATTTCCGGGAGTTCCCTAAAACCCCTGTCCTGACACGGGAGGCAGCAGAGGTCTCACGCATTAACCGTGGCCGGGTCCACGCCCATCAGGTTCGTCGCGGGATCCCCTGGCTGCAGGGCCTCTACCACGGCATCTTTCTCGACCTCGCGAATCATGCCTGGCCAGAGCCGGTCGCGCCAGCGGCCGATGCGCGGTACGGCGTCGTCCTCAACGTTCAGCGGGGCAGGTCCATGCGCTTCGAGGCCCACGTCGACTCCAACCCCCTGAGCGGCGTGCTCTTCTGTTCCGACCATCCGGCCGGCGGCGGCGAAGTGGCCATCTCCCATGATCCGGCCGCGGCAGACGTTGATGCGATCGACAGGGACTGCTCGGTCATCCGGCCGCAAGCGGGCCACTTGGTCTTCTTCGACGGCCGTGACCGCGCGCACTACGCCCGCTCCCTGATGGCCGAGTCCGACCTGCGCGTGGTAGCCGTGATGAACTACTACACCGAGTCTTTCCCCGAATCCACCCGCCCCCAAGAGCTAAACCGCCATCTCTACGGCGATCCCGTCTTATCCGGGTACCCTCGCCTCATCGGGGTCCATGGCGGGGGGAGGCATGGTGGCTCAGCAGCCGATGTACCAGCAGATCGCCGACGATCTGCGCAGCAAGATCGAATCGGGGGTCCTCGCACCCGGTCAGAAGTT
>Ga0210389_10000917_pt1 | contig 24882 bp, 25 predicted proteins | sample IncBWH28OmetaG_FD_160127 | JGI IMG/M metagenome (GOLD analysis project Ga0210389, IMG submission 160127) | Forest soil microbial communities from Barre Woods Harvard Forest LTER site, Petersham, Massachusetts, United States - Inc-BW-H-28-O ...
GTAGAGAGGATCGCGGACGCGCTCGGCGACCTTGGCGTTGCCCGTCCAGCTGACGTTGCCCGGCCGTTGCCAGTCGGCGGCGGTGAACGTCGGCAGCGGGATCCACGCCCGGGTGGCGCCGTCCATCGGCTCGACCCGCGCCGTCAGCACAAAGGAACGCCAGCCCTTCGGCGTGGGCGCAAAGGTGACTTGGGCCGACGCAAGGCGCGGCGCCAGGCCGAGGGCGCCGGCGGCGACGCCGGCTTTCAACATGTCGCGACGATTCATCTGAAGAATCCTCCCATGGCTCTATCTGCCGGGGAGGGCGGATATCCCGTCGACGGGATGTCCGAGCCGTCCCGCATCAAAACCCGTACCGCACGCGGCAACGGCCTGTACCGGAAGCCGGCAGGATTGCAGGGCGGCGCTGGTTCCGTCAATGGCCGCTCCGGCAAGGCTAAAGGCCGAGATAGGCCTGGCGCACGCGGTCGTTGTTCAACAGCGCGCGACCGGGGCCCGAGAGCTCGATGCGGCCGTTCTCCAGCACGTAGCCGCGATGGGCGATCTTGAGCGAGGCCATGACGTTCTGCTCGACCAGCAGAATGGTGAGCCCTTCCTCGTTCAGCCGGCGCACGATGCGAAACACTTCCTGCACGATGGTGGGCGCGAGGCCCAAGGACGGCTCGTCGAACATGATGAGTCTGGGCTGGCCCATCAGGCAGCGGCCGATGGCCAGCATCTGCTGCTCGCCGCCGGACAGCGTGCCCGCCGCCTGGCGGCGTCGCTCGGACAGGCGGGGGAACAGGGCGAACACCCGCTCCAGGGTCTGCTTCTCGGCGGCGCGCGCACGGCGCGGCGCGGCACCCAACTCGAGATTCTCCAGCACGGAGAGATTGGGGAAGATCTGACGGCCCTCGGCGACATGGCCGATGCCCGCTTCGCAAACACGGTAGGAAGGCCAGCCCGCGATATCGACGCCGTCGAAAAGGACGGAGCCGCGCGCCGGCTTCTCGATGCCGTGGATGGCGCGGATCAGCGAGCTCTTGCCCGCGCCGTTGGCGCCGACGATGGTCACGATCTCGCCGGCGGCGATCTCGAGCGCGATATCGGCCAGCGCCTGGGCGTCGCCATAGTACAGGTCGAGATTCTCGACCTTCAGGAGGGCGCTGCTCATGGCTCTTCCGCCTCGCCGAGATAGACGTCGAGCACGGCCTGGTGGCGGGCGATGGTTTGCGGCGTGCCCTCGGCGATCTTCTCGCCGTAGCTCACCACCACGACCTCGGCGGCGAGCGCCATGACCGCGCGCATGACGTGCTCGATCAGCAGGATGGTGAGTCCGCTCTGCGCGTTCAGCTCGCGCAGGAACGCCACCATGACGTCGACCTCGGTCGGCCGCAGGCCCGCCATCACCTCGTCGAGCAGCAGCAGCTTGGGCTCGGTCGCCAGCGCCCGCGCCACTTCCAGTCGCTTGCGGTCGGGCAAGGTCAGGCTTTCGGCGAGCTGGTGGCGGCGATCGTAGAGGCCGAGCCGCGACAGGATGGCCGATGCGCTGTCGCGCGCCTGGGCGAGGCCGGGCTTGCGATGGAGGGCACCCACCGTGACGTTCTCCAGCACGCTCAACCCCTTGAATGGCTTCACGAGCTGGAAGGTGCGGCCGATGCCGGCGTCGCAGGTGCGGTCGGGCCGCAGGCCGGAGATCACCCTGCCGTCCAGGCTGACGATGCCGGCGTCGGGGGCGAAGACGCCGGCGATCATGTTGAAGATCGTGGTCTTGCCGGCGCCGTTGGGCCCGATCAGGGCGTGGATGGCGCCGGCCGGCACGCTGAAGCTCACGTCGTGCACCGCACGCAGGCCGCGGAAGCTCTTGCCGATACCGGCGAGCTCGAGTCGTGCGCCGCTCACTTGCGCAGCTCCCCGAGCCCGAGCTTCCCGGCCAGCCACGGCCACACGCCGGCCGGCCGGTACATCACGATCACCAGCAGCGCCAGGCCATAGAAGATCTGCTTGATGCCGGGCATGCCGAGCGCCTCGCCCAGGTCGGTGAAGGCCTCGCCCAGCCCGGTCAGCACGACGGCGCCGACGACCGGGCCGAACAGCGTGCCCAGGCCGCCGATGATCGGCGCCAGGGTGATCTCGATCGAGCGGCCCATGGCGAAGGCCGTCTCGGGAAAGAGGTTGTTGTAGTAGAAGGCGTTCCATACGCCGGCGAGCGCGGTCAGCGCCGCCGAGATCACGATGGCGATCATCTTGCAGCGCAGCACCGGCACGCCGACCGCCTGTGCCGCTTCGGCATCCTCGCGGATGGCGAGCCAGTAGCGGCCGAGCCGGCTCTCGAGCAGGGCGCGACAGAGGATGAAGGCGAAGGCGGCGAGCGCCAGGATCACGTAGTAGAAGAGCAGCGACCCGCCACGCAGGTTCACGATATCGCTGCCGCCGTCGACCTTGAGGAAGAGCCCGCCCGCGCCGCCGGCCCACTCCCAGTGATCGAAGGCGAGGCGCGTGAACTCGCTGAAGGCGATGGTGAGCAGGGCGAAGTAGACGCCGGCCAGCGAGAAGCGGAAGCCGAGATAGCCCACGATCGTGCCGGCGAGGGCGGCCGCCGCGACGGCGGCGAAGACGCCGGCCCACGGGCCGATGCCGTAATGGAAGAACAGTCCGGCGGCGACGTAGCCGCCCAGGCCGGCATAGAGGGCGTGGCCGAGCGAGAGCTGGCCGGCGAAGCCCATCAGGATGTTCCAGGCCTGGCCGACATAGGCGAAATAAAGGATCAGGATCAGGACCGAGAGCCAGTACTTGCCGAGGATCGCAGGAGCGATCAGCAGCAGCGCGAGCAGGGCGGCCAGGAGCCACACGGTACGCGGCGCAGCGTTGCCCACCAGACGTCGGGCGAAGGTCATGAACTGCTCTTGCCGAACAGGCCTTGCGGCCGGAGCAGCAGGACCAGGATCAGCAATCCGAAGCTGAACATGCTTTTGAGCGAGGGCTGCAGCAGCAGGCCGGCCACGGCCTCGCTGACGCCGATCAGCAGGCCGCCCATCAGCGCGCCGGTCATGCTGCCGAGGCCACCCACGATCACGATGACGAAGGCGAGCAGGGTGTATTCGCCGGCCAGGAAGGGCGTCACCGGGATGATGGTGATCATGAGCGCGCCCGCGGCGCCCACGCAGGCGGCGCCCACGCCGAAGGTGAAGGCGTAGAGCCGCCGCACGTCGAGGCCGACAACGAGGGCGCCCATGTGGTTGTCGGCGGCGGCGCGGATCGACTTGCCGGTGCGGGTGCGGGTGAAGAAGAGCCACAGCAGGGCCGCGATGGCGATCGCGGCCAGGGCTGCGTGCAGGCGCACGGCGTCGAACACGATGGGGCCCAGCTCGTAGGAATCGAACTGCGAATCGAGCTGCACGCCGCGCGAATCCGGGCCGGCGATGGCGAGCGCGCCATTGACCAGCAGGATGGCGACGGCCAGCAGCAGCAGGAACTGCTGGTGCTCGGGCCGGCCGATGAAGGGCGAGATCAGGCCGCGCTGCAGGGCGTAGCCCGCGACGAAGAAGAGCGCGGCGATGAAGGGCAGGCTGAGCAGCGGCGAGACCCCGAGATACTCGAAGCCCATCCAGGCGAGGTACATGCCGACCACCATCATCTCGCCGTGCGCGAAGTTCACCACGCGCATGACGCCGAAGATCACCGACAGGCCGAGCGCCATCAGCCCGTAGACCATGCCGGTCAACAGGCCCTTGGTGACGGCCTGCGCGAGCGAGAGAAGGAAGTCGGCGGTCATATTCTCTTGTCATCCTGAGCGCAGCGAAGGATCTCATGCCGTCGGCAAGCGGCGATGAGGTCCCTCGCTACGCTCAGGACGACAGAAGGGCTCAAGTCCGCCGCTTGTCGGTCCAGCCCGGCATCGGGAAGACGAGCGGCGCGGCGGCCGAATCGAGCGGCATCACGACGGTCGGCTTGCGCTTGAGGTTCTCGACCGCGGCGGCCTTGATGTTGACGTTCTGGCCCTTGGCGTCGAACTCGATGGGACCGCCGACCATGACGTGCTGGTCGATCCTGGTCTTGCGCAGCGCATCCATCAGCGCGTCGGCCTTGGTCGATTTGGCGGCAAGCCAGGCCTGTGCCGCGATCAGCATCGCCTCGAAGGTGAAGCCGCCGTTGACGTCGAGCTGGTCGCCGGGGAACTTGGCGGCGTGGCGCCTTTCCAGCGTCTGGGTCATGGCGGTCTTGGGATCGAGCCATGGCACGTTGGAGATCAGGAAGTCGCCGTACTTGCCCATGGTCTTGAGGAAATCCTGCTCGTAGAGGCCGGGCGCGCCGGGATTCATCACGCCCATCGGCTCCCAGCGCTGCTTCACCATCTCCTGCACGAGAAGCTTGCCGTCGTTGAGGCGGCAGACCGGCAGCAGCAGCTCGGCCTTGGTCGCCTTGGCCTTGCCGACCTCGACCGAGAGGTCCTTGGCGGCGGCATCGTAGCTGATCGTCTCGACGATCTCGTAGGGCATGTCGAGTTTGGGAAACAGCGCCTTGATGCCGTTCATCATCGCCGTGCCGAACGTGTCGTTGACGCTCATCAGCACCGCGGTCTTGGGCGTCGTGCCCGACGCCTTGAAGACGTCCTTGTGCAGGGCGAGCGCGCCGGTGATCAGCATCGGCGCCGTCGGGAAGTTGCGCACGACGAACTTGTAGCCCTGCTCGGTGATCTGCGGCGCCGCGGCGATGTTGACGATCAGGGGAACGCCGCGCTGCTCGGTGACCTGGGCGATGGCGATGGTCTGGCCCGAGTCGAAGGCGCCGACCAATACATTCGCGCCGGCGTCGATGGCCTTCTCGGCCTGGGTGCGCGCCACGTCGGGCTTGGTCTCGGTGTCATAGTTCACGATGTCGAGCTGCACCGGCATCTTCATGTCGGTGAACACCTGGTTGGCCACATCGGCGCCGCGGCGGCACGCCTGGCCGATCTGCGCCTGCAGGCCGGAGGTCGGCAGCAAGAGGGCCACCTTGAGGTTGGCCGGAGCCTGGGCGAACGCGTGGCGCAGCGGCAGCGGCGCGCCGAGCAGCGTGGCGCCGGCAAGCGCTGACTTGCCGAGACCGCGGCGGGTGAACTTGACGTGGCCGGTCATGGAGCCTCCCTGATTTTCTGGCCGGACTATAGAGACGGCCCGCCGGCCGTGCTAGGTCGCCCGGCATGATGGTTACGCTCGATGCGCTCAACCAGATGAGCGGTGCGGATTTCGCCGCCGCCGTCGCCGAGACGTTCGAGCATGCGCCGTGGGTGGCCGAGGCCATGTCGGTCAGGCGACCCTTCGCCACCGTGACGGCATTGCACGAGGCGATGATGGGCTCCTTGCGCGCCAGTCCGCGCGAGCGGCAGCTCGACTTCCTGCGCGGCCATCCGGAGTTGGGCCGCAAGGTCGTGCTGACCCAGGATTCGCAACGGGAACAGGCGAGCGCGGGTCTCGACAGGTTGGACCAGGCCTACGCTGCTCGTCTTGCCGAATTGAACGAATCCTACCGGACGAAGTTCGGCTTCCCCTTCATGATCTGCGTCCGCCGCCACAGCCGTGATTCGATCCTGAGGCAGTTCGAGCGCCGGCTCGGCAACGACGCCGCCAGCGAGTTCGCGGCCGCCCTGCAGGAAGTCTTCTACATCACGCGGCTCAGAGTCGCGGGCAAGGTGGCGGGCGAGGGCATGCCGCTGGTGAACGGCCGGCTCAGCACCCACGTGCTCGACACCCATGCCGGCCGGCCGGCCGCAGGCGTCGCGGTCGAGCTCTATGAGCTCGCCGGCGAAAATGCCCATTGTATTCAAACGGCTATAACGAATGCCGACGGCCGCACCGAGCAGCCGCTGATCGGCGGGCGTCCCTTGCCGATCGGTCGCTACGAATTGCGCTTTGCCGTGGGCAACCACTTTCGCAGCAGGGATATCGACAGCGGCGATCCGCCCTTCCTCGATATCGTGCCTTTGCGCTTTTCCATTGCCGAGCCGGAGGGGCATTATCACGTCCCGCTGCTCTGCACGCCCTGGAGCTATTCGACCTATCGCGGAAGTTGAGGAGGAAAGAATGACCTACAGCGATGTCTCCCTGATGATCGACGGCGCCTGGACCAAGGGCGCCGGCGGCCGCACCATTCCGGTGATCAATCCCGCAACCGAGGAAGTGATCGGCCAGGTGGCGCATGCCGAGAAGAGCGATCTCGATCGCGCGCTCGCCGCCGCCGACAAGGGTTTCAGGCAGTGGCGCAAGGTCTCGGCCTACGAGCGCTACAAGATCATGCGCAAGGCTGCCGACCTGATGCGCCAGCGCCTCGACGAGATCTGCACCATCATGACCATGGAGCAGGGCAAGCCCTTGTTCGAGGCCAAGGTCGAGACCAACCTCGCCGCCGACATCATCGACTGGATGGCCGAGGAGGGCCGCCGCACCTACGGCCGCATCGTGCCGGCGCGCGCCGACAACGTGTACCAGCTGGTGATGAAGGAGCCGGTCGGTCCGGTCGCGGCCTTCACGCCGTGGAACTTCCCGATCAACCAGGTGGTGCGCAAGGCCTCGGCGGCGCTGGCGACCGGCTGCTCGATCATCATCAAGGGACCCGAGGACACGCCGGGCTCGTGCGCCCAGCTCATCAAGGCCTTCGTCGATGCCGGCGTCCCGGCCGGCGTGATCCAGCTGGTCTACGGCGTGCCGTCGGAGATCAGCGCGTACCTGATCCCGCATCCGATCATCAAGAAGGTCACCTTCACCGGCTCGACTCCGGTCGGCAAGCAGCTCGCGGCGCTGGCCGGCGCGCACATGAAGCGCGTCACCATGGAGCTGGGCGGCCACGCCCCGGCCATCGTCTTCGAGGACGCCGACCTCGAACAGGCGGTGAATGTCCTGGGCGCCAACAAGTTCCGCAACGCCGGCCAGGTCTGCGTCGCGCCGACGCGCTTCCTGGTGCATGAGAAGGTCTATCCGGAGTTCGTCGAGCGTTTCACCGCCTACGCCAAGAACATGAAGGTCGGCAACGGCCTGGAGGCCGACACCAAGATGGGTCCGCTGGTGGCCGAGCGCCGGCTGCATGCCATGGACACGTTCGTCAGCGACGCCATCGCCAAGGGCGCCAAGATCCAGACCGGCGGCCAGCGCAAGGGCAACAAAGGCTACTTCTACGAGCCCACGGTGATGACCGACGTGCCGCTCAACGCCCGGATCATGAACGAGGAGCCGTTCGGTCCGCTGGCGCCGATCTCGCGGTTCAAGGACTTCGAGGGCGTGGTGAAGGAAGCCAATCGCCTCGACTGGGGCCTCGCCGCCTACGCCTACACCCGGAACACCAAGACCGCCGCGGCGATCGGCGCGGCCTTCGAAAGCGGCATGGTGTCGATCAACCACCATGGCCTTGCCCTGCCGGAAGTGCCGTTCGGCGGCGTCAAGGATTCCGGCTACGGCTCGGAGGGCGGCCTCGAGGCGCTCGAGGCCTATCTCAACACCAAGTTCGTGAGCCAGCTCGGCATGTGACGGAAACGGTCCTCTCGCGCTTGCGCGCGAGAGGACCGCGCCAGCTACAAGGCCCGCATAAACAACACCAGGTCCTGCTTCTCCTGCTGGGTGAGCTTGGTGCCCAGCACGAGATTGAAGAACTCGACGGTGTCGTCGAGAGTCATCAGGCGGTCGTCATGCAGGTAGGGCGGCGAGTCCTTGATGCCGCGCAGCGGGAAGGTCTTGATCGGCCCGTCGCTGCTGGCAAACCGGCCGTTGATCATCACCGGCTTGTAGAAGCGCTCGACCTGGAGGTTGTGCAGCAAGTTGTCGGTATAGTAGGGCGGCACATGGCAGGTGGCGCATTGCCCCTTGCCGAAGAAGACCTCCTGGCCATGCAATTCGGCGGGGCTGGCTTTCGCAGGATCGAGCTTGCCGAAGACATCGAGCTTGGGCGCCGGCGGGAAGTCCAGCAGCTCCTGGAACTCCGCCATGAAATGGACCTGGCTGCCGCGCTCCAGGATATTGACGCCTTTCTTGGTGGCGATGACCATGTCACCGTCGAAATAGGCGCCGCGCTGCTCGAATTCGGTGAAATCCTCGACCGTCTTCAGGGCCCGTTGTGAGCCGAACAGGCGCTGGATATTGACGCCGCGCAGCGGCGGCGTGTCGATGCGCCGGCGATGCTCCTGCGGGCGCACGTCGCCTGATTCGTGGGTCGCGCCATTGGTATGGCCGTTGGCGTGGCAGTCGAAGCAGGCGACGCCGCGGCTCGCCTTCTCCGACCGGCGATCCTCGGTCTGGTTGAACTGCTGCTGCGGGAACGGCGTCAACAGGAGCCGAAGCCCCTCGATATCCTTGGGATTGAGGATGCCGTTGAACAGTTCGTAGTAGTTGTCGATGGTGACCAGCTTGCCCTGCGACACGTCGCCGAGATCGGGCCGCACCGTCAAATACATCGGCGGGGGGAACTCGGGCAGGAACTGATCGGGAATGTCGAACTCGAGATCGAAGCGGGTGAGGTCGCGGCCCTCCTGCTTCTTGATTTCCTCGATCTCGAACTTCGGGAACACCATGCCGCCTTCCGCATGATTGGGATGGGGCAGCGGATAGAAGCCCGCCGGCAGGAGGTTCCTGTCGCGGATTTCCGACGGGCTCATGGTGGCGAGCTGATCCCACGTCGTTCCCGCCGGCAGCTTGACCCGCACGCCTTCCTGTATCGGCTTGCCGCGTGACATGGTGGCGCCGGTCGCGGGACGGTTGGCGAGGTCGTAGCGTTCGGCCAGCAGATCGGCCTGGCGCTTCTGGATGGCCGGTTGCGCCGCCTTCATGCGCGCCATGGTCGATGCCAAGGGTTCCTTGATGTCGACCGGCATGTAGCTGGTCGCGCCGCGCTGCGGTTCCTGTTGGGCGTGGGCGAGGGTGAAGGTGAGGCCGGCCGCCAAGGCACCGGCGGTCGTCAAGAGCAGCCAATAGCGTCCCGCTGGCTTCATAGAAATCCCCCCTCAACGCCGTGGGCTCGTGGAGGAACGCTGAGCGGCCGCAATGGTTGCAGTTGGCGATCAATCCACCCGGGCGCCGGAGGCCTTGATCACCGGCGCCCAGCGCTTCTCGCTGGCCGCCCGATAGGCGGCGGCGTCGGCCGGGCTCATCCACAGCGGCGTCGCGCCCTGCTTGAGGTAGCTCTTCTTGAGATCGTCGCTCTCCAGCGCCTTCTGGGTGAGCTCCGACAGTCTTTCGACCATGGCCGGCGGCAGGCCGGCCGGGCCGCAGATGCCGCCCCACGAATTGACCTCGTAGCCGGGCAGGAACTCGGCCATCGCCGGAATCTCCGGCGCCGCCGGGCTGCGCTGCAGCGAAGTGACGGCGAGGCCGACCGCCTTGTCGGCGCGTATCTGGGCGAGCGAGCCCGGGATATTGTCGAAGATCATGTCGACTTGGCCCGCCAGCAGATCCTGGGTCGCCGGCGCGCTGCCGCGATAGGGCACGTGCAGCAGGTCGATCTTGGCCATGAACTTGAAGAGCTCGCCGGCGAGATGAACCGTCGTGCCCGAGCCCGACGAGGCGAACGAATACTTGCCGGGATTGGCGCGCGCCAGCTTGATCAGTTCCGGCACCGTCTTGGCCGGAATGCCGGGCCGCACGATCAGGAGGTTGGGCAGCGACCACAGCATGGTGACCGCGGTGAAGTCCTTGGCCGGATCGAACGGCAGCTTGGCGTAGAGCGTGGGCGCGATGGCGTGGCTGGCGACGCTGTAGAGGCCGATCGTGTAGCCGTCGGGCGCCGCATGGGCGATCGCCTCGGCGCCGACATTGCCGCCCGAGCCGCCCTTGTTGTCGACGATGAACTGCTGGCCGGTGAGTTCGCTCAGCTTCTGGCAGGCGATGCGCGACAGCACATCGGTCGGCCCGCCGGCCGGGAAGGAGTTGATGTAGCGCACCGGCTTGGTGGGCCAGTCGTCGGCGGCGCGGGCAATGCCCGTGGCCAGCATCGGGGTGGCGAGCGCGCCGCCCGCCAGCACCAGCGTGCGGCGGCGGGACAGGGTGTTCTTCATGAGCGGGGAAACTCCATTCTTTCGTGGCTTTTTGGCGACAGTTGCAACATCAATAACGCCGAAATGAAAATCCCTGAGGAGATCGGTGATGCCGGATCGTGACGACCTTGGTTCGGCCTGGAAGGTGCCGCCCAGCCGCTACCTTGCGGGCCGTCCGGCCGAGCACCAGGTGGGCGCGCCGCGCTCGGTCTATGTCACGATGCCGGACGGTTGCCGCCTTGCCGTCGACGTCATTTTGCCCGACGGCGATGCCGACAAGCAGTGGCCGACCATCCTGATCCTCACGCCTTATGTGCGCCGCTTCGAAATGGCGGCCGGCAGTAATGTGGAGCCGTCGCCCAACTCCTACAAGTACCGCGACATGTTCGTGCCGCGCGGCTATGCGCTGGTCGTGGTCGATGCGCGCGGCACCGGCGCCAGCTTCGGCACGCGCGACGCCTTCCGCAGCCCGCGCGAGCGCGCCGACTATCGCGCCATCGCCGACTGGATCGTCGCCCAGCAATGGAGCGACGGCCGGATCGGCGCCACCGGCATCTCCTATCTCGGCGCGGCCTGCGATTTTCTCGCCAGCACCGGCCATCCGGCAGTGAAGGCGATCGCGCCGCTGTTCGCCGTGTGGGACACCTGGGCCGACAACTATTATCCCGGCGGCCTGCTGATCAAGAAGCTGGCGCGGGTCTACGACGAGCTGATGCTGGCGCTCGATCACGATCGCCGCGATCTGCGATCGAAGTTCAGCTACTTCGCCGACCCGGCGCTGCAGGGCCCGATGCCGGTCGACGCCGACAAGGACGGCGCGCTGGCGCGCGAGGCGGTGAAGGGGCATCTCGCGAATTTCCGCATGCCCGACTTCATCACCGAGTTCAAATTCCGCGACGATCCGCTGCCCTACGATCCCACCTTCACCAGCGCCTCGTTCAGCCCCTACAACTATCTCGACGAGATGCCCAAGGACGTGGCGGTCTATGCCATCTCCGGCTGGATGGACGGCGCGGGCTACGCCAACGGTACGCTGTCGCGTTTCCTGACGCTGCCCAATGCCGAGCGCAGGATCATGCTGGGCCCGTGGGATCACGGCGCGCGGGTCAACGCCTCGCCGTGGCGTTCGAGGGTCGAGCCCGAGCTGCCGGTGCTGAGCGAGGTGCTGCGCTTCTTCGACGAGCATCTGGCGGGCCGCAGCACGGGACTTATGGACGAGGACCCCATCCACTATTTCACCGTGCACGCCGAGGAGTGGCGCTCGGCCAGGAGCTGGCCACCGGTCAAGGGCAACCGGCAGTTCTTCACCGCGCCCGGCCATCAGCTCGCGGCGGCGCGGCCCAACGACGGCACGTCGGAGCCGTTCCAGGCCGACTTCACGGTCGGCAGCGGCACGCAAACCCGCTACGAGCGCATCGCCGGCATCGATGCCACGGCGTACTACGCCGACTGGAGCGAGCGCGAAGCCAAGCTGCCGGGCTTCACCACCGAGCCGCTCGCCCAGCCGCTCGAGATCGCCGGCCACCCGGTGGTGTCGCTGTGGCTTTCCTCGAGCGAGCCCGACGCGGCGGTGTTCGTCTATCTCTCCGAGGTCGAGGCCGACGGCACGTCGCGCTACGTCACCGAGGGCGTGCTGCGCGCCATCCATCGCGCCGAGGCGCCGGCGCCGCGCGCCTACCGCACGACCTGGCCGTGGCGCAGCTATGCCCGCAAGGACGCGCGGCCGATGCCGGCCGGCGAGCCGCAACTGCTGCGCTTCGCCCTCCTGCCGACGGCCTGGCGCTTCGCCGCCGGCAGCCGGCTGCGGCTGTCGATCGCCGGGGGCGATGCCGATCATTTCGTGCAGACGCCGCATGGCCGGCCGCCGCTGCTGACCTTGCTGAGCGGCGGCGAACGGGCCAGCGTGCTGGAATTGCCGACGCGCGAAGCATGAGATGACGGAGTAAAAGAAGGAGGCACGGGATGCGCGGCCCGGTCTGGTTCGTCGTCGCAGGATTGATCGCGGTCGCGGGCTTTGCCGGTGCGGTGTTCTATCTGATGCCGCGCCTCGCTGCCGCCGATGCAAGCATGATGCGGGTCGTCGTGCCGAGTGATGCCATGCTGGTGTTCGACAAGCCCGGCCCCTACATGATCTATCACGAGAAGAAGAGCACGGTGGACGGCCGCTACTATGCGTCGGACAACGTCGACGGCCTCAGCCTCGGGCTCACGGCGGACGAGACAGGCGCCCACGTGAAGCTGGTCGAGCCCACGACCACCACCAGCTACGAGATCGGCAATCGCAGCGGCACCTCGATCTACGCCTTCACGCTCGACCGGCCCGGCCGTTACCGGCTGTCGACGAACCTGGCCGGCGGCCGCGGCGATCCCAAGGCCGTGCTGGCGATCGGGCAGGGCGTCTTCGGCGCCCTGCTGGGCACGATCTTCGGCACCATCGCCATTGCCTTGGGCAGTCTGGGCGTAGCCGCCGCGATCGTGTTTACCGTTTTGTGGCAGCGCTCGAAGGCGGCCAAGTCGGCAGCGACGGACTAACTCTGGCGCTGGGGGCGCGCCACTCCAGTGGCGCGTCTTTTCATGCTCTTGTGGACTGCGAGCGTCTCGCTCGCTCATGGTCCTGCTCGCGGTCGCGAAGATCATGACGCGCCACTGGAGTGGCGCGCGCCCAGCAATGACATGATTCCAAACGATCGGTACGTGCTCTAATCTGCCGGCGCGCGTCCGCAGGGGCAGGGGGGAAGAATCGATGACCATCTCACGTCGCACCGCGCTGGGCGGCCTGCTGGTGGCGGGCGTCGCCGGTCCGCTGCGCGCCGCCGACTGGCCGGCGCATGCCATGAGTTGGCTCGTGCCGTTCCCGCCCGGCGGATCGAACGACATCTTTGCCCGCCCCGTGGCCGCGCATGTCGGCGAGAAGCTGGGCCAGCCCGTCGTGGTCGACAACCGCGGCGGCGCCGGCGGCACCATCGGCGGCATGGTGGCGGCGCGCGCCGCGCCCGACGGCTACACCTTGCTGGTCGGCAACACCGGTCTCACCTTCGCCAATGTGGTCTACGCCGAATCGGGCTTCGACCTGCAGCGCGACTTCACGGCGTTGAGCCTGCTGGCCCGCGTGCCGGTCGCCCTGGTGGTCAATCCCGCCAAGGTGGCGGCCAAGGACCTGGCCGGCTTCCTGGCGGCGGCGCGCCAGGCGCCGGGCACCATCAACATCGGCTCGTCGGGACTGGGCACGATCCCGCATCTCGCCATCGAGCTCCTGCAGCAGCGCGCCGGCATCAGGCTGAACCACGTGCCCTATCGCGGCGGCGGACAGGCCCTGCAGGACGTGGTGTCGGGCCAGATCGACGCGATGTTCACGCCGCTCAGCACCGTCGTGTCCTACGTGCAGTCGGGCCGGCTGCGCGCGCTGGCGGTCGCCTCGCGCCTGCGCCAGCCGATCCTGCCCGACCTGCCGACCTTCACCGAGGCGGGCGTCGCCGACTTTCGCGTCAGCTCGTGGTACGGCCTGTTCGCCCCCAAGGCGACGCCAACCGCGCCGCTCGACATTCTCCATGGCGCCATCCAGGCGGCGCTGGGCAGCGACGACGTCAAGAAGATCTGGGCCGAGCAGGGCGCCACCGTCACCCTGGAAAGCCGCCAGGCCTTCGCCGACTTCGTGAAGGAAGAGGTCGAGCGCTGGACGGCCATCGCCAAGGTCACCGGCATTCCGATGGAGTGATAGCACCGTCGTAATCATGGCTGGGCGCGCGCCACTCCAGTGGCGCGTCTTCTCATGAATCGCGCCACTGGAGTGGCGCGCCCCCAGCGACAGAGGTGGAGGAAACGATGAAGGTCAAAGGCTACGAAGTCTTCAGGTGCGACGCGGGATGGCGGACCTTCTCGTTTCTCAAGATCGTGACGGCCGACGGCATCGTCGGCTGGTCGGAGTACAACGAGAGCTTCGGCAGCCCCGGACTGTCGGGCGTGATCGAGGCGATGATGCCCAGCGTAATCGGCATGGACCCGATGGACATCGAGCTGGTCAACGCCGTGCTGGCGACCCGCTCGACCCAGTCGCGTGGCGGCGTCGTGCGCCAGGCCGTGGCCGCCATCGAGAACGCGCTGTTCGACATCAAGGGCAAGGCGCTGGGCGTTCCCGTCTACCGGCTGTTCGGCGGAAAGCTGCGCGAGCGCATTCCGGTCTACTGGTCGCATTGCGGCTCCTACCGCATGCGCAATCCCGAGATCGTCGGCACGCCGCCGGTGCGCACCTACGAGGATTTCACCAAGGTCGGCGAGGAGGTCAAGGCCCGGGGCTTCACCGCCTGCAAGACCAACATCGCCATCGAGATCGACGGCAAGGTCACGGCCTACCGGCCGGGCTTCGTGGTCGGCCGCGGCTTTCCCGAGCGCAACTGGGACGCCTTCATCGCCCGCAGCGCCGCCCGCACGGTCGAGGCCTTCCGCCAGGGCGTGGGGCCCGATGTCGGCATCATGCTCGACACCAACTTCCATTTCCGCACCGAAGGCTTCCGGCGCATCGCCGAGGCGGTGGGACCGGCCAAGCTCACCTGGCTCGAACTGGACGCGCACGACCCCAAGTCGATCGCGCTTCTGCGCCGCGACGCGCCCTGCCCGATCGCCTCGGGCGAGACGCTGCTGGAGCGCCGCGACTTCCGGCCGTACTTCGAGGCCTACGCCTTCGACACCGCCATCGTCGACGTGATCTGGAACGGCTTCTACGAATCGCTCAAGATCGCGGCGATGGCCGACGTCTACGAGGTGAACGTGGCGCCGCACAATTTCTACGGCCATCTCGCGAGCGCCATCAGCGCGCATTTCTGCGCCGCGGTGCCCAACTTCCGCATCATGGAGATCGATATCGACGGCGTGCCGTGGCGCGACGACATCGTCGACACGCCGGCGGCGTTCGACAAGGGCGACTACATCCTGCCCAAGGGCCCCGGCTGGGGCGTCGAGGTCAACGAGGCCGGATTGCGCAAGCATCCGCCCAAGTGAGCCGGCCGACGGCGGCGACGTGCAAGCCGTCGTCCTTCGCTTACGCTCAGGACGACAGGGTCTTACGGCAGGACCGGCTACTGCACCGGATCGAGCACCACGACCGGAATCTCGCGCTCGGTCTTCTTCTGGTAGTCGGTGTAGGGCGGCCAGAACTTGATGGCCTCCTGCCACAGCCTGGCGCGCTCGGCGCCTGAGGCGGTGCGCGCCCGCGCCTTCAGTTTCTGGGTGCCGACCTGGACCTCGACCTCGGGGTTGGCGAGGATGTTCTTGTACCAGCCGGGATGCTCCGGCGCGCCGCCCTTGGAGGCGACGATGATGTAGCCGTTGCCGGCCTTGCCGTAGAACAGCGGGAAGATGTACTTCTCGCCCGACTTGCGGCCCGTCGTCGTCAGCAGCAGCGCCGGCACCTCGAGGTCGCCGTAGTTGGGCGGCTTGATCTTGTAGATGTGGCCGTCCTTGCCGCCGCTCGACAGGTACTTGTTGGCGTGATCGACCATCCATTGCGGCATCTTGGGAGCGAGCTTGGCTTCCATCACTGTCTCCTTGTGCGTCTGCGGGTGATGGCCGTGTAATAGCACGATACCGAAGGCAGTCTCCAACGGAGGAAACACCATGAATGCCGATGCCAAGAAGACCGTGCTGCGCATGATCCCCTACGGGATCTACGTGCTCACGGCGGACGACGGTAAGGGCAACATTGCGGCGGCGACGGTGAACTGGGTCACGCAGACCGCCTTCGCGCCGCCGCTGGTCGTGCTCGGGGTCAAGACCGACTCGGGCGCCTACCAGACCATCAAGACGGCGAAGACCTTCGCCCTCAACATGCTGGGCAAGGACCAGAAGAGCCTGGCCTTCACCTTCTTCCGGCCGGCCGACGTCAGCGACGGCAAGCTGAGCGGCCAGGCCTACCGCAAGGGCGCGACCGGCGCGCCGCTGCTGGTCGACGCGCCGGGCGCGGTCGAGTGCAAGGTGACGAGCATCGTCGAGCAGGGCGACCACCACGTCGTCGTCGGCGAGGTGATCGAGGCCCATCTCAACAAGCCGCCGGCAGGACGGCCGGATGGCGCGATCCTCGAGATGAAGGATCTCGGCGACAACGTCTTCTACGGCGGCTAGCGCGGATCCCGAAACGCCAGCACCACACACCACCTCATCCTTCGAGACGCACGCCTTCGGCGTGCTCCTCAGGATGAGGTGGTTTCGTTGATCGCGCATTGCCGCTAGGCCGCGGGGGTTTCCGCAGTTTCCGCAAGCGTTTTGCCAATCAGCGCCGGGTTGACGTCCCAGCGCAGCGCCGGCCGGCCGTTGCCGGCATAGTCGACCTCGGCCTTGCGTAAAAAGCCTCCGCGCTCCAGCGACCGGATCACCTGCAGCGCCTGATGCGCGTTCAGCGCCTGGCCGAGCGCGTCGCGGCGCACGTCCTCGCGGCTGATCTGGCTGGCCCTGCGGGCGCGGATCCAGGCCAGCACCTGGCGCATCAGGCGCTCGCCGTCCGACGGGAAGGCGCGGGCCAGGACCGCGCGCGCATGGACCCGGAAATACTCCCAGAGGAAGCAGGCCGAGGACAACGTGTCGCCGATGATGGTGCGGGGCGGCGTGACGGCGGGCGAGGCGTTCACGGCCCACGCGAGCAACGCGAGTGCCAACGCCAGCCGCACGATCATGCCGCGCCCCTTGCCCAGCCAGGCCGCCTCGATGCCGTCACCGCGCTGCCGCTCGCTCTGGAGATCCCGGTGCAGCCGGGCGAGATGGCTGTCGAGACCCTGGCGCGCCTGTTCGTTGAGCGTCAGCACCAGCGGCCGGGCGGGATCGCCGGCGACGCGGGCGATGTGCTGCAGGGCGTTCACCGCGTCGCTCTCGCGGCAGGCCGGCAGCTCGAGGAAGGAGCGCCAGGGCGCGGGCTTGGGCCAGGCATAGAGGAAGCGGGCGGCGCGGCCGTCGTCGCTGCCGCGCAACGCCGTGTCGAGGCGCGCCGGATCGAGGCAGCCGATGATGCTGATGGCCGGGCTGCCCGGACCCTGCGCCGTCCTGAGCGGCGACCAGCTGTCGAGCAGCGCACTCAGATGGCGCGGCTCGCCGCGGCCATTGCAGCCGAGCGCGGCAAGCCACGCGGCGGGCTCGTCGCGCCACAACAGCGCGCCCGCCGGCCGCTTGGTGGCGGCCGCGAGCAGCGCGGGCAGGTTGGTGTCGCGATCGACCACGGCGGAGCCGCGTCCTTCCCGCGCCATCATCCGCTCGGCGCCGGCGAGCGCGCGGCGCAGCGCCTCGAGCGCCGGCGTCTTGCCATTCGACGGCCCGCCGACCAGCGCCTGCCACAGGATCATGGGCTCGCTCCACGAGTCGGTGATCTGTGCCACGACGCCCGCGCCGCAGACGCCGGCGATCGACGCCAGCAACGCCTGCACGACGTAGTCGACGGGCGCACTGGCGCCGTGCGCGGTCTCGCTCACCCAGGCGCGCCACCATGGCGGCAGCCAGTGCAGCGGGAAGTCGGGCAGCGACGGGCGGCCCTCCTCCAGCAGGCTGGGGTCGGTTTCGGGCCAGGCGTCCGGGCTCTTGGCGACGGGGAGTTCAGCAATGGCGGACATGGGAGGCTCCTAACTTTCTCCTCTTCCTCTGGTGGGCAGGGCTGTCGCAAATGACTATCCATTCCGTCATCCCGAGCGAAGCCGCCCAAAGGGCGGCGTAGTCGAGGGACCTCTTCTTGCTACCGAGGCAACAGAAAAGGTCCCTCCACTGCGCCTCGCTGCGCTCGGCTCCGGTCGGGATGACGGAAGTTTTTGCCATATGCGATAGCCCTAACCCGGCGGGGAGAGGAACTTGAAGGTCATGACTGCACCGAGTGCACTTGCAGTCGTTCGGCCGCGCTCCGAAGAGACTCTTCAGCTTCGCTCCGAACAGGCGTCGCGCGCGCATGCTCTGCCCTGGCGGCCAGGCGTGCCCTTTCCGACGAGGCCTCGAGCTCGCTCACCCAATTCCGGCGGTCCTCCTCCGCGACGAGCGGCCGGTTCTCGCGCCACTGCTCGGGCCGGCGATTGCGCAGCCAGAAGATGCAGGCGCGGACATCGGGCTGCAGCTGCACGGTGTAGTTTGCCGTCACCGGCTGGCCGCGATGGCAGAAGATCTTGGTCATCTTCTGCTCCATTCCCGTGGCGCGCGCGAACAGCGCCGAGACGACTCGCCCGTCGGCGACCTCGCGGCCCTGGCGTACAGCGTCGCTAAACTCGGCGATCGTCGCGATCCAGTTGTCGATGGTGCGCCGGCACACCTCGAAACGCTCGGCGAGGGTGTCGTTGGTCGCGCCCAGCATACAGGCTTGGCGGGCAATTTCGGCGTTCTCGGGCTTGTATGTGGTCGGACGTCCACCGGCCATGGCGATGCTCCTCGGCTCGTTCGTCCAAATCATCTAAGTGATACTATAGTAATAGTCAAGTGGCACTTTTAACGATTTCGGAAGGAAGTTTTTGCGCACCATCCTGCGCACAAACTCGATCTCATGTGCTGGCAATGCTTGCATGCATGGCGTATTGGAAGTCCAGAGCGCTATCCATCGTAAGTATTGACTTACTGTAAGTAACGGCTTACGCTTGTTCGATGGCTCAGGCGCCGGCGATTCGACTCGACAAAGCATTCCATGCATTCGCCGACCCCACGCGCCGGCGGGTGTTCGAGCGGCTGCGTCGCCGCACCCGCTCGGTGCGGGAGATCGCCCAAGGGATGGACGTCAGCCGTCCGGCGGTGTCCCAGCATCTGAAGGTGCTGCAGGAAGCCGGGCTGGTCCGCGTGCGCAGCGAGGGCACGCGGCGGCTCTATTCGGTCGAGCCGCGCGGTTTCGAGGCGGTGCGCGACTGGCTGGATGGCTTCTGGGACGAGGCTCTGAGCGCCTTCAAAGCGACTGCCGAACGCGAAGCTGCCAGGGAGAGGAAACAATGACGACGGCGCCCGACAAGCCTGGCATCGGCGACCCCAACAGCGTGCGTAAGACGGTGACCGTCCAGGCTCCGCTTGCGCTGGCGTGGAAGGTCTTCACGGAGAAGATGGGAACGTGGTGGCCTTTGGCCGCCTACAAGATCGGCAAGGCCAATGCGGTGGACGCGATCATCGAGCCGCATGTCGGCGGTCGCTGGTACGAGCGCGGCGACGACGGCAGCACGTGCCAATGGGGCAGCGTCCTTTCCTGGGAGCCGCCGTCGCGACTGGTGCTGTCCTGGGACATCGATGCCAACTGGCAATACGATCCGGACTTGGGGACGGAGATCGAGGTGCGCTTCATCGCCCAGGGCAGCGCTTCGACTCGCGTCGAGCTGGAGCATCGCAAACTCGACCGTTTCGGCGCCCGTCGCGACGAGATGCGGCGCATCTTCGAAACCGAAGGCGACTGGGGCCGCCTCCTCACCGCGTTTGCCGCTCGCGCCGCCGGGGAAGCGAACCCATGACAGCTGCTCAACACGCGTCCATCAAGCTCTTCCAGTTCCCGCGCCTGTTCGGGATCCCGAACCTCAGCCCGTTCTGCTGCAAGCTCGAGACGTGGTTGCGTATCGCCGGGCTTCCTTACGAGATCGTCGACACGCCCAATCCGCGCAACGGCCCGAAGGGCAAGTTGCCCTTCATCGAGGATGGCGGGGTGCGCATTCCGGATACGTCGCGCATCATCGAGCACCTGACGAAGACACGCGGCGTCGATCCGGATGCGCATCTCGATCGGATGCAACACGCCACCGCGCTCCTCGTCCAGCGCACGCTGGAGGAGCACTACGCCTTCGTGCTGGCCTATACGCATCTTGTCAGCGATGAAGGCATGCGACACGCGGACGAGCGGTTCGCATCCTTGCCGGCGATCGCGCGCCCGCTGGTCGCCCGCCTGCTGCGCCGAACCGTCAAGGGCATACTGTGGAAGCAAGGTATTTTGCGCCTCGCGCACGAGGGGATCGTCGAGGCGGCCGTGCGCGACTGGCAGGCGGTGCTGGCCTTCAAGTCGAATGGCCCGTTTTTCTTCGGCGACAAGCCGAGCGGAACCGATGCAATCGTCTTTGGTGCGTTGGCGACGACCGTGCTGACGCCCATCGAGACGCCGATCCGCGACTTTCTCAGGGCGCAGCCGGATTGCCTCGCCTATGCCGAACGCATGATGGCGCGGTTCTATCCCGACCTGCCCGGAGCACATTAAGCGCATCTAGACGATGAGAGGGCGCAGCCGCTGGCGGGCGGCGCGCAGTGCGTCTTCGACCTCAAGGGCCTCGCTGCCTTCGGCGAACAGGAAGCCGAGATAGCGATCGCCCCAGGGCAGGGGTCGAACCGTCGCGCCCATCGGGATCGTGATCGAAAGACCGGTGATGCCGGGAACAGCCAAGGCCTCCTCCCGCCCGCCGACGCTTTCCAGCACGCCGGCGCGCTCGACCGGCAGCATGAGGACACCGGCGGCGCCGGGGCGCCGGGAGGCCACGACAGTGCCGCCCAGGGCATTGAGCAGGATCATCATCTCGAGGCTCATGTCGCCGAGGAAGCGGAGCGAGCGCGAGCAGAGACCGCCGATCGAGCGGGCGGCAAGCTCCAGCATGACGGGTCTTGCCTGTCCCGCCCTGCTGTCGACGCGGAGCTCGGCGTGGATCGGGCCGTGATGCAGCCCGAGGGCCCGCGCCGCGCGCTCCGCAAGGTCTGTCGCCTCGGCAAGCGTCGCCTCGGGCAGTCGAGACGGTGTCACCAGCAGCGTCTCCTCGAAGGTCGGGCCTTCCGGTGTATCGGGCTTGTCGAAGACCGCGGTGACTGCCAGCGAACCGGCCGTCAGGAGACCATCGATGCTCACTTCCCATCCGGGCACGTATTCTTCGAGCAGGACCGCCTCCTGATCGCCGTTGCTTTGGGCAAGGATGGCGCGGATCTCCCTCACCGCGGCCAACAGGCCGGCGTCATCGTCGACGCGCAGCACGCCCCGGCTGGCGCTGAGCGAGACCGGCTTTGCGATGCACGGCAAGCCCACTGCTTGCGCCGCTTCGAGCAGGTGCGGTTCGCCCGCATCCGCGGCCATGACGTGAAAGCCCGGCTGGGCCACGCCGGCCTCGGCCCACAGACGCCGTTGGATCGCCTTGTCGGCGGCGGCGATGACGGCGTCGACGCTGTTGTGGGCAAGCCCGAGCTCGCCTGCCAGCCGCGCCGCCAGCGGCAGCATCTGTGCATCGACGCCGACCACCGCATCCACCCGGCCGACCGTCGCCAGAAGCCGGCGGACGCTGCCCTCGGGATCGCGTGGGTCGATCGGCACGACCGGCTTGCCGCCCAGAGGCAGCGCGCCATCGCTTCCGATCACGACATCGAGCTCGAGCTGGTTGGCTGCGAGCACGAAGTCGGTCGCCCTGTAGGTGACCGGGGGGACCAGCAGCAGGACGCGCCGGCCTTTGATGTCGATCATCGCTTAGCCGGCGAATAGAAGGGCTCGCGGCCGGCTTGGTGATCGGTGACGTCCGTCAGCCCGACGATGCCGGGCACGCTGGCCCGCAGCATCGGCTCGATGCCCTGGCGCAGCGTCACCTCTGCCAGGCTGCAGCCTTGGCATCCGCCTTCGAGGCGCAGGCGGACCCAGCCTTCCTCCACCGCCACCAGGCTCGCATGTCCGCGATGGGCACCAATCACGGGATTGACCTCGCGATCGAGCACGGCGCGCACGAGGTCCTCGACGTCGCTCGCGGCGCCCGCTTCGGCCGGCGCGACGCCGGGGCCCACCATGCGCACGCCCGCCACCTCGGGGACGGCATGGCGGATCAGCGCTTCGATGCGCGCGCGAAGCGGCAGCGCTGCGCCGGGCGAGCCGGTCATCTCGAGGATCACCGTGCCGTTCTCGACGCCCAGCACGCGGATCTCGCCGCCGCGCGCGATCACCGACGGCAGCACGCTCGCCTGCAGCGCGGCGGCGACCCTGTCAGTCAGGTCCACGGGAACGCCCCTCGTGCTGGCCGGCGTCGAGCGCCGCTTCCAGGTCGGCGATGAGATCCGCGGGGGCCTCGATTCCGACCGACAGGCGCAAGAGGTCGTCGGGGACCGGCGAAGAGGGTCCCTCCATGCTGCTGCGGTGCTCGATCAGGCTTTCCACGCCGCCAAGCGAGGTCGCGCGCTTGAACACCTTGACGGCGGCGAGCACGGCCCGCGCCCGATCGGCGCCGCCCGCCACCCGCAGCGACAGCATGCCGCCGAACCCGCCGTTCATCTGACGCGCCGCGATCGCATGACCGGGGTGTGACGGCAGGCCGGGATAGAGCACGGCGCTGAGGCCCGGATGCCTCTCGAAGTGCCGGGCGATCGCCAGCGCCGTCTCCGACGCCCGCCGCACGCGCAGAAACAGGGTCCGCATGCCGCGCACCAGCAGCCAGGCCTCGAACGGGCCCGGCACGGCGCCGGCCGTCCGGCGCCACGACCGCATCCGCTGCCAGAACGGATCGTCGCGCGCGCTCAGCACCGCGCCGGCAAGGACGTCGCTGTGGCCGTTGAGATACTTCGTGGCGGAGTGCACGACGAGGTCGGCGCCGAGCTCCAGCGGCCGCGTGAGCACGGGCGTCGGCACCGTATTGTCGACGGCGACGCGCGCGCCCGCGGCGTGCGCGAGGTCGCACACGGCCCTGATATCGGTGACGTCCCAGGTCGGGTTTGCCGGCGTCTCCACCCAGACCAGCCGCGTGGCCCCCGGGCGGATGGCCATCGCCACGGCGCGGAGATCGCCGGTGTCCACGAATTCGACATCGAGGCCCCAGGAAAGGCCGAACTCGGCCAGCCATTTGCGGACGCCCCAATAGAGCACCCGCGCGACGACGACATGGTCGCCGGGCAGCAGGGACTGGAAGACCGCGATGGCTGCGGCCATGCCGGAGGCGAACAGGATGCAGTTTTTGCCGCCTTCGAGCATCGCCAGCATCCGCTCGGCCTGCTCGTAGGTCGGATTGTCGGCCCGTGTGTAGACCCGGCCCTGATGGTAGGAACCGTCGGACGCCTGCTCGTAGGTGGTGGACAGGCTGATGGCCGGCGTCAGGGCGCCGGACACCGGATCGACCTCGCCCAGCGCCTGCGCCACCAATGTCTCCGGCGATCGTTGCGAGCCCTTCATCACGTCGCTCCGTTGAAGCTTGGCCGCAGTCTTACGCCAATGGCTGACGCAGACGGTCCAGGGTGGGGATCTAGCCCGAGTTGACCGAACCGACCGGCAAGCCCGCCGCCTTCCATTCCGGGAAGCCGTCCTCGAGCCGCCGCGCATCGTAGCCCTTTGCCCGGAGCGCAGCGACGGCCTCGAACGACAGCACGCAGTAGGGACCGCGGCAGTAGGCGACAATCTGCGCCCGCTTGGGCAGTTTCGACAACCGCTTGCCGAGCTGCGGCAAGGGAATGTTGAGCGCGCCCGGCAGATGGCCCTGCGCGAACTCGTCTTCGGGCCGCACGTCGAGCAGTAGGACGCTCTTGTCCTTCAGCCGCTTCACGAGGTCCCTGCGCGACACCGGCTCCAGCGAGTCGAGTCGCCCGAAATAATCGGCGACGATGGCGTTCAGCTCGGCGCGGCTGTGCTCGGCGTAGCGTCGCAAGGCGGCCAGCAGCTCGATCACCGGGCCGTCGCCCAGCCGGTAGAGCACCTGCTTGCCGTCGCGCCGCGCGCGCACGAGAGCCGCCCGCCGCAGCACCTGGAGGTGCTGCGAGGCGTTGGCCACCGACAAGCCGGTGAGCTGGGCCAGCCGTTCGACCGGCCGTTCGCCCTGGGCGACATGCTCGAGCAATTCCAGGCGGTTGGCCTGGCCCAACACGCGGGCCAGCTCGGCGAACTGCTCGAACACTTCGGATTTTGGAGTCATTCAATTGATAACTTGACTGTTTGAACGATACGCGTCAAGGGTCCGCGCAGGGATTCCCCCAGGGCGCGCCGTGCCGACCGAAACGATCATCCGACTTGCCTTCTTCCTGGGTGTGCTGGGCCTCGTTGCGGCCTGGGAGGCGCTCGCGCCGAGCCGCCGCCGGGCGCTCGGGCGCTGGACGCGCTGGCCGAGCAATCTTGCCATCACCGCTCTTAACGCGGCGCTGGTACGCCTCGCCCTCCCGGTCGCGGCCACGGGCTTCGCCCTTCTCTACGAGCAACACGGCTGGGGCCCGCTGAACGCGCTCGACCTGCCGCGCTGGCTGGCGATCGCGCTCGGCGTGCTCGCCCTCGATCTGGTGATCTATCTGCAGCACGTGCTGTTCCACGCCGTGCCGACGCTGTGGCGCCTGCATCGCATGCATCACGCCGACCTCGATATCGACGTCACCACCGGTGCCCGCTTCCATCCTGTCGAGATCGTGGTGTCGATGGCAATCAAGCTTGCCGCCATCGCCGCCCTTGGCGCACCGATGGAGGCCGTGCTGGCGTTCGAGATCCTCCTAAACGCCACCTCCATGTTCAACCACGGCAACATCCGCCTGCCGTCGAGTCTCGATCGCGTACTGCGATGGATCGTCGTCACGCCCGACATGCATCGCGTGCACCATTCGATCGTGCCGCGGGAAACCAACAGCAACTTCGGGTTCAACATGCCGTGGTGGGACCGGCTTTTCGGCACCTATCGCGGCCAGCCCGAGGCTGGCCACGAAGCCATGACCATCGGCATCTCGCAATTCCGCTCGCCGCGCGAGCAGTGGCTCGACCGCATGCTCACCCAGCCCTTTCGGGAGGACGCCCTCGACTATCCGTTCGACGGCGGTCGCACAGGCGGCGGATCCGGTCGCGAGGCGCGGAGCAGGCCGTGACCTCGCGTCGTCCCTAAGGTCTGTGGTCGGGTCCTCGTATTGCAGGAGTCCGACATACCCGGAGTACCGATGGTTCCCTGTTTTTGTATAGGCATGGCGGACCAATCGGGGATTCGAACCCAAGATTGCTGTTTGACCATTGCAACATTCAGTGCATCGGA
>Ga0210389_10000918_pt1 | contig 24876 bp, 19 predicted proteins | sample IncBWH28OmetaG_FD_160127 | JGI IMG/M metagenome (GOLD analysis project Ga0210389, IMG submission 160127) | Forest soil microbial communities from Barre Woods Harvard Forest LTER site, Petersham, Massachusetts, United States - Inc-BW-H-28-O ...
AGCCAGCCGGCCAACGGCAGCCAGCCGGCCAACGGCAGCCAGCCGGCCAACGGCAGCCAGCCGGCCAACGGCAGCCAGCCGGCCAACGGCAGCCAGCCGCAGGCCAGGCAGTGGCCGAACGTGGGCCCGGCGGCCCCGATCGCGCTGATCCGGCAACCCGGGCAACCTGGGCGGCCCGCGCAATCCCCCGCCGTTCCCGGGGCACCCGCACCCACTCCGGTACCGCCGGCAACTCCGGTACCGCCGTCAACTCCGGTACCGCCGTCAACTCCGGTACCGCCGTCAACTCCGGTGCCCGCGGAAGCCCCGCTCCCGCCGCCCAAACCGCCGCAGGCGCCCGGCCAGCACCCCGCGGTGACTGTCGAGCGTGCCCTGAGCGGCCCGAGCAAGGACCGGAACCTCTCCTGGCGCGGCAAGGTCAAGGTCGTCACCGGCAAGACCCAGGGCCCTGGCGCCAGGGACCAGGAGGCGCTGGACCGCGCGCGGGCACGACTGCCGCTCCGGCAAGCCAAGCGCGTCCTCATGCTCGGCTGCACCAGCGGCGCCGGCCAGACCGTGACGACGCTCATGACTGGTCATATCCTCGCGAGCCTGCGGGAGCACCCGGTTGCCGCCGTGGATCTCAACGACGGCACGCTGGCGCGCTACAGTGCCCCCGCCGCCTGGCTCGAGGAGGTCCTCAAGGGGCAGTCGCCGCGGAAGAAGACGACGCCTAGGCCGGACGGGCTCAACCCGAACGCGAAGGACACGCAGGCTCGCCTGGACGTGATCGCGTCCCATGACCCGATCAACGACGGTGACGAGCTCAAGCTGGCGGTCCAGCTCGCCCGCCACTACCCGGTGACGATGCTCGACCCGGGTGCGCACGGCCTCACCAAGCTGCTCAAGGTCGCCGACCAGCTCGTGATCGTCGTCCCGGCCAGCGTCGAGGCGGCGGGCGCGCTGGCGGACACGCGGGAATGGCTCGAGGCGCATGGCTTCGGCGACCTCGCCGCCCACAGCGTCACGTTGATCAACGGTGTCAGCCGCCGTAGCCTGCCTGACGTCGAGCAGGCGGAGTCGGTCGCCCGCGGACGGTGCCGTGCGATCGTCCGCGTCCCGTGGGACGAGATGCTGCCGGTCGGTGTGGCCGGGCCGTCCACTCTCCGCCCGCAGACCCGTGTCGCGTACACCGCGCTGGCGGGGGTGCTGGTCGCTGGCATGGCCGCCGCGCCGGTAAGGGTCGGGCCATGATCCCCAGAAGGAACCGTGGCGCCTGCGCGGCGCCCGACGACCTCGCCGTAACGGCAGACACCGCAGTGGCAGACGCCGTAATGGCCGTAGTGATGGAGATGGATGTTCGGTGAGCGCGAAGACGAAGGGCCGAAGCAGGCTGGCCATCCGGTACTTCGACGACCGGATCTTGCTGACGGAAACGCACGCCTGGGCGTACTACCGCGTGCCGTCGGTGTCGTATGAGTTCACGACGCCCGACGACCGCGAGGCGCTCGCGACCAACATCACCGTGGCCCTGGCCGCCATCAGGATGCAGGACGCCGAGGTGCACCTGCGGATCGCGCACCGGCCTTACCCGACGGTGGAGTGGGCGATGGGGCTGGACGCCACGTCCGATGCCGGCCCCGGCTGGCGGGAGTACCTGGAGCAGATCTACCAGCACGTGTGGGCGAAGGATTTCTGGTCCAAGGAGATCTATCTCGGCGTCCGGCTGGGACAGCGCGGTGGCCTGCACATGTCTGGCGGCGCGCTCACCACCTTGCTGAACTCCTACCGTGCCACCGAACGGACGCTCGGCATCGACGACGAGGCGATCGGCGCCAGCGAGATCGCCAAGTGGACCGAGCTGTCCGAGCGCCTCGGCCGCGCGCTCACCTCCAGCGCGCTCGCCGCCCGCCACGCCACGTCGAACGAGGTGGCATGGCTGGTGCGGCACACCCTGATGGGGTCGCTCGGTGACCCGCCGCCGTCGGCGGCCCGCCGCCGGACTTGGGGCGCGGGTGAGATCGAGCAGCTGTACGAGGGGCAGGTACACAACGGCCGCACGCTGCTCCGGCTGGAACACGCCGAGGGCGAGTCGTACGCGGCGTTCCTGTCGTTCGCGCGGTTCCCGGACGTGATGAGCTTCCCCGACGGCGAGCCCTGGCTGCACTACGCCGACTCGCTGCCGTTCCCGGTCGAGGTCAGCTCGCGCATGAAGCTGATCCCGCCGGCCCGCGCGAGCAAGGACGTCGGCCGGCGTCTCGCCCACGCGCGGGACATGGACATGCACATCCGCGAGGCGGGTGCGGAAGCGCCGATCGCCCTCGCCGAGCAGATCGCCGCCGCGCGGATGCTCGAGCACGGGATCACGAAAGAGCGGCTGCCGTTCGTCTACGGCTGGCACCGCCTGATCGTGAGCGCGCCGACGCGGGAGCTGTGCGTCCGTCGCGTGGAGGCGCTCACCGAGCACTACCGGGATATCGGCATCGACATCGTCAACTCCACCGGCGACCAGTTCTCGCTGCTCAACGAGGCGCTGCCGGGTGACCGTATCCGGCTGTCCTCCTATGTGCAGCGCCAGCCGCTGTACACGATCGCGGGCGGCATGCCGACCGCGACGGTGGAGCTGGGCGACCGGGTCGCGGATGGCGTCGGCTGGATCGGCCCGTACATCGGCGAGACGCTGGGCCGTGCCCGTTCGGTGGTGCACTTCGACCCGATGCTCGCGGCGGCCCGGAACCGGCCGACCGCGGTCGCCATCACCGGCGAGCCGGGCGGCGGCAAGACTACCCTCGCGATGCTGCTGATGTACCAGCTGGCGCTGCGCGGGGCCACGATCGCGGTCATCGACCCGAAGGGCGATGCCGAACCGCTCGTGGAGTTCCTCAACCGGTCCGGGCGGAAGGCGCGGGTGCTGCCCCTCGGCTCGGCGGCGGCGGGGCTGCTCGACCCGTTCCAGTTCGGGGACGACCTGGCCGAGAAGCGGACGATGGCCACGGAGACCCTCCGCCTGCTGCTGCCGCGGATGAGCGAGGAACGCGAGAGCGCGATGGTCCAGGCGGTCGGCGCGGTGGCGGCCGCGCCCCGGCCTAGCCTCGGCAAGGTCGTCAGGCACCTGGAGGAGTCCGATGACCCGGCGTGGAAGAACCTTGGCGCCGTCATGCGCTCGATCTCCGAGATGCGCCTGGCCAGGCTGTGCTTCGCGCCGTCGGGCGGGCAGCAAATCGACGCGGAGGGCTGGACCACCGTCTTCACGCTGGGCGGGCTCACGCTCCCGGACATGTCGACCGACCGGGACGACTACTCCTACGAGCAGCGGCTGTCGGTCGCGCTGCTCTACCTTGTATCGCAGTTCGCGCGGCGCCTGCTGAATCACATCGACCGCACGACGCCGAAGGCGATCTTCCTAGACGAGGCGTGGGCCATCACATCCACGCCCGAGGGCGCCAAGCTCGTTCCCGAGGTGTCCCGGATGGGCCGGTCCCGCAACACCGCGCTCGTCCTCATCTCCCAGAACGCTGGCGACCTGCTGAACGAGCAGGTAACCAACTGCCTGTCCAGCGTGTTCGCGTTCCGCTCGTCGGAACGTGCCGAGGTGGCGAACGTGCTGTCGCTCCTCGGCGTAGAGCCGTCCGAGGAGCACAAAGCCACCCTTCGTGCCCTCGGCAACGGTGAGTGTGTATTCCGTGATCTCGACGACCGAGCGGGCCGCATCGGCGTCGATCTCGTATCCGAAGAACTACGGGACTGGATCGATACCAACCCCACGCGTGCCCGCCGTCCGCAACCACAGCCGGCGGCGACAAGCAACTCCTAATCTCCCCTCCGCCGTACAGGAGCCCACCCAATGGCTGAACCGCACCTCCGCACGAGGCGAAAGCGTCCGGTCCGGATCGTCTTGTTCCTGATTAGCGCGATGATCACCGTCGTGGTCGCGGGGCTGTTCCTCGCGCGCCCCGCCGCGGCGTCGACGTCCGCGCCTAGCAGTACCGTCGCCGCCACCGCCGCCGCCCGTGACATTGCCCCCGTTAACTACGTTGTTCCCGTCCAGACCGCCACGACGACCGCTTACGAGCAGCGGGACGCACCCTCCGGCGGGGCCTGCTCAGTACCGGGCATCGGAGACTTCGGTGAACTGCTCGGCCTGTGCCAGAGCGGTTCGGGTGCGCTTGGGGACCTGAACAACGTCTGCGAGCCGTCGGTGCCGCAGCCCGAACTGGCGGACAGCGGGATCGACTCGATGGTCGCCCCGCCCGGCGGCAGCACGGGCGGGAAGACGCTGTACGACAACTACGGCGTCTCCGGGCAGTACTGGTCGGCCTACGGCCTCCAGTGCTCGGACCTGACCTCGTTGATTGGCAACAACGTCGCCGGCATGGTTCTCAACGCGGCCGAATCCCTCGACCGGGTCACGATCACCGTCTACCAGTCGGCGGCGGGCAACGGGATCCTGGCCTGGCTGCAGAGCTCGGTCAACAAGCTGATCAGCGCGCTCGGCAGCGCGATCTACTTCCCGTTCCTGGCACCGGTGGTGATCATCGGCGCGATCTGGCTGGCCTGGCAAGGGCTCGTGCGCAAGCGCGCCAGCCGGACGATCGAGGGCACGCTGTGGATGGTCGTCGCGTGCGCGGCCGCGATCTGGCTGATCGGCCAGCCGTCGACCTTCACCGGCATCGGCGCCAGCGTGTCCAACGGCGTCACGCAGGTGCTGAACACCGCGTTCGACAAGCTGCCCGCGGCCAATGACGGCAACTGCGTGCCGGTCTCGGCGGGCGACCCGCAAAGCGTGCCCACGAACTACACCTTCAGTTCCGGGAACGGGCTCGTCGACGAGAACGCCGACGAGCTGTGGTCGGTCCTGGTGTGCAAGCCATGGCTCGCGGGCGAGTTCGGCACCACCGTGTACAACGGGCCGACCGGCAAGCAGACAGTGGTCAACCAGTACGGCCGGGACCTGCTGTGGTCACAGGCGATCGCGGCCAACGAACAGCCCACCCAGTCGCTCATCACCGCCAAGCAGGACACGTTCGTCGGCATCGCCAAGTCGCTCCAGACGAATAACCCCTCGGTCTACGCGCTCTTCCAGGGCAACCAGTGGACGACACGGCTGGAGATCGGGTTCGCCGCGCTGTTCGCGGCACTCGCCGCCGGTCTCCTGGTGCTGCTGATATCGCTCACCTTGATCATCCTGAAACTCGGCTGGCTGCTGTTGCTGGTGGCTGGGCCGTTCTTCCTGATAATCGGGATCCATCCGGGGTTCGGGCGGGTCATCGCGATCCGCTGGTTCGAGATGCTCGTCGGCGTCCTGCTGAAACAGGTCGCGATCGCGCTCGTGCTCAGCATCTTGCTGTACTGCTATGCGCTGATCATGGGCACGACCGACGCGGAGTTGCCGTGGGCGCTCAAGATCATGATGATCGCGCTCGTCACGGTCGCGGCGTTCATCTACCGGAAGCCGTTCACGCACCTGTTCTCCTCGGTCGGCTACGGCATGATCGGTTCTTCCGAGCGCGCCGAGTACCACTACCGGGAGAGCTCGTCCACCTTCCGCCGGGCGACGGCGACCGCCGGCTCGGCGCTGCCGGGCGTGGCCGCCTACCGCGCCGCGCGGTGGGCGCGGCGCAACCAGCCCGCCACCGGGGCGGCGGCGGATGCCGCGGCCGGAGCGGGAGTCGCGGCGACGGACACCGCCGGGACCGCGGCTGCCGCGGGCGGGACTTCCAGCGGCGGCTCGATGGCCTCCGCCGCCGCGACCAGCGCCGGGACCGGCGCAGGCGCGGCGGCCGCCGGCCGTGGCGGCCAGGGCGCTGGCAGCACGGGCGGGCGCATCGTGTCCCGGCTCCGCGCCGATGGCTCTTCTGGTGACGGCGCCGCGGGCGCCAAGGGCAACGGCGGCGGCGCCGTCGGCGGCGGCTCGGGTTCCAGCGGCGGCGACGGCGGGTCGGGCGGTGCCGCGGGCGGCCGGTCCAAGCAGTGGTCGGGCGCGACCAGCGGGCCGAACACGGGCGGCAATCGCGCCGCCCCGCCGCTGCCGCTCAACAAGGACGGCAATGGCAATGGCAATGGCAGTTCGTCCGGCGGCGGATGGGCGCGCAACACGGCTGGCTGGTCGGGCGCGGGCTCGGCCGCGGGCACTGGCACGGGCCGCACGCAAACATCTCCGCCATCACGTTCCAGTAACTCGCCCAGTGCCCCCACGCCCCCGATGACCCGGAGCAACGGCACCACGAGCGGGCGGAACGGAGGAGACACCACCGCTCGTGATGGGAAATCGGAAGGTTCGGCAGGCGGAAACCCGTCACCAGCGCGATTCTGGCAACGGCGGAACAAGTAGGGGGCAGGCATGAATCTGTCCTCTGGCCAGCAACGAGCCTTGTTCATCGCGATCGTCGTGGTGCTGGCGGGACTCGGAATCTACCTGATCGGACCGGGCGGGCATTCCTCGTCCGGCTCGTCCGGGGCGACCGCGTCGCCGTCGGCCACCGCCGCGGCCAGCGACACGCCGCCCGCGATCGTGCCGACGAGCCCCGGCACGCCCCCGGCGTCCGCCAATCCGTCGATCGTGTCGCCGACCTCGGCACCGTCGGGCACCACGACGGTGGGCAAGGGGCAGGCGAACATCTACGACTGGCTGCCATTCTCACAGGCGGACCTGACGTCGGCGGCGAATACCGCGCTGCGCTTCGGCGTCGAGTACGGGACGTGGAGCTATACCGAGAGCTATCAGGCGTACGTCGGCAAGATGCGGGGGCTGATCGCCCCCGAGTTCGCGACCTCCCTGGAGGCCACATGGGCGACACCCGGCACGCAGTCGCAGCGAACCTCGCAGAAGCAGGTTTCGGCCGGCACCGCGGGGATCACGCAGCTGGCGGCCTACGGGCCCGGGTCGATCACATTCGACGTCAGCATCGCCGAGAAGCTGACGTCGACGGGCGGCGATCATACGGACACCACGTCGTACGCGGTCACGCTCGTCACCAGCGCGTCGGGCTGGGTGGTCAACGACATCGAATACGCCAACGCCGGCAACGCCGGTAACGTCGGCGGGGAGAACCACCCGTGAACCGCCGGGTTATGGGGCTGCTCGTCGTCGGGGTGGCCCTGATGACAATGTTCGGGTTCCTCGCGATCCCGATGCTCATCGCGGGCGAGACGAGCCTGCTGTTCTCCGGCAACGGGGGCACCGGGTGCACCGCGTCCGGGAACCCGCTGCCGGCGCAGCAGCCGGTCGAGTCGCCGGCGGGCAAGTGCATTCCGTCGAACTACCTGACCTGGTACAAGAAGGTCGGCCAGCAATACGACATCCCGTGGACGGTCCTCGCCGGCATCGGCACCGAGGAAAGTGACAACGGGCAGTCGACATTGCCCGGCGTGACCAGCGGGACGAATGCCTTCGGCGCGGCGGGGCCGATGCAGATCGGCGTCGACGGCGCCTCGACCGACACATGGGGTGCCCCGGCGACATTCCCGGCCTCGGAACTGGGACAGGTCAGCGGGGTCGCGACCGACGAGGACGGGAAGTCGACCGTGTCGGTCTACGACCCGGCCGACGCGATCGCGGCGGCGGCGAAATACCTCAACGAGCACGGGTACGCCACCGACCCCCAGGGCGCGATCTTCGCCTACAACCACGCGGACTGGTATGTGCAGGACGTGCTGAACTTCGCGTCCAACTACTCGTCGGGCGGATTCACGGTCACGGATGCGGCGTCGCAGCCGGGCGGGGCGTCGACGTGCCTGGGCAACGCCGTGCTCGACTCCGAGACGGCGCCGAACTCCGCGGTCTCCACCGCCATCTCCTACGCCGAGCAGCAACTGGGCAAGCCGTACTTGTGGGGCGGCACCGGCCCGGACGCATACGACTGCTCCGGCCTGGTGATGATGTCGTACCGGTCGGCGGGCGTCAACATCGCGCGTACCTCGCAGGACCAGTGGATAACCGAGAAGCACGTCCCCGCGTCCCAGGTGCAACCGGGTGACCTGGTGTTCTTCGCTGGATCAGACGGCACGCCGACCGCACCCGGCCACGTCGGCCTGGTAATCGGGGGCGGCAAGATGATCGAGGCCTACGCGACCGGTTTCCCGATCCGGATCTCGACCTATGGCCAGTCGTCCTCGGCCCCCGGCGACCAAACCGTCGTCGGCTTCACGAACCCCTGGGCGGGCTCCAGCACCCCAGTCCTCAACGGCTCCTCCGGCTAACACCCCACCCGCGGCCGTGGCCCCACCCGCGGCCGTCGCCCGACCCGCGGCCGTCGCCCGACCCGCGGCCGTCGCCCGACCCGCGGCCGTCGCCCGACCCGCGGCCGTCGCCCGACCCGCGGCCGTCGCCCCACCCGCGGCCGTGACCCGACCCCGGCCGCGGGCTCCCCAGACGCGCGCGCCCAACCGGCTCGAATGCGCTTTAGAGCACGCTATAGCCGGCCCGAATGCGCCTTTGGGCATGCCCAGGAGCCGGCTCAAATGCGTATTTGCGCCCGTTCGGGGGCAGCCTGTCAAGTGTTAGCGTGCTATTCGCATCACCTGAAGCAAGCGAGGTGTCACCGTGCGGAATCGCTGGGGTTGGGTGATCGCCGTCGCGGTCGTGATAGTGGTCGGTGCGGTGTCCATCGCGGTGGCAGCGGCCGGAACGCCGGCGAGCACGCGGGGCTCGGCCCAGGGGAGTCAAGTGCGCGGGGCCGCCGCGGCTCACACGGGCGCCGGGACTGCCGGGGTCACGGGGAAGCGTCGGCCCGACGGGACGTTCACCGTCTCGGGGCCGATTGTCGCGCTTGGGGACTCGTACACTTCAGGGCTGATGCTTCCGCTGGCACCCGCCAGCAAGCCATTCGGCTGTCTGCGGTCAGCCGCCAGTTACCCTACCCTGGTGGCCAAGGCGCTGAAGGCCAGCGGCGAACTCATCGACGTGGCCTGCGAAGGCGCGGGCGTGAGTGACATGACAGGCGCTCAGCAGACGCCCATCGGGACAAACCCGCCGCAATTTGACGCGCTCAAATCGGACGATTCGCTGGTCATGCTCACGCTGAGCGGCGACGACCTCGGGTTCACTCATGTGCTGGATGAGTGCATGCTGCTGAGCGTCACGGACGTGAAGGGGAGTCCCTGCGAGGCGCATTACGCGCAGGGCGGCGCGAATCAGCTCGCGCGACTCATCGCGGCCGAGGCCCCGAAGATGACCGGAATTCTGAACCAGATCCACATTCGTGCTCCGCATGCGCGCGTGCTCCTGCTCGGATATCCGGATCTTTTCCCGCAGACCGGTGGCTGCTGGCCCGTCGTGCCCATCACCGACGGCGATATCGCCTACCTGCGCGCGACCGAGGTGAAGCTCAACGCGATGCTCGCTGGCGTCGCGACCGCCACCGGCACAACCTACTTGAATACGTACGCCCCGACGATCGGCCATGACTTCTGCCAGGCACGTAGCGCTAAGGACATCGAGGGGCTTATCCCGACATCGTTCGCGTACTCGTTCCACCCGAACGCCCATGGCCAGTCCGTCATGGCCGCCCAGGTCCTCGCCGCCCTTCGCTCCTGAGCCGCGGCCCTCGTTTCAGCGGGCTCAAATGCGCAATCGAACCGGTAAGCGAGCGAGCTCAAAAGCGCATTCGAGCCGATTATGGCGTGCTTGAATGCGCTTTTGGGCCGGCCGGGCGGCGGGGTTGGCGCACCGGCCGGGGGGTTGGCGCACCGGCCGGGCGGCGGGGTTGGCGCACCGGCAAGGTGGCGGGGTTGGCGCGCCGGTGGGGTCGCGTGGTTGGTGGCGGCGCGGACGATGGGCGTGCGGTGGCCGGGGGCCGGGGGCGGGGGCTTATGGCTGGTGGGCGTGGCGGGGGGAGCGGCGCAGGGAGCGGCCGCGCTGGCGGGGCTCCGGGACCGCGCGGGCGAGTTCTTCGGGTAGGCGCAACAGCGGGTTCGCCGTGCTCGCCACCACGTCCTGCGCGATCTCGGTAATCCGCCGCCCGCGCGATCGCGCCGCGCTCCGCAGCAGGTCGAACGCCTCACGCGGCCGCAGCCGGTGCCGCTCAGCCAGCACACCGATCGCCTGCTCGACCCGCACGCGCGAAGCGAGAGCGTGCTCCAGCTGGGCGACGGTGACCTTCAGGCGCGCCGCCTCCTCATCCTCGTTGTCCCGAACATCGCTGGGCTTCCCCGGTCCGGCGACCTTGACGCCCCGCGCGGGGGAACCGGGCGGACGGGCCGACCGCTTGCCGTCGACCGCCTTGAGCTCGGTGGGGTCGCTCACGACCTGGTCGGCGGCGAAGAGGTCGGCCAGCACCATGGCGCTGGTGAGCTCGGATACGTTCTCGTTCCCGACAACCCAGCCGCGCTCGCCTCTTCGCACGACCACGTCGTCGGGGCCGGGATCGTCCCGGCCCATTGCCCGATTCACGCTCATAACAACCTCACTAGCCCCGTCGTTACTGATTCCCCCGTGTCACGCTCGTTCTCGCGCTGTCCACAGTATCTCCCTCGTCAGCAACCGGATTCGTTCCGGAATTCGCTGATAGCGGGGAGAGACTGGCATCGTTGCCGGTAAAGAGCGATATTTACCCTTGACTGGCCGCGGCCAGCTCGGCGAGGTGTGCCTGCACCTGCGTGGCCGTGGGGTTCACCATGGTGCTGCCGTCGGCGAACAGGAGGGTGGGCACGGTCTGGTTTCCGCCGTTGACGCTTTCCACGAACTTGGCCGCCTCGGGGTCGCGCTCGATGTCAACCTCGTTCATCTCCACTCCGACCCTGGCGAGCTGCCTCTTCAGGTTCTTGCAGAACCCGCACCACGTGGTGGTGTACATCGTGAGCGGCACCCTTGCCTCCATTTTGGTGTCTTTAGGGGGTGTTCCGGGTAGTTCAACAAACTTGAGGCCGTCCGCGTTCCCGCATGGCACCTGCCCGCATGCGGCAGGATGGAGCGGATGGACGCCGACGATCTGCTGACGGCACTCGACCCCGAGCAGCGCGAGGTGGCGATGGCCACTCGCGGGCCGGTTTGCGTGCTGGCGGGGGCAGGCACCGGGAAGACTCGCGCGATCACCCATCGTATTGCCTACGCCGTCGCGACCGGGATCGTCAATCCCGCTCATGTGCTGGCCCTGACCTTTACCGTGCGCGCCGCAGGCGAACTCAGGGGACGGCTGCGCCTGCTCGGCGGCGGCGCGGAGGCGGTGCGGGCGAGCACGTTCCATTCCGCGGCGCTGCGGCAGCTCACGTACTTCTGGCCGAAGGCGATCGGCGGACGAGCCCCTCGCCTGATCGAGTCCAAGCACGCGCTGATACGGGAGGCGGCCCGCGATCTGCGGCTAGCGCGGACGGAGGTTTCGGCCCTTGCCGAGGCAGTGACGGAGATCGAGTGGGCCAAAGTGTGCCAGACGCATCCTGATGCGTACGTGCCCGCCGCCATGTCCGCCGGGCGGACCCCTGCGCTGGGCGTGGAAACGGTGGGGCGGCTGTATCAGGCCTACGAGCAGATGCGGCGCGACCGACAGCTCATCGACTTCGAGTCGGTGCTGGAACTCACGTCCGCGATCTTGCTCACAGAGCCCGTGTTCGCACGGGAGGTACATTCCGCCTTCCGCTACTTCACGGTGGACGAGTTCCAGGACGTCAACCCGCTGCAGAAGCTGCTGCTCGACGCTTGGCTCGGCGGGCGATCGGACGTGTGCGTGGTCGGGGACCCGCAGCAGACCATCTACTCGTTCACCGGGGCGACATCGGCGTACCTGCGATCGTTCGGGAGCGATTACCCGGACGCGCGGGTGGTGCAGCTGGTGCGGGACTACCGGTCGACGCCGCAGGTCGTCGCGGTCGCGAACAGGCTGATAGCACTGCGGGACCCGGCTGATCCGGGGCCCGCGGATCGGGCGGCGCGAGCCGACAGGACGGCACGGGCCGACGGCGCACGGGCGGGCGGCGGAGCCGGGACGGCAGCCGGCGCCTCGGTGTCTTTCGGTGGAGCGGTGCCCGGCAGTGCAGCCATGGTGCCTGCCGGGGCTGGGCCGGCGCTCGAGCTGGTGGCGCAGCGCCCGGGCGGCCCGCCTCCCACGCTGACTAAGTACCCGGACGAGGAAGCGGAGGCCACGGGGGTCGCCTCTTCCGTCCGGTCGCTGCTGGACCGGGGAGTGACGGCGGACGAGATTGCCATCCTTTTGCGGATAAATGCGCATTCAGAGCGGTTCGAACGGGCCTTGGACGCCGTCGGCGTGCCGTACGTGATCCGCGGCGGCGAGCGGTTCTACGACCGCCCCGAAGTGCGGAAGGCGCTTGTCCTGCTCCGCGGCGCCGCGCGCGCCGCGGAAGACGGGGCGGATGCCTCTGGCCTGCCCGGGGCGCTGCCCGCGGCGGTCAGGCACGTGCTGCTCGGTGCCGGGCTCACGGCGCACGCCCCGGAGACACGGGGCGCGGCGAGGGATCGCTGGGAATCGCTGGCCGCGATCGCGGCGCTGGCGGACGATATGAGCGCCGCGCGACCCGAGCCCAGTCTCGGGGAATTCGCCGCGGAACTCGCCCAGCGGTCGGAGACCGGCCACGCGCCCGCCGCCAACGCGGTCACCCTGGCGACGATGCACGCGGCAAAGGGCCTGGAATGGGACGCGGTGCTCGTTCCGGGGCTGGTGGAGGGGATAATTCCGATCGTGCACGCGCGAACGACTGAGGCTATCGGGGAAGAGCGGCGACTGCTCTATGTCGCGGTGACTCGGGCCCGAGAGCATCTAATGCTCTCCTGGGCGCCGTCGCGCGCGCCCGCGGACGGATCGCGTGGCGGCGACAACCCGCGTGGCACCCGCGGGGGACAGGAACGGCAGCGGTCGCGGTTCCTCGACGGGCTGCTCCAGTCCGCCGTGGCGGTGGCGGTGGAGGCGGGACGATGAGCGACGAACTCGACAAGCTGCTCGACCTGCTCGACCTGGATCAGATTGAGGTCAACATCTTTCGCGGGCGCAGCCCGGACGAGACGGTGCAGCGAGTGTTCGGCGGGCAGGTAGCCGGGCAGGCACTTGTCGCCGCGGGGCGCACGGTGCCCGCGGACCGTCCGGTCCACTCGCTGCACGCCTACTTCATCCGGCCGGGCGACCCGGCGGTGCCGCTGATCTACACCGTGGACCGTGTCCGCGACGGGCAGTCTTTCACCACGCGGCGCGTATCGGCGATCCAGCACGGGAAGGCGATCTTCACGCTGTCGGCGTCGTTTCACCAGCCGGAGCCCGGGATCGAGCACGCGGCCAAGATGCCGGACGTGCCGCCGCCGGAGTCGGTGCGCCCCAGTTCGGAGCGGCTTGCCGAGGCGCTTGGCCTGGAGTACATCCCCAGGCACTTCCGTGACAGCGCAATCGACGTCCGCGCGATCGGCCCGCTGTCCGTCGAAGCCGAGAAGGACCCGTCGCTGCGAACCGCCAAGAACCTGGTCTGGCTTCGTGTGAACGGCGAGCTTCCGGACGACCCGCTGCTGCACGTGTGCCTCATGACGTACGCGTCGGATTTGACTCTGCTGGACACGGTGCTGATCGCGCACGGGGAATCCTGGTACAGCGGCCGCGTCTCCGGCGCGAGCCTAGATCACGCGATGTGGTTCCACCGGCCTTTCCGCGCTGACCAGTGGCTGCTGTACGCGCAGGAGTCACCCTCGGCCGCCGGCGCCCGCGGCCTTGCCTGGGGACAGGTTTACACAGAATCCGGCGAACTGGTCGTCTCCGTTGTCCAGGAAGGCCTGGTCCGGGCCCACTACGACGACTGACCAGGCTGCGCGGGCCGCCCGCGTCTGGAGCGCTGGCGCAATCGCATCAATCAGATTGGTGCGATTGCGCAGCTGCGCCAACAGCGGGAGTCGGTGGAAGCTGCCGTTGGAAGCTGGGGGTTGCGCGTAGGAGTGAATTAGGTCACGCTAGAAGGGCAACGGGGGCTGCGGAGGTGGTTTGAGTGGTGTTCGTCCTCCCCGCCGCGTTCGCTGCTAGCAGCAAAACTGCAGGTCAAAAATAGCTTGTGCAGTCTGGGGCCAATCCGTAGGCTTCAGACATGTTCGTGGGCCGCACAGTAACAATCCTCGGAAGGAGGTGCCCCGCGTGCTAACAAATACAGCTCTCAGTATTCCGGCTGCCCGTGGTGGCGCCGCTTTCTTGGGTTCTGGCTGCCCGTGGGCGCCCACCATGTCCGGTGCTGGGCTCAGCCATGTCCAGACCCCGATCCCCGGCTCGGCCATCGTCCCGACGGCGCGTGTGGCGGCATTCGCTACCCCGCGGCGGACGCCGGCCATCGAGCGGCCGCTCGGCGTCAAAGTCGAACTGCCGCTAGTCGACAACCGCAAGCAGTACGTGCACATGACCCGCGTTAACGCCGGTGGCGATGGCGCATCGGGTCCGCATCCTGAACGGGAACCCGGCCTAAACTAGGTCGGCCAGATCCCCTCAGGCCGCGGACCCGCACACAGGGTCCGCGGCCAAATTTGTTTTGCAGGCCCGGTCCCTTGAAGACCCACAACAAGGACCAGCAGCAAGCGAGAGGGGATTGCACCGATGCAGTGGCCCGATGCCACCGCGGGCGCGCTAAGCGCAGCGGAGGACGAGGCAAGACAGTCCAGGGTCGACGCACTTGACATGGTGGGGAGCGGCGCGGGGAGCACTATCGCGGCTCTCTTCAGCTCTGTCGCCGTGCCGAGCGGCCTGGATCTTCCCTGCACCGAGGACCCGGAGTTGTTCTTCGCCGAGGCGCCGGACGACGTTGAGACGGCGAAGGCGCTCTGCCAGGGCTGCCGGGCGCGTGCCACGTGCCTGGAGGGTGCGCTCGAGCGCCGGGAGCCGTGGGGGGTCTGGGGCGGCGAACTGCTCCTGCGCGGCACCATCGTCCCGCGCAAGCGGCCCCGTGGGCGTCCGCGCAAGGAGGACGCCGCGATCGCCAAGGCGGGCGGACAGGCGGCGTTACGACTGCCAGGCCGGGCTTGACCCTCACCTCAGGGCAGGCCCGACCCTGGTAGCGGGCGCCCGGTTACTTCGCTAGCCCGCGACAGTCATTCATACAGCAGGAAGCAGCACACGACGCTGCACTTCACGCGAAACGCACACGATGCGGAGGACAACGATGTACCTGGAAGAAACGCTTGCCCGGAATCGATATAGCGACTCCCTGGAGCACGCACAAGAGTCCCGGCGGGCCCGTCAGCTGACGGACCTGCGCCGGGCCGAGCGCCAGCAGCAGCGCGCGGAGCGCAAGATGATGGACGCCTGGCGGCGCGCCGACGAGCTGCGCGACACGCTTCACGCCGCAAGGTAACGCAAACCCTCTCAGGACCCGGGACGCGCGAGGGCCGTCCCGGGTCTTCGCGTATCCACCTGCCCGGATCCGGCCGGGCCCCGGTGGAAAGCACGCGTTGCTCAAGGGGCGGGGACTGGGTCAGCCGACGGCTGCGCGTCGTCGCTGTACCCGGGAACCCAGCGCAGTACCTCACCACGGAAGGCGCCCTCGCACTCAAGCTGGCACAGCACACCGATCCCGGCGGTCGAGACCCGGTGGATCAGCACGTATGACGGCGGCACGTTGAACTTGCGCGAGATGTTCGACGTGCTCAGCTCCGTCACGCGGGCGGCCTCCGAGCGCATCCACTCCCGGTTGAACTTGAACGTCTCCACCGCCGAGGGCTCGGCCAGCGGCGCGAGGAACGCGCGCAGCGCGTCGAGGTCCACGGCGATGCCGGGTCGCAGGAAACCCTCGGCCCGCAATTCGTGCTCCACCTCGTCGACGTCCGGGTCCGGGTCGTGCATCAGGCGCAGCAGCCGGCCGAACAGCCTTGGCAGCCCGTCCGGGAGCCGGTCGACCGCCCCGAAATCGAGCACGCCCAGCCGCCCGTCGTCCAGCAGCCGGAAGTTGCCCGGGTGCGGGTCGGCATGCAGCAGCCCCACCCGTGCCGGCCCGGAGAACAGGAACCGCACCAGGAGGATGCCAGCCCGGTTTCGCTGCTCCTGCGTTCCGTCGCTGATGATGCGGGACAGCGGGGTTCCGTCCATCCACTCGGACACCAGCACGTGGTCCGTGCCCGCCACTACCTCTGGCACGTAGATGTCCGGGTCGTCCTTGTAGCCCGTGGCGAACGCCTGCTGAGACCCAGCTTCGAGCCGGTAGTCCAGTTCCTCGGTCACGCGGTCGCGCAGTTCCTCCAGCAGTGGCTTCACGTCCAGGCCCGGCATCAGGGCGCCGAACAGCCACCCGATCCGCGACAGCTGCGTGAAGTCGCTGATCAGCGCCTTTCCGGCGCCCGGGTACTGGATCTTGACGGCGACGTCCCGGCCGTCCTTCCACACCGCGCGGTGCACCTGTCCGATGGACGCCGCGGCCACCGGCGTGTCGTCGAACGAGACGAACTCCGAGCGCCAGTCGTCCCCGAGATCGGCGGCCAGCACGCGGTGCACGCTGGCGGCGGGCAGCGGGGGAGCGGCCTCCTGCAGCCTGGTCAGGGTCGCGCGGTAGGGCTCGGCCAGCTCGGGCGGAAGCGCGGCCTCGAAGATGGACATCGCCTGCCCGAACTTCATCGCGCCGCCCTTGAGCTCACCGAGCACGCGGAAGATCTGGTCGGCCGTCCGCTGCTGGATCTCCTGCGCGACTATCTCGGCCGATCTGCCCCCGATCCGCTTCCCGATGCCGAGCGCGGTACGCCCAGCCAGGCCGAGCGGCAGCCCGGCCAGCTTCACGGACCTGTTGACAGGGTTGCGGGGGACCTCGTTCATGCTTCCATTGTCATTCACCGAATCACCGATTAGGTATAACAAACCGGCCTTTCTCAAGCTTCCTGAAGGTTCGAGCCGATCCGCCGGCCCCGCGGCCCCGCACGTGCACGCGTCGTTCGGCGGCCACGTGCGACGCCGCCACTGCCAGTCAGGGAGCACGAGTTCGAGCGTTCCGTTCTCGATTACCGGGGCCGGACCCGCGGCGTCGATGAACGCTAGCGCCTGTGCCACGGCGAGTGCCGCGGTCGCGACGGCCAGCACCGTGCCGCATGCCCGCGGCGAGTTCGCCTCCGACGTCTGGGCGAGGATGAGGGGCCAGGCCGGATCCCGTGCCGCCTTCGTGATGTCAATACACCGCAAGCAGGCCGAACGACCCGGGGTAACCAGTGGCCCGACCACCCCGATCGCCTCATCGGCGCGGACCCCGAGGTGGGGTATGCCGGACCGCATCAGGTCCCGGAGGTCCTGCGGGTCGGGGAGTCCGGCGATTACCGCCAGGGTGGGCAAACGCGTGCTGTCGTCGGCGACCCGCGCCTCGGGCGCGACCCTGCGCACCGCCCGGGCGGCTCCCGCGGCACGAGGCACGCCTACGTCCTCCACACCGAGCCCGCCCGGCGCCAGGTCGGCGTAACCAGTGTCGCCGTCGTCCCGGCAGCTGACCCTGGCCACGCCCGACGCCGCCAGGAGTGCCGCGACGCAGGCGCCGACCTGGCCGGCTCCGTACACGCGGACGAACGCCGCCCGCCGCCGGGATATCGTGCGCCCGCCGCCGTCGGTGTCGCCGTAGGCGATCGACGCGCAGGCCAGTTCCGGCCGCAGGCGGGCACGCAGCGAGTCGGGCAGCGACTTGTGCAGCGACAGCGGGAAGTCGTCGAGTACCCCGGCCGAGGCGAGCAGGCCAAGAACACGATCCGTCGCCGCGGGCGAGATGCCGTACTCCCGCGCGATGCGCGTCACCTCGCCGGCGTCGCGGGAGCCGTCGAGCAGTGACAGCACTGCGGCCGCCTTGCCGAGCGAGGTGAGGGCGATCGCGCGCCGCGGGTCCACGCCGATCTGAAGCGTGTCCCGGTCCCGCCAGAGCGGCCGGAGCCCGGCCTTCAGTGCTGGTCTCATGGCGACAGCGTGACAGTCACCTCTGACATTCCGGCAGGTCAGCCGGATAAATCCAGACTTGCCGGGTGCCGTGCGGAACGGGCGCAAACGCGCGTTTGGGCCGGCTGCCGAGCATGCCCGAATACGCATTCGGGCCGACTATACCATGCTCGAAAGCGCATTTGAGCACCCCTGGGGTGGGCGAGTGCCTGGGCCGCTGTCCGGGGGCAGCGGGTCAGGCGTCGTCGTCGGGGGTGTCTCCGTCGGGGGTGCCTTCGCCCGGCGTTTCTTCGCCGGGGGTGGTGTCCAGGTCGGAGAGGTCGAGGCCTGCCAGGTCGTCGGGCGCGGAGTCGCCCGCGGCGGCCACGAAGGCTTCGGGGTCTTCCAGGTCGGACGCCGTCGGGAGGAGGTCGGGGTGGGCCCACAGGGCGTCCCGGCCTTCCGTGCCGCGGGCTTCGCCCAGTCCCGACCACAGGGTCGCGGCTTCGCGGAGCATGCGGGGCCGGAGTTCGAGGCCGACGAGGGTCGCGAAGGTTCGTTCGGCCGGACCGCCGGAGGCGCGGCGGCGCCGGATCGCCTCGGCGAGGGCGGACGCGTGCGTGAGCCGGTTGTCGGAGGCCGCCGCGACGACGGTAGCGACCCATCCTTCGACCAGGGCGAGCGCGGTCTCGAGCCGGGCGAGGGCGAGCTTCTGCGCCGGGGTGTCCTCCGGCCGGAACAGGCCTTCGCCGGCGAGGGCTTCACGGAGCGCCTCGGGGTTCTGGATGTCGATGTCTGGCATGGCGTCGCGCAGCTTGTTCATGTCGACCGTGATCCCGGCCGCGTAGGCCTCGACGGCGCCGAGCAGGTGCTGGCGCAGCCACGGCACGTGGCCGAACAGGCGGTGATGTGCCGCCTCGCGCAGCGCCAGGAACAGCCGGACTTCGCCGATGTCCACCGAAAGGCCGGCGCCGAACGCGGCCACGCCCGCCGGCAGCAGTGCCGCCGTTCCCTCAGGCCCCAGCGGCAGCCCGATGTCCGTCGACGACGCCATCTCGCCCGCGAGCTCGCCGATCGCGGAACCGGTCTGGCCGCCGATCATGGCGCCGCCGAGCTGCTTGAGCATCGGGGCCAGCGCGGACAGCCCGCCGAGGCCGCCCATGAGCGCCTTCATTTCCTCGGGCACTTCGCCGAGCTGCGACGGGTCGACGCTGAGCATGGAGCTCATCGCGTCCACGCCCTTGGCGGCGATCGGCTCGCACAGGGAGGACCAGACCGGGAACGTGGCCTCTAGCCACTCGGATTGGCTCCACGCCTCGATGCGCCGGATCCCCGACGGAAATGTCGTGACATCGTCGAGCCACAGGTCCGCGAGCCGGACCGCCTCGACGACCGCCGCGCGCTCGTTCGCGAGCACGCTCGGGTCGCCCTTGGCCGCGATCGTGTGCCGCGCGAGGTTCTTGGCCAGGTCCCAGTTGACCGGGCCGCCGGTGTAGGACAGCATGTCGGCGAACTGACGTAGCGCGTCGGCCATCGGGTTCGTCCCGCCAGCGCCGCCGCCGAACAGTCCGCCGAACGGGTCCATGCCACCAGGTCCGGTGCCGCCAGGACCCTGGCCGCCGGGCCCTTGTCCACCGGGACCCTGGCCGCCAGGCTTCGGATCGTCGTCGCCTGGCCGGCTCGGCGGGCCGAAGCCGAAGGGAGGTCGGTCAGCCATGGTGCGCCCCCTCAGCTCTCACTTGGTCGGGCAGGATAGAAGGGTCATAATCGCCACGCTATTCGGGAGCAGCCGACTTTGAGAAACGGCAGACGGCAGGTTCGCCATGAGCGCAGCGTTCGCCGTGAGCGTAGCACCGCGAGTTCGCTCCCCGCTGTGGCGGTCACCGGTGCGGCCGGCGGCCTCGGCCAGGCACTGGTCGAAAAGCTGGCCGATTCGGAGAAAATCGCGCGTGTCGTGGCGATCGACGACCATCGGGGCGATGCGGTCGGCCGGAGCGTGACCTGGCGGCTGGCCGATGTCCGTGATCCCACGCTGGCCTCGCGGCTGTCGGACGTGGACGTGATCGTGCACGCGGACATGGATCTTTCTGCTGAATCTGACCCGAAGCAGCGCCGTGCGACGAACGTGCGTGCCGCGCAGACCGTGCTGACCGCGGCGGCCGCCGAACGGGTGGGCCGTGTCGTCCTCGTCACCAGCGCGATGGTGTACGGGGCCCGCCCGGACAACCCGGTGCCGCTACCCGAGGACGCGCCGCTGCTGGCGGACGCGGACGGCAGCCTGGCCGGCGACCTGCTGGAGGTCGAGGAACTCGCCCGCCGCTCGCGCCGGGTCAACCCGTCCACGGCGGTCAGCGTCGCGCGCCCCGCGGTGTTGGTCGGTGAGGGCATGGACACGCTTCTGACCAGGCATTTCGAGGCGCCGCGGCTGCTGAAGGTGCGGGGTTGCGAGCCTCGCTGGCAGTTCTGTCACGTGGCCGACCTGGTGTCCGCGCTGGAACTGGCCGCCACCGGCGCGGTGACCGGCGATTTCGCGGTCGGCGCGGACGGCTGGCTAGCCCGGGCCGAGGTCGAGGAGATCAGCGGCATGAAGTCCATTGAGCTGCCGGCGCGGCTCACGTTCGGCACGGCGGAGCGGCTGCACCGGCTCGGCGCGACCCTCACGCCCGCCGCTGAGCTCCGGTACGCGGTGTACCCGTGGGTGGTCGACTGCGCGACGTTGCGCGCCGCCGGCTGGCGGGCCGCGCACGACAACGCCTCGGCGCTGGCGCAGCTCATGGCCGCCCGCGCGGGTCATCACGCGGTCGTCGGCCGCCGCATCACCCGCCGCGACACGGCGATCACGGCCGCGGGCGCCGCCGCCGGCACCGCGGCGGTCATCGGCACCGCCGCCATCGTCCACCGGGCGCGCCGTTCACGAAAATCCTTATCCGTCACGTCGCATGCGCCTCCCTTCGGCCCCCCGACTCGGCGCGCGCTGACGAGCGAGGGACCTGGAACGTGACGGGCCCCGGTAGCCCAGGGGGCGACCCCTGGAACCCCGAAAGTGATCTTGGGTCCGCTGGATCACGGCCGAGGCACGGTACCGTTGACCTGTGAGCCAGATCAGGCTGATCGCCATCCGTGACACCGAGTTGTCCCTCGACGAGGTCCGCGCCGCCGTGGCCGACCCGGCCGCGGGCGGCATCGTGCTGTTCGCCGGGACGGTGCGGGACAACGATTCCGCCAAGGGCGTCACGGCGCTGTCCTACAGCGCCCACCCCAGCGCGGAACAAGAACTGCGCCGCGTGGCCGAGGAAATCGTCGGCAAGTACTCGGACGACGTGATCGGCCTGGCGGCCGTGCACCGGACCGGGGACCTCAAGATCGGGGACCTGGCCGTCGTCGTCGGCGTCTCGTGCGGGCACCGGGCGGAGGCATTCACGGCCTGCCGCACGCTGATCGACGAGCTCAAGGCGTCGGTTCCCGTCTGGAAACATCAGTTGTTCACCGACGGCTCGGCCGAGTGGGTCGGCAGCGCGTAATCTTCCGACATGTCCCGACGCTCCCTCACGCTCCTGATTGCCGGGCTCGCGACCCTGGCCGCGCTGGTCATCGCCGTGCTGGTGCCAGTGCCGTACGTAATCCTCAGTCCCGGTCCGACGCTGAACACGCTCGGTGAGCAGGGCGGGACGCCGCTGATCACCGTCTCGGGGCATCACACCTACCCGACCAGCGGCAACCTCAACATGGTCACCGTCAGCTATACCGGCGGCCCCGGCGATGGCCTCAACATCTTCCAGGCGCTGGGGGGCTGGCTGGACTCGTCGGAGGCGGTCGTCCCGCAGACCGAGATCTTCCCGTCTGGGCAGTCCGCGCAGGAGACTCAGCAGCAGGACACGGCGCAGATGACCGGCTCCCAGGAGACGGCCCAGGCCGCGGCGTTCACCGAGCTGCACATTCCGTACCAGACACAGGTCGCGGTCGTCCAGACGGAGCCGGGCACGCCGGCCGCCAGCGTGCTGAAGGCCGGGGACGTCATCACCGAGGTCGACGGGACCGCGGTGACCAACGAGACCAAGCTCACGTCGCTGATCACGTCGCACGCGGCGGGCACCACGCTGCACCTGACCGTGCTGCGGTCGGGAAAGACCATCCCGCTGAACATCACGACCAAGGAGTCCGGCGGCAAGCCGATCATCGGCGTGGAAGTCACGGAGAACTACAAGTTCCCCTTCAACGTCAAGATCAGCGTCGGGGACATCGGCGGCCCGAGCGCCGGGATGATGTTCGCGCTCGGGATCATCGACAAGCTCACGCAGGACAATCTCACCAACGGGAAGTTCATCGCCGGGACCGGCGAGATCACCTCGGCCGGGCAGGTCGTGCCGATCGGCGGCATTCAGCAGAAGATGGTGGGCGCGCGGGACGCGGGCGCGACGGTCTTCCTGGCGCCTTCCGGGAACTGTTCCAACGTGGACGGCGCGGTACCGCCCGGGCTGCGCATCGTGAAGGTGTCGACGCTATCGCAGGCGGTCACGTACCTGGACGACCTGAAGGCGGGGAAGTCGGTCCCGTCTTGCTGACGGCGTAGCCACGCCTGGCTTGGTGCTTGTTTACCTTGTGGTGGTCGTTTTGTGCCGCCGTACGGGCGTAGGCTTCCTCGTGGCAGGACTTCGAAGGGGGCGCATGCAGTCGTGGCACTTCGAGTACTTGTCGACGCTACTGACGTGCCGACAGACCGGGGAGCGCTCGGCCGTTATGTTGACGGGCTGATCGGGGCACTCGGAACGGCCGGAACCGATCTGGCCGTCGTGTGCCAGCGCGCGGACGCCGAGCGTTACGGGACTCTCGCGCCCGGGGCGAAGGTGGTCGCCGGCCCCGCCGCGCTCGGGCACCGATCGGCGCGGCTGGCCTGGGAGCAGAGCGGTCTCCCGCTGGTCGCCGCGCAGCTCGCGGCCGACGTCATCCACATGCCGTACTACTCGATGCCGCTGCGCCCGGGCCGCCCCACGGTGGTCACCATTCACGACCTCACGTTCTTCACCGAGCCGGCGCTGCACGCCCCGGCCAGCGGGCTGCTCTTCAAGTCGGCGATCCGCACGTCCGCGCGGCGGGCGACGCGGCTGATCGTTCCGTCCCTGGCTACCCGGTCTGAGCTGTCGCGGGAGCTGGACGTGGACCCGGCGCGGATCGACGTCGCCCCGCACGGGGTGGACGTGCGGCTCTTCCACCGGCCGTCCCCGGCCGAGGTGTCCGCGGTGTCGGAGCGGCTCGGCCTGCACGGTAAGCCGTACATCGCCTTCCTCGGGTCGCTGGAGCCGCGGAAGAACGCGGCCGCCCTGGTCACCGGATGGGCGGCGGCGGTCGCCGACATCGCCGACCCGCCCGCGCTCGTGCTCGCCGGGGGCGGGGGCTGGAGCGAGGAAGTAGACGCGGCGGTGGCGTCGGTGCCGCCGCACCTGCGGGTGTGCCGGCCTGGGTACCTGCCGTTCAGCGACCTGCCCGGGTTCTTCGGCGGCGCGCTGGTGGCGGCGTTCCCGTCGCGCGGCGAGGGATTCGGGCTGCCAGTGCTGGAGGCGATGGCGTGCGGGGCGGCGGTCCTCACCACGCGCCGGATGTCGCTACCGGAGGTGGGCGGGGACGCGGTTGAGTACACCGAGCCGACCGCCGGGGCGATCCAGGCCGCACTGCGCGCCTTGCTGGAGGACCCGGCGCGGCGCGAGGCGCTGGGGATCGCCGGGCACGCGCGTGCGCAGCACTTCACATGGGCGGCGTCGGCGGCGGCGCACCTGGACAGCTACAAGCGGGCAGTGGACGCGGGCACCGATGGCCCCGGTCCTGACGATGCTGGCTCCGAGGCTTCGGGGGCGGGGAACGCGTCGGACGCTGACGATCTATAGTCTTATGGATAACGCGACAGCTTCGAATTCGCGTGAATACGGGGCGCCCGCCACTCCGGTGAGTATGCTGCGGGGGTTACCGGGGACCCCGGGACTATCCATAAAACTTCTGAAACGCTTAAGGCGATATTTCATATGCCGCGTGAACCGCTTGAGGCGATCCTGCTCGTGGGGGGCAAGGGCACTAGGTTGCGCCCGCTCACGCTGTCGGCGCCGAAGCCGCTCCTCCCCACGGCCGGGGTGCCGTTCCTCGCTCATCAGCTGACCCGTGCTGCGGAGTGCGGCATTACGCATGTGGTCCTGGCGACCTCGTACCGGGCCGAGATGTTCATCGAGGCCTTCGGGGACGGCGCCGCGTTCGGACTGTCGATCGACTACGAATACGAGTCGGAGCCCCTGGGCACAGGCGGTGGAATCCGTAACGCGGCCGCGCGGCTGCACGGCGGTCCCGATGACCCGGTGGTCATCCTGAACGGCGATATCCTGTCGGCGCATGACCTGCCCGCGCAGGTGGACCTGCACCGCAAGAAGGACGCGGCGGTGACGCTGCACCTCGTCGAGGTGGAGGACCCCACGCGTTACGGGTGCGTGCCGGTTGAGGCTTCGGGGCGGGTGACGGCCTTCCTGGAGAAGACGCCGAACCCGGTCACCAACCTGATCAACGCCGGCTGCTACGTGTTCAAGCGGTCGGTCATCGACTCGATCCCGGCCGGCCAGGTGGTCTCGGTCGAGCGGGAGACGTTCCCCGGCCTGATCGAATCGGGTGAGCTCGTGCTCGGCTACCCGGAATCGCGGTACTGGCTCGACGTTGGCACGCCGGAGGCGTTCGTCCGCGGCTCGTGTGACGTGGTGCTGGGCGAGATGCCGTCGCCGGCCCTGCCCGGTTCCTGCGGCCCGGCACTGCTGCTGGCCGGCGCGTCGGTGGCCGCCGGCGCGGAGGTCACGGGCGGCACGGTGATCGGCGCCGCAGCGTCCGTGGCGGCCGGCGCCCGGGTGCACGGCAGCGTTGTGTTCGACGAGGCCCGGATCGGCGCCGGCGCGGTGGTGCGGGACAGCATCGTCGGCCGCGGCGCGGTCATCGAGGGCGGCGCGACCCTCGACGGCGCGCTCATCGGCGACGGCGCCTACGTGTCCGCCGGAAACGAATTGGCCCGAGGGATGCGCGTCTGGCCCGGTGTCCGCCTGGAACCCACCTCAATCCGCTTCTCCACCGACGCCTAACTCCGCCCCGACCCGCCGCA
>Ga0210389_10000919_pt1 | contig 24861 bp, 21 predicted proteins | sample IncBWH28OmetaG_FD_160127 | JGI IMG/M metagenome (GOLD analysis project Ga0210389, IMG submission 160127) | Forest soil microbial communities from Barre Woods Harvard Forest LTER site, Petersham, Massachusetts, United States - Inc-BW-H-28-O ...
ACTGGGAGGAAACGGCCAGGCATTTCAACATTTCCCATGCCTTTGCCGATCCTTACCAAATGATTCAGCATCCGGACATCGACCTCGTCTCGATCTGCGTGCGGGTGCCTTTTCACCATCGGCTGGGCATGGCTGCTTTGAATGCCGGAAAGCATCTCTACTGCGAATGGCCGGTTGCGGCGACCGCTGAGCAAGCTCAACAGATGCGTGATTTGGCGCTCCGTAACGGGGTCCATCATATGGCGGGACTACAAGCGCGCGCGGCCCCCGCGTTCAACCGCGTCAGGGATATGGTCGCCGATGGCTATGTTGGCGAGGTGCTTTCTGCCACGGTGATCATAACGACGCCAACATGGGGTAGCGAATTCACGCGTGACTGGGCCTATATGGCGGATCGCTCGAGCGGCAATACCCTGATGACCAGTCCTGGAGGACACGCCATTGACGCCTTGTGCTACTGCCTGGGTGAGTTCAAAGAACTGTCCAGCGTCGTGGCAAACCGGCGCAAGCAAATTAAGATCGTCGAGACGGGTGAGATGATCCCAATGACCGCGGCCGACCAGGTGAGCATAAGCGGTGTCCTCGAATGCGGCGCGGTCGCGTCGATTCAACTCAAGGCGGGCATTTCCAATGGGACCGGGTTTTTGTTCGAAATCCACGGCACCGATGGCTCGCTGGCTATCGTGCCGACAGACCCTCATCAGGCGACTTACATACAGGTCTCCGAATTCGCGGTAGTTGGTGCGCAGGCAGGCAAACCGCTCGCCCATGTTTCGATACCGGAGAACTATCGTAGGGTTCCCGCCGCGGTCCCGGCGGGGCTTCCCTTTAACGTTGCCCATCTGTACATGCGGATGGCTGAAGGCATTCGCGAAGGAAAGTCCGTCAGCCCGGACTTTGATGTGGCCGTCAAACGCCACCAGTTGCTTGACGTGATTCAAAAGGCATCGGACACCGGAATCCGCCAGATTCTTTAGCGACCACCGTCGGACTGTCGTTTCTAGTTCGTGAGAGCTGCGCGCAGTGCCTTAATCTGCACGCCCGCTGCCGCGAGCAGCTTCTTGCAGTCACCGGAACCGAGCCCGAGGCGATGGAACGACGGGCTTTCGGTCACGGCATCATCGATCAACTCGCGTTCGAACACGCACGACCCAAGCGCGATTGCCGCGATCAGCACGTCGGTCAGCCCGTCAGCACCGCGCGCCTCGAGATTCTCGATGTTCTGGTTGGCGACGGCTTTGATGATTTCCGGCGGAAACTTCCAATGTTTGAGGATCGAACTTGCGATGCGCGGATGCCATTCATCCAGCAATTGTTGCCACTCATCGCTATCGTCGTCGCAGTCGGCGCGACCCGGCGTACCCACGGTAATATAGAGGTTGCCGATATTGTGCATGAGACCGGTCATCAACGCCTCGTCGGGTTTTGCGGCGCGCGTCTCGCGCGCGAGCACGTACGCGATCGACGCGACCAGCGCGCCCTTGCGCCACAGCTGCCGAATCTGCGGACGGAGCTTTGCTTCGCCGCCACGGAACTCCATCTGCTGCAGCGAAAACGCCATCGCCGTGCAGCGCACCAGTTGCGTGCCGAGTCGCGTCACGGCCTGTTGCAAGTCGATGATCGGTTGCGTCGACGGATTCAGGAATGCGGAGTTCGCAAGCCTTAAGATGCGGGCGGCAAGCGCGGCATCGGCACCGATCACCTGTGCGACCCGGGTCCGTGCGGCCTTCGGATCCTCCAGGACCTGTTGCACGCGAGCCGCGATGTCCGGGAACGACGGTAAGTGTACGTCACCGACGGCGACTTCGAGTGAAAGCTTGCGGATAACGGCGTCCCGATCCGACTCGCCGGCTCGCAGATCTTGTCGCATCAAATCGGCAGTCGCCACCGCAGCACCCCGGTCCGAAGTTCTCCCAGTACGTTTATCGGCCGGAGTCGCGTCGGCTTTAGGGATAGTCCCACTGGGATCGGGCCGTGCGCAAGAAACCAGGGCCGTCTGCAATTGACTCGGCCGCCAATCCAAAAGAACCCGATCACCCAGAGGAACGCGAATCGTCAATAAAAGGAAGTGACGATGATTCGCCCGAGTGGCCACGAATCTTTTAGTGTTGGGGCCGCACGCGCCGAGGCGCATTTTTGATGTCACATTCGATTTGCAGCTGATCGAGCCACTCTTCCGCAGAGAGCTGAGCAGCGATGGAAGTAGTAGATGAATACCTTGCCTTGAATGAAGGAGGAAAAGCTTCTAACGAGCCTCGGCGCCGCGATTCGCAAGCGTCGAACGGCTCTAAAAGTTAGCCAAGAGGCATTTGCTGATCTAATCGGAATGCATCGCGCGTATTACAGCGCAATTGAGCGCGGCGAAAGAAACTTAACGCTGGGCACACTCCATAGGGTTGCCAAGGGTCTCGGTGTGCGAATGGCAGATCTTTTGCGGGATTGCAATATCTAATGTCTATCCCGCTCGTGGTTCAGCGACACCCGTCATTGGCCGCCAATTCTGCGGCTGCCGGCGCGCGATTCGCGGGCTAGTCGGGCAGTCTCAACAAGTTGAGGCCAGCGTTTCGCTTGGAATTCCGGTACTTCAATCTCCCCGGCCGGAATTGATTTAAGCGGATCGAGCACGTACCGATCCAAAGTGTTGCCGAGAGATTTATCCAGCGCAATTCCAGCGACATGTTCGACCCACCTAAGCAATTCTCGGCGATGAGGTGCGGCTAACAAAGTCCGGAGAAATGCTGATGTGATCTTAATTGCAAGATGCGCCTGAGCTACGCCCACTTCGTTTTGCTTCTCGCGCAAATATTGGAGGTTTTTAAGTCGACTCGTGAGCACATCCACGGGATGCAGAATGCTGATCTTGGATGACGGCGGCAAATTGATCGCGACGGCTCGTTTTCGTATTTCTTTTGTATCCAGGCCAACAATGGAATGTAGAAAGTCGATTTGTTTTACGCCGTTGTGATCAACCCTCTTGGTTAGCTTCGCTGTTTGCGGAGTTGAATCGTCCAACGATGGCGTCCACATCGTCCATTGTAATTGTTTGTTCAGAGCGCGAGCATCCTTGCGACTGCCTACAAAGTCCGCATCCGTCGTGATTTTATCGCCCAATTCCGCGGGGCTCTCAATTTTGAACCAAACGGCCCAAAAGGCGAGCGCCTGACCGCCGACAAGCAGCGGCTCAGGCCCGCAGTGGGAGAGGATGGCGTCTTTTTCTTCTTCTGTTAATGCGACTTCTTGGATCTGTTCACTCAATTACAGGCCACGCTATTTGAGCATTGCGCATTCGGTCAGGTGAGATGAGTAACATTTCACCAGCGGATAGGTCCCCGTTGGCTGCAAGCTTTCTATCGCGCTGCTGGGATGCACGCTTCATCTTCCGGAGCTGATCGCCGGACGCTACGTGCCTCGCACGAACCGGAAACGGCAACCCCCCCTGTTTAACGACCTGTGCCAGAAATATACGTACTGCATCGCTCAACCCAAGGCCGCACGATGCCAATACCGCGGAGGCTTCGGCCTTGAGATCGCTATCGATTCGAGCTCTCACAACGCTTTGTTTCATGGAACACATTGTAGCTACAACAGGGGCCAAGCTCAATAGATGCCATTGATATAACATATTGATAACATGCGATATTATGCGACCAGAGCCACACTATGATGTAATTCAATGCAGCAGCTTGTATTTGGCCGCACCGCAGCATTTACTCCCTGCGATTCAGGGTGCTGGATCCTTCGCCCCGCGCGGCTTTCCGGCGACATAGCGACGCTCACCGGTGCGTGGGTCAAACATTACTTCAACGGGGTCCCCGGTCGAGGGATCGATAAATTGCTCATCGGTCCGCTGCCAGTGGCCATTGGGCGGCTCCTCGATGCGGCGGTAGCGCCAGCGTTCGAACAGCGTGCCGATGAGGACGATCAAGCCAAGGGCCAACGCCTGCCAGCCAGGTATATGAACTCCGAAGGCGATCAGGACGATACCGACGCACGTGAGGATTCCTGCCACCGCAATCACGACAGTTCGCAACATGGTCAAGCGGCCGGTTCCAGAACTACCGCCGTTCCGTACGCAACGATCTCGCTCATCGTCTGACCAATCTCGGACGAATCGAATCGCATCATGACAATGGCATTCGCATGCATGAGACTCGCGTTGCGGACCATCCGGTCCACAGCATGACGCCGCGCCTCCTCGAGCAATTGTGTGTATTCGGTGATTTCGCCGCCGACGATTGAGCGCAGCCCCGCCATGATATTCCCGCCCAGCCCGCGGCTTCTGACCACCACGCCGAAGACTTGACCCTTGACCTCGCGCACGCGATGTCCGGGCACGTTCTCTGTTGTCACGACCAGCATGGCACCTCCACAAGGGTTGCAATCGCTCGCAGTAGGCTACCTGAGCGGGCTCTTCCTGGCGAGAATCGCGGCGGACTCCTACCGCAGTTTAGGCGCCGACACTCCACGGATGCGATAAAACGCGTACCCGATCACATTCGTCAGAAGGATGGTCGTCGTGATCTTGATGGCGAAGTGAAGGGGATTGGGGACATCGACAAACGGATAGACACTGGTGGCGCAGGTAAAAAGCGTCGCGCAGAAGCCCATAACACAGAGCACGGCGACCCAGGTCGGGATGCGCGCCCGGACGAGCTTTGCGCCGGCAAGGGGAATGGCGAACATTGCCAAATAAGCGAGGCCGTAGAGGATGTTGGACGCATTGTTGAGGACCGCGAAAGCCTCGGCTGCACGGACACCGGCGGAGGCAAGAACGAGCAGCGCGGCGACGAGAATGGTGGCAACGAGAATGGAATTGGTCGGGGTGCGGTAGCGCGGATGAAGGCGTGAGAACCAAGGGGGAATGAGGTGGTCCCAGCCCGCGACCATCGGCAGCCGGGTAACGCCGGTGAAGATGAAGCTGGCGGCACCGAGAATGCGGATCTGCAGAAGAAGAATGACGAGTCGGGCAAGGAAGTTGGCGAAGCCGGAGTCTCCGAATGCAAGGCGAAGCGTCTGCGGAATGGGAGCGATGTAGTTGATCGTCGTGCCGGTAAGCTCGTGGAAAGCAAGGACGGAGGCCGTTCCGAGCGTGAACATCAGAAAGATAATGGGCGACGCGATGAGGATGGAGCGGCCGATATCGCGGCTGGGCGCCTTCGACTCGCCGGCCATGATGGCGACGTACTCAATGCCGGCCGCCGCGAATAGCGTCTGACCGATGAGGGCGAGCGAAGTGGCGTTGGATTCGGGGAGCTGCAGATCGAAAGGTGCGAAGTGGAGGGGCGCGTGATGCCGTAGTGCCCAAAGCGGTGCGAGGATCAGCAAGGCAAACGCAGCGATCATGGCGATGCCGGAGATGTTGTGAATCCATTTGCCGATGGCGAGGCCCCGAACAGCGGAAAGCGCCAGCGCGGTGAGAACGCCGGCAAGAAAGCAGAAAACGACGAGATGATTTTCCGGGATCCAGGCAGCGCGCGGGCCGACCATGTAAGCGAACTCGCTGGGGATTTGAAACAGGATCGTGGCGATGGTGGAAAGTGCGTAGGCCCAGATGTTCCAGGCGACGAGAAAGCCGGCTGTGTCGCCGAACGCGCGGCGAGTCCACACGTAGAGGCCACCTTCCAGAGGCATCTCGCGATTCAAGTGATAGACCGCAGCGGCCATGGGCAGGTAGAAAGTGCCGAAGGCAAGCAACCAAACGACGGTCTGCGCGTGGCCGAGACCCGCGGCGATCCCTACCCATGCGCTGCCCACAACGGTGAGCACCTGCGAAAGGACGAGATCGCGAAGGTTGAGCTGGCGCGGGAGATGCTGAGCGGCGCTGGAACCGGTAGCGGAGCACTGTCGATCGCTACCCGTTGATGACATTGGCGATTGTCGAGTCCCAAACGCTCCGGTAACCGGTGACGATACACTAAATTTCTGACGGTCCCTGTTTCGTCCGCAAAAAACCCGGCGAACGGTCCGCCGGGTTTCGAAATGAAAGACGTGCTTTTAGCGGCGATTCTTGGCGTCGCCGCCGGCTTTTCCAGACTCCTTCGAATCATCGTCATCGTCGCGTCGCGGTCCGCCTTGATGCGAACGTTCGGAACCTGACTCGTTCGCCCGGCCCGGGCCGCCGCCATGCGAATGTTCACCGCCCTTCTTGCCGGCCTCGCTGGCGCGCTGCGGATCCTCCGCGAAATTGCCCGAACCTCCGGGGCGCTTCGACTGATCGGCGCTGCCGCCGCTGTGTTTATCGTTTGCCATGACCTATCACCTCGCTTTGATTTAATGGACGGGTGATTGTGGCGACAGCGGCCCGCTCGCCCGGAGCCCCGAATTGCCGAAGGTCGCGTAAGCCAAGCGCGCCGCAAGACGTGAGCAAATTTCGCCCATGAAGGTCGGGCAAAAATCTGTGAGAAATGACCGACCTGATTAAAGTGGAATTGTCTGAGGAGCGGGCTTTTCCAATGACCTTATGCTCTTTGCCCGCGTCGAAGGTTACGCCGGGGCGCCAAATTGCGTTCCGTCCCTTCCCTTGGCGTCCGTCGGATCTTCGACGCGGACCCAATGTGGACCGAGCTTTGTTGCGCCGCGAGCGCGCCGAGTGAGTGTCACCGGCGAGCCGTCACATGCATTTGACCCGTTTGGCGTAAGTAAGCAATCATGCGGGAGCATAGGTACCTGCCCCTTTAAGAAGAAGTCCATTGCCCGACATTCGCGGACACATCCTGATCATCGCCGCGCATTTGAGAGATCGGCGGGAGGCGATCCTTCACGCTTGGCAGCGTGCCATCGCGCGTGATCCAAAACTGTCCGAGGGGGACTCCCTACCCCGCGCTGAATTGATTGATCACATCCCAGCCTTGCTCGACGCGTTTGATCTTGCGCTTCGCCAAGCGGCTGATGCAGGTACAGGCATTGAAACCACCGGGCTCGCTGCGGGCGCCGCGCACGGCTTGCAGCGCTGGCAGCAGGGCTACCACCTGCGCGAGGTCACCCGCGAGTTGGGCAAGCTGAATGAAATCGTCGTTTTGGAATTGGACCTCTACACCCAGGCCCATCCGCAAATCTCGATCGAGGCCCTCACCCAGGTGCGCCAAGTGTGGACCACCCTTTGCAGCCGGGAAATCGAAGAAAGCGTCAGCCAATACTTTTCACTGCAGCAACGGGAAGCCGCCGGCCAAGTCGCCGATTTGGAGCAGGCGCTCGATGAGCTGCGTCAAATGGAACGGGAGCGTGCCGATTTGTGGCGGCAAGCCGCGCACGATCTGCGCGGCAACTTAGGGGTCGTCGCCAACGTGACGGTGGGCTTGACGCGCCATGCCCGAAACGATGCCTCCCGCGAGGACTTCGTGCGCATCTTGATGCGCAATGTCACTTCGCTGCATCAGCTGCTGGATGATGTCACGAGTCTTGCGCGCCTGCAGGCAGGGCGTGAGAAGCGCCGCGTTGAGCCGCTCGATGTGACCAGCATTCTGGAGCCCTTATGCGAGGGAATTCGTCCTCTGGCGGCGCAGCGCAATCTCTATCTCAGGAGCGAGGGACCTTCCGGCTTGGGCGTGGACGGTGATGCCGTGAAAATGCGCCGCATCGCGCAAAACTTGATCTTAAACGCGGTGAAGTACACCGGTCAGGGCGGCATTACCGTCACGTGGGGTGACAGTGAAGCGGGGGACCGGAAACGCTGGTTACTATGCATCAAAGATACCGGCCCTGGCTTTCACACGGAATCCGGCCAGCCCATCGCCGCAGCCTTGGAGCCTCAGGCTGGTATCGGGGCGGCATCTGCGACCACCTCCGCAAGTGAACGCGAGGGTGCCGCCATCAAGAATGATCCCGTTGTCGGTGGCGCGCCGAGCCCAACGCTGCGCGGGGATGCGGGCGAGGGGATAGGACTATCGATCGTCAAGCGATTATGCGAGATGCTGGACGCGACCATCGAGATGCAGTCAATGCCCGGGCAGGGCACGACCTTTCGGATCTTTTTCCCGAAATCTTATTCGAACTAAGGCGCCCTGCCCGTCGGCGGCGGCGCGGCGCCGCAAGATAATCCTGCACCCAATCAAAAGCTGCCCCGCCGCGTAAGCGCCATTGAGGCTCCTCTAGGTTTGCAAAACCTACAAGCACTTGGCGGTGGAACCGATAGGGCATGCGTATGCATACCAACAGAATTGCAATTGACGGGGCCGGGATGCTGCGAGGCCGCCGTTAAGGAGCGCTCAACGCATGACGAGCCGACGAGCGCCAAGGAGCAACCGGAGGAGATAACTTATGAATCTGCACATCTTAAGATCCAGCGGGAAGATCGTACCCCTAGTGGCACTGAGCATCGCCGCCTGCGCGAGCAACCCTGCGGCCAATGAGAAAATAGCCGTTGCCAAAGCTTCGCTGCAGCGAGCCGAGCAAGCCGGCGCGCCACAAGCGGCGCCGGTTGAACTCGCAAGCGCACGTGACAAGTTGGCGCGTGCGGAGAAGGCCAGTGCCGACCGCGAGGCGACCCTGGCCAATTCGTTGGCCGATCAGGCCAACATTGATGCGCAAGTCGCCGAAGCGAGCGCGCAACAACAGCGTTCTCACAAGGCCGCTCTGGACTTTGACGCAAGCTTGCAGGCCCTGCGTCAAGAAACCCAGCGAAGCACACCGGATCAATAGGGGAGAATCGTATGAACAAGAAACTATGCACCAGCGTCGGCCTGGGGCTGATCATGGCCGCATGCGCCTCGACGCCGAAACCCAACCCCGCACTCGACAGTGCCCGTGCCGCGGTTGAATCTGCCGAAGCGGATCCGAATGTACCTAAATACGCCGCGCTGGATTTGGAAGCCGCCAAAAAGGATCTGCAGCTGGCGGAAGCCGCGGCGATGCATCATGAGGAGGATGCCGCGGTAACGCAGCCGGCGTACATGGCCGCGCAGACAGCACGTATTGCACAATTGCACGCTGCCGCCAAGGCCGACGACGCGCGCGTCGCCGCCGGGCAAAGCGAGCGCGATCAGATTCAGTTGGCGGCGCGCGCGCGCGAAACGAACAACGCAAAGCTGGCGCGCGATCAGGAAGCGGCAAAGGCCTCGCGGCTGCAAGCGGAAATCGATGAGCTCAAAGCCAAGCCCACTGACCGTGGGTTGGTGCTGACCTTGGGCGATGTGCTATTTGAAACGGGCAAGGCCGAACTTAACTCGGGAGCGGCGCGCAAGCTTGATCAGCTCGCGCAATTCTTGACGGAGCATCCCGACCGGCGCGTGGAAATCGACGGATTCACGGACAGCGTTGGCGCAGACGCGTTCAACCAAAGCCTTTCAGAGCGACGAGCGGATTCGGTCCGACTCGCGCTGCAGTCCCGCGGCATTGCCGCCGAGCGGATCTCGAGTCAGGGTTTTGGCAAGGGTTTCCCGGTCGCGAGTAATGCGGAATCCAGCGGGCGCCAACTAAATCGTCGGGTTGAAGTGGTGATTGGCGGGGAGAACAATGCCGCGATTGCGACCCGTCGGTAGTCTTGGTGACCGAAGGGTTGCAGCGCATGATTGCAACGTCTGCGTTGCCGGTTAAGGGCGGATCGTGCTGCTTTTGAGCGCGCGGATGGTCTCGGCGAGTTGGCGCGGATCTGCAGGTTTGGTCAGATGTGCGTCAAAACCGGCATCAATCGTTCGCTGCTTGTCGCGATCCTCTCCCCAACCCGTGAGAGCAACGATACGCATGTCGCGGCCGACTACCGCGCGAAGGCGGCGACAAACCTCATAGCCGTCCATGTCCGGCAGCCCAATATCGAGCAAAACGACCTCGGGTTTGAATTCCTGTGCCGCAAGAAGACCCGAAGCGCCATCGTAGGCGACCCGGACCAGACCCCCGCGCTCCTCGATGAGGATTCCGAGTATGTCGGCGCCATCGCGGTTGTCATCGATCACCAGAAGACGCACGGCTTCAAGCACCCTGCCGCTGTCGAGTGCGGGCTGGTCGTCGATCGACGAGATGCCCGGACGCGAGGCGTCTTCGAGAACTTGTGTGGGATTGTTTGGCGCTCGTTTGGATTTTAGTTCTTGCATGTTTCACCCGCAAAGCAGCACAACACCATAAATGAAAACTGCTGTCTATCCGCCTTAAGGTCCCTTCCGTTGTAGGCCGGGCAATACATGCCCGTTTTGCAGGGCGCCTCTATTTCTTGCGGGCCTTTTTCTTCCTAGGAATCTTCGCACCCGCCTTGCGGGCCTCGGAGAGACCGATCGCGATCGCCTGCTTTCGGCTCTTCACCTTCCTTCCTGACCGGCCGCTCTTGAGCCTCCCCCGCTTCATTTCGTGCATGGCCCGCTTGACCTTGCGACTGCCGCTGTTCTTTTTGGTTGCCATGTAACTTACTCTCCCGGGATTGAAGCGTGGGTGCATGGTGAGGCCCGACGGAAAGACTCAACATAGGCATGAGACTTGTCTCAGCGTCAGACTATGCCGCGCTCAGGCCGTACCGTACTTGGTGGCCACTTCGATGCCGACGCTCTTCAAAAAATCGGTGGGCAGAACGCCACCGGCGCTGACGATCACCGCATCGTTGCTCAAGTTCACGGCCTTGCCGGATACCTCGATCTGCACACCCTGGGCATCGATTTGCCGGATGTTCGAGTTCAACAGCACGCGCAATCGACCGGCCTTGGCCGCGGCCGAAACGCGCTCGCGGTTCTTCGGCTTGGCGCGATCGAATGCCTTGCCGCGATAAGACAGCGTGACTTCGGTGTCGCCGCCCAGCTCCGCGATGCTGGCAGCCGCCTCGAGGGCGCTGTCGCCGCCGCCGACGACCAATACGCGCTGCCCGGCATATTGCTCCGGATCGAGCAGACGGTAGACCACCTTCGGCAGCTGTTCACCGGGCACGCCGAGCTTGCGCGGCGTGCCGCGCCGGCCGATCGCCAACAGGATGCTGGAGGTGATGTAGGTTTGCTTGTCGGTCTTGACCTCAAACACACCGTCCCGCACGCGCGCCGACTCGACCTTCTCCCGGTATTTGATCTTCAAGCCTGTCTTGCGCTCCGCGTCCTGCCAGAACTTCAGCAGATCCTCCTTCGAAGTGTGATTGAACTGCATCTTGCCGATCAGCGGCAGGTCCGCGGGTGCCGTCATCACCAACTTCGCCCGAGGATACTGAAACACGCAGCCGCCGAGGGAGTCCTGCTCGACGGTGATGAAGCGCAGATTCTTTTGTGTTGCGGCAAGGGAGGCGGCAAAGCCCGCGGGGCCCGCACCGACAATCAGCAAATCCAGCGCGTCCTTGCGGCGCGGGCGCGAACGAATCACCGATTCCACCGCCTGCCTACCCTGCTCGAGCGCATTCTTGATCAGACCCATGCCGCCGAGTTCTCCGGCGACGAAAATCCCCGGCACCGTGGTTTCGAATGTGGGCGAGAGCACGGGAATGTCCACGCCGCGCCGCTCGGTACCGAAGACCAGGGTGATGGCATTGACCGGACAAGCGCTGCGGCAGGCGCCGTGACCGATACACTCGCTGGGGTTGACGAGCTGCGCTTTGTTCTGGATGAGCCCGAGCACGTGATGGGATTGCTGTTCCGGGCACACCGCGATGCACGAGCCGCAGCCAATGCAGATGGTCGGGTCGATGATCGGATGCAGCGAGGCGGGCTCGGTGAGTCCGGCGCGTACGGCGGCGTCCTTGACCTGCGTGGTCGTTCGCTCGCGTGCGGCGCGCCGCACGGCATACACCGCGCACAGAATCAGCGCGGGGATCGCATACACCAAGTATTCAATGGGCATAATTCGCCGAAATAAATAGCATATTCCGCAACGGCGCACCGGATCGACATCGCAGAACCATGGCCGCTCGCACGAACTGTGCGCCAGTCCGCACGTTGTCTGTCGCACGTGCGCGACAGCACCGGTGTGCGCGCCAATGAACGCTATCATGGCGCCATGGCATCACCATCCGCTGCATTGATTCGTCCGCCGCGCTGGCGTCGGTTCGCCTCGGCCGGCGCCATTTTCAGCGCCGCGGTGGCCGCGCTGTTGTGGTTCGGTTGGAATTTTCCGACTGACCGCTTCATCTCGCCTGCCCATGGTTTGGGCTATGCGCTCGGCATCGTCGGTGGATCGATGATGTTGCTGTTGCTGCTGTACCCGCTGCGCAAGCGGATTCGCTGGCTGGGCTTCCTCGGATCGACGAGCCTTTGGTTCCGCACGCACATGGTTCTTGGTGTGCTCGGCCCACTGCTGGTGCTCTACCACGCAAATTTCAGCTTCGGTGCCACCAACAGCAACGTCGCGATGGTCTGCATGCTGGTGGTGTCCGCCAGTGGATTGTTCGGCCGTTATTTTTATGCGCAGATCCACCACGGCCTGTACGGCGGGCGCGCCTCCTTGCAGGAGCTGCGCGCCGCCTCGCAGCGGCTGCACGGGCAGAACAGCGCCACCCAGTTGGTGCCCGGACTGATGGAGCGGCTCGCGAGCACGGAGGAAAAGCTCATCGCCGTGGGTGGCTGGCCCGGCCTGAATTTGCTGAGCCCGCTGCTGCTCGCGGTGTCGGGTCGCTTCGCGCGTTGGCGCTTGCATCGCTTCGCACGTACCCAGATCGCCGCAGCCGTCAGCGGCTCGCCCACCCTGGCGCCGCACCAGCGGCGGCTGCTCGAGGTGGCCTTCGCATATATTGACCGGCGCTTGCATGCGGCCCGGCGGGTGGGCACCTTTGAGACTTACGAGCGCCTGTTCTCGCTCTGGCACATTCTGCACCTGCCATTGTTCTTCATGCTGCTGATTGCCGGCACCGTCCATGTGATCGCCGTACACGTGTACTAGGGAGCCTGTCCGAGTATTCCACGCGGCCGCGGCTAACCCGACTCGAGTAGCGATTTTACATCGGCGAAACCGCGCATCGTCGCGATCTCGCCGGCCGTCTTGCGGCTGCTATTGCGAAGACGCGCATCGGCGCCGGCACTCAGCAGCAGCTTGCAAACCGTCGTGTCGCCGGCGCGACTGGCGGCGATGAGCGCCGTATCGCCGAAGTTATTTTGCGCGTTGACCTCGGCTTTGTGCCGCAGCAACAGTCGCACGACCTCGCTGCGGCCCTGCGCGGCCGCGAGCAGCAGCGGCGTGTCGCCTAGACTGGATTTGGCGCCCCCCAATGCGCCTGCCTCGAGCAGCTTGTTGACCACGGCGAGCTGGCCGGCAGCGGCGGCGGCCATCAGCGGCGTCACGCCGCTGCCATCGGCCTGATCGGGCGCTGCGCCGTGCTCGAGCAGCACCTCGAGCAGCTCGGCGCGGCCGGTTTCCGCCGCCAGCCACAGCGCCGTGCGCCCGGCGGAGTTCTTCGCCGCGGGACTCGCGCCGCGCTCCAACAGGCGCGCGGCGAGCTCGGCGTTGCCGCGTTGCGCGCCGATCATGAGCGCCGTGTTGCCGGCGCCATCGACGGCATCGACGCTGGCATGCGCATCGAGCAGCGCCGTCAGCACCGCCATGCCGGCGCCTTGCGCGGCAGCCGACAGCGGCGGTGCTTCATTCGCAGCGTGCAAGTCCGCGCTTACGCCGCCCGCGAGCAGGGCGCGCACCATCGCCACGTCGGCACGGCTTGCCGCCAGCACCAAGACCGTCTCGCCGTTCGCGCCGGGCTTGGCAGGGTCGGCACCATGACGCAGCAGGCTCGCCACCGAGCGCGAGGCGCTCGAGCGCACGGCCAGTAGCAGCGCGCTCTCACCGCGCGGAGTCAGGCTCTTGGCATCGCTGCCGCCGTCGAGTTCGCGGTCGACACGGGCGGCATCATCACGTTCGATGGCGATGAAGAGCGGCCTGAGACCTCGGTACAGCGGGCCCGGATTGTCGTAGACGGCGCCCCGTTCCGCTCGTGCCGGCGCGTCGTCGCTGTGCGCACGCGCTCCCTCGGCGAGCAGCATGCTGACCGCATCCGGCGCGCCGTTTCGGGACGCCGCGTCCATGGCCGGTTGCAACTGCGCGCCGCGAAGCGACGCGCCCAGCGCCGGCAACAAGACCTCGAGCTGTGCACGGCGATTGGCGCGGGCCGCGTAAATCAGAGGTGTGGCGCCGGCCGCATCGCTTAATGCCGGGTTGGCGCCCTTGCCCAGCAGAAGGGTCGTCAGGCGCGGGTCGCTCTGCGCGGCGGCGTGCATGAGCGGCGTCGATTGGAAATGGTCCGCTTGATCGACGACGCTGCCGTGTTCCAACAACAGCCGGGCTGCAGCCACGGAGCCGGCCTCGGCAGCCTGGTTCAACAGCGTGCTGCCGAAGTCATCGGCGGTGTTCGGATCGGCACCCCCGAGCAGAGTCTGCAACAGATGCGCATCGGCTCGGCGCGCTGCACCGATGAGCAAGGCACGTCCCGCATCCGCCGCAGTGGCGGCGCTGCGGTCGGGAGACAGCGGCAGGCGTTGTTCGCGCAATGCATCTTGCGCCAGCCGATAGCCGCTCCGGGCTGCCTGTTCGAGCGAGCGCGCGCCCTCGGCTGCCGCGTCGGCGTCTGCGCTCGAACAAAGAACCCCGGCGAGCACGAAAGCGGCGCCGGCATGCCCGCTTTGCGCGGCAGAGCGAAGCCATTTCAAGGCGGCGTTTTGGTCGGGCTTGCGGTCGAGACCGCTCAAATACGCCAACCCCAACAAATATTCGGCGTCCACCGAGCCATGTTCGGCTTGCACCGTCAGTTCCTGAACGGCGTGTCCGAACTGCTTGCCGCGGATGGCGCTGCGCGCCGGCTCCAAGGGATCGGCTGCCGGCGCACCGAGCGCCGCCGCGCTCAGCAGTCCCAAGAGGAAGGCGATAGTCGTGCCGGGCCTGGCATGCATGCGCCATAGCCTACCTCATCCGGCGGCGGCGTGAACTCTGCATGACAAAGCCCGTCGTCATCCGGCGACATTGAGTCGTGATTCACAGTTGCAGCGTCGCCACTCCGCGACTGGCGCGAATCCCGTATTTTCTAGGCTAGTATGTGTTTGGCTCATGGGCGGGACGTCACGACGAATCTCGCAGGAGCCGAAAGAAAAATCGAGCGACGGGTATCAGGGAGATATAGCGTGCGCGTGTTTGCATCGGTCCTCGGATGAGCGGAGCTCAGCCTGCATTTTGGTTCATCGCCGGCGCACTGTGCAGCGTTGCGGCGATGTTGCTCACCGCGCCGCTGCTGCGTTCACTTGGCGCCATGGCCGGTTCGCGTCGCGCGGCTGCCACCGTTGCCGCGGCATTGCTGTTGGTGAGCGCGGCGGCCGTCTCGCTGTATCACTTCTGGGGCACACCGTCGCTGCTCGGCGCTGCGCCTGCGCACACGGCCGCCGCTGCCGGCACGGCCGTCGAGTCGGTCGAGTCGGCCACGCTCAAGCTCGCAGAACGCCTCGCGAGCGGCGGCGGTTCACAGGCCGATTGGGAATTGCTGGCGCAATCCTATGACTATCTCGGACGCGGCGCCGATGCACTCGCGGCGAGGCAAAGGACCGCCGCCCAGGGCGTCCTGCTCGGCAAGGAGGTCCCCGCGACACCGACAAACGGCATCGAGTCATTGCCGCACGATGCCGCCGCGGCCGCGCCCTTGCTCGCGCAAGCCGAGCAGTTTCGGGTCGCGCACGATTACGGCAAGTCGCTCGAAGCCTATCGCGGCGCCATGGCGCTCGATGCAAGCAATGCCGACGCCTGGGCGAACTACGCGGACACCGCGGCGGCGGCCAACGGCGGCAAGTTGGCCGGTCCGCCGGCGCAGTACCTGCAGCACGCGCTGCGGCTCGATGCCTCGCATCCAAAGGCGCTGTGGCTGCAGGCGAGTCTGCTGATCGAAGAGCACCGCTATGCAGAGGCGCTGCGCGAATGGCAGCAGTTGAAGCGCCTGCTGCCGCCCGATTCGCCGGATGCGCGCATCGTGGCTGGCAACATCGCCGAAGCTCAACAGTTGGCAGGCGTCGATGCTGGTGCTGCCTCCGGCGCTGCGTCGGCCTCGCGGGCCGCACCGGCGCGCCTCATTGGGGAAGTGGAGCTCGATCCCGCGTTGCGCGCACGCGCGGCGAGCGGCATGACGCTGTTTGTGTTCGCCAAGTCCTCGGCCTCTCCCGGCCCGCCGCTCGCGGTACTGCGCACCCAGGTAGATCGCTGGCCGATGCGCTTCGAATTGAATGATTCGCAGGCCATGATCGCCGACCGCAAATTATCTGACTTCTCCTCGGTGATCGTCGAGGCGCGGCTCTCGAAGACCGGCCAGCCCCTGGCGCAGAAGGGAGACCTGCAAGGAGCCAGTGCAGCCGTCAACCCCGGTGCGAACGCGCCGGTGCGCGTACTCATCGACGCGGTTGTCGGCGAGGCAGGCGGGTAAGCATTCAGACATGTCGCGCCGAGCGTTGAGGACACGGATCATCATGGCACTGCTGGTCACACTGTTGGGAGCAACGTCGAAGCCTGCGGCCGGGGCTCAGCTGGAAAAACTGCTGATGCCGGGGCCGGTAGCGGCGGCGCATGCGCAGCTCGAAGACAACTGCAGCAATTGTCACGATCTGAAGAACCCCGCGCGCCAGACCGCGCTGTGTCTCGACTGCCATAAAGACATTGCCGCCGACTTGGCCGCGACACGCGGCGCACACGGCCGCATGCAGAACGCGGCGAAAAGCGAATGCCGAGCATGCCACACTGAACACAAGGGACGGGCCGGCGACATCGTCAATTTCAGTCCGCTCGGCTTCGATCACGCCGGCACGGAATTTCCTCTGCTTGGTGGACACGCGGCGCTCGCCTGCAATGCCTGCCACCGCGCGGGCGAGCCGTACCGCAAGGCCGCCACCGCTTGCGTCAGCTGCCACAAGAGCAACGACGCGCACCGGGGCGGCCTCGGACAACAATGCCAAGTTTGCCACGACTCCGGCGCGTGGCAGCATGTGCGCTTCGATCACGACACCACGCACTTTGCGCTGCGCGATGCACATGCCAAGGTGGCGTGCGAGGCCTGTCACATCGGCGCTCAATACAAGGACACACCCACCCGCTGCGTCGCCTGTCACACGCCGGACGACGTGCACGCGCGCGCTCGCGGCGATGATTGCGCCAAGTGCCATACCGTCGTCACTTGGCGCACGGCCAGGTTCGATCACGCCAGGGAAGCCGGCTTTCCCCTGAACGGCGCTCACGGCCACGCTGCCTGCGGTGCCTGCCACAGCAGCGCGACCTTCCAAGACAAACCGCCGCGCGATTGCAACGGCTGTCATCGGCCGCAGGATGCGCACGAGGGTCGCTTCGGCAGCGCCTGCGCCTCGTGCCACGATGAGGTACATTGGAAACCGGCGGCATTCGATCACGCAAAGTCCGCCAAATACGCTCTCATCGGCGCGCATGCACGTCTCGATTGTCACACTTGCCACACGGCCGAGGTGGCGCTGCAGAAGCTCGGTACCGATTGCTTTTCCTGTCACTCGGCGCAAGACCCGCACGGCGGCAAGTTGAATCGGGCCTGCGACGCCTGCCACGGCAACGAAACCTGGCAGGGAGGACTGCGATTCGATCATGACCTGACCAAGTACCCCCTGCTCGGTCAGCACGTGATCGTGAGCTGCGCCCAGTGCCACACCAGCATGCGATTCGCGGGTGCGCCGACCGCTTGCGCGTCTTGCCACAAGACCGAGGACGTGCACCAAGGTTCGCTCGGGCAGGATTGCGGTGCCTGCCATTCGCCGGCCGGCTGGAAGCTATGGGAGTTCGACCACGGCAAGCAGAGCGGCTTCGAACTCACCGGCGCGCATCGACGCGTCGAGTGCAACAGCTGTCACCGCGAACCGGCCGACAAGGTGAAGTTGCCGACCGAGTGCGCGTCCTGCCATGCCAAAGACGACGTGCACGTGGGCGAATTCGGCCGCCAATGCCAGCGCTGCCACAACACCCGCAGCTTTGCCGCCGCACGGACTCACTAGGAGGCGCATGCAAAGGCACACCGCAATTCTTGCGTCCCTGGCGGTGTGCCTGCTGTGGGCGGTGCCGGGACACACGGCGCAGATCGGGGCGCCCAAATTTGATCATTTGACCACCGGCTTCGAGCTGCTGGATGCGCACCTCAACGTGCCGTGCGAATCTTGCCATGTGGGCGCGGTATTCAAGGGCACGCCGCGCGACTGCGCCGCCTGCCACAACCGCGGCGCGCGCATCACCGCGACTTTCAAATCGCCGACGCATGTACTGAGTACCGATCGCTGCGATGCGTGTCACACCGCGGTGGCCTGGCAGCCGGCCAGTCGCTTCGATCACCAAGAAGTGCGCGGCAGCTGCGCCACCTGCCACAACTCGGTGATCGCGCAGGGCAAGTCCGCGACTCACATTGCCTCATCCAACCAATGCGATGCCTGCCACTCCGTGTTCGGCTGGACACCGGTGATACGCTTTGATCACTCGCAGATCAGCGGCAACTGTGCCAGCTGCCATAACGGCAGCATTGCAACCGGCAAGCCGGGCAATCACATCCCCACCACCGACGGCTGCGATACCTGTCATTCCACCAGCGCCTGGGTGCCCGCCAATGGCATGCATGCCGGCAACATCAGCAATTGCTACGCCTGCCACAACGGCAGCATCGCCACCGGCAAGTCCTCGACTCACATTGCCAGCAGCAATCAATGCGGCGCGTGCCATTCGGTGACCGCGTGGAATCCGGCGGTGACGGTTGATCACACGCAAGTGCAGGGCAGCTGTGCTTCCTGCCACAACGGCACGGCAGCCCGGGGACTGCCGGCCAATCACTTCCCCATTTCGGAGGATTGCGGTGTCTGTCATCTATCGACCACCGCGTTTGGGCCGGGGACGAAGATGAATCACACCGGCATCGTGTCGAATTGCAGCAGCTGCCACGAGACCGGCATGAACTGGGTGGGCGTCACCATGGTGGACCGTCCCACCGCGGGGCAGGATGCCGGCCACCCGAGCACCGGCGACTGCGCCAACTGCCACGCCTCGACGGTGTCGTTCACGCTCGGCATCAACGCGAAGCCTGCGAATCACATTCCGACCAATCAGGCCTGCACGCTCTGCCACACCAACCCGAATAATTTCGCGGTGTACACCATGAATCACACCGGCATCACGGGCAATTGCATCCAATGTCACGGCGCGGGCTTGAGTTTCGCCAACATCATTCCCAAGGAACCGCCGCCCACGCATATTCCGACCGCCGGCATCGCCTGCGAGGGATGTCACTCCCCGACGGTGTTCACCTCATTCGCCGGCACGACGATGAATCACACGCCGGTGGCGGCCATGGCCTGCGATGCCTGCCATGAAACCGGGATGTCTTGGTTCGGCGTCAAGATCCAGGACCGGCCCAGGGGACATCACACCGGACAGGACTGCAAGGGTTGCCACGGAACCAGCAACTGGAACAGTGCCAACGGTAATGCCGTGCCGCCCGGTGTGGCGGGAACGGCCCGGGTGCAGAAGGCCGTGCCGGCCACCGGCAGCGCGACATCGATCACGGCTGCATCCCCGATGCAGGCGGCGATGAGTCCGCTGCGGGGCCCGACGGTTTCCATCATGCAAAGTGCGCGCGCTGCGCATGCGAACGCCGGCGGCCGCTGCGCCGGTTGTCACAACGGACTGAGCGCCGCCGGCAAAGGCAGCCGGCACATCCAGAGCAACGACAGCTGCGACAACTGCCACACCACCATCGCCTGGCTGCCGGCGCGATTCGAGCATCAGGGCGTTGCGCAGGCCTGCTCCAGTTGTCACAACTCGGTGGTGGCGGTCAGCATGCCGGCGAGCCACGTACGCACGAGCTTGGCGTGCAGTAGCTGCCATTCCACATTCGCCTGGCTGCCGGCAATCTTCTCGCACACCGGAGTGACCGGCGCCTGCCAGGCCTGTCACAACGGGAGCGGCGCCTCCGGCAAGTCCACCGTCCACATGCTCACGACGCTCGACTGCGCGAGCTGCCACGACACGCATTCCTGGGGTTCGGCCCGATACCGGCATACCGGGCCGGCCTATCAGGGTCCCGCCGTGGCCGGCGGCAATTGCCGGGGGTGCCACAAAAACAATACCGACAAGGTCGCGCCCGGCCCAGGACCGGTGCCGCAGGTGAACGGTGGGCGCCACTGATCCCGCCCAGCGCCGCTTTGCGCACGCGTTTCTTCTCATGGCGATGACGTTCCCGTGCATCGCCTGTCCGGCCATCGCGCACGCACAGTCTGCAGGGCACCTGATTGAACTGATCGATGTTGCGGAGCGGCCCGATCATGTCAATATCACGGTGCAGTTCGGCTGCAGCATGCGCTACCTGTCGCACCTACCGGCCAGCAGCGGCAGCGAAACCACATTTCGCTTCAAGCCGGGTCTGGATTGCGGCCTCGGCCAGTTTCCCACCGCTGTGAACGAGCAGCCTTCGATCGCCGGCGCGGAAGCCTACCTGCAGGCCGCAGACCTAGAGGCCGGCGCTCCCGGAGAAGTCAACGTGGTGTTGAGTTGGCGCCGGCCCGTCGACTATGTGGTCGCGCCCATCGGTGGTCAACGCGGCTTCGTGGTGCGCCTGATCGAAAAGCCCGGCAAGGCCCAGGCGTGGATGCAAGATGCCTCGATCCCCGCGCCGAACTACGCCGTCAATCTCGAGTCGCACCCCGCGCCCTTCAGCCCCGAGGAGCTGTCCGCCGCGAGCAGCCGCTTCGGCTTACCCGCCTACGACTCGAGCACGCAAGTCGACGGCGTCACCTGGCATCGCCTGCGTGTCGGTCCGGTGTCATCCCGCAAGGATGCCGAGGCCCTGCTGGCGCTGGCACTGTCTGGCTTTCCGCGCGCCTGGCTGGTCATCGGCGAGGATGAAGACAGGGCGCAGCCGGTCAATGTCTCGCTGGTATTGCCGCCGCCGGCCGCGGGCGCGGTGCCCGATGCGCCATTGAGCGATGCGGAACGCGCCGGGCTGCTCGCGGATGCAAGGTCGGCGCTGGCGGCACGCGAGTTTGCTCATGCGGTGGAATCGCTCACCTCATTGGTGCGCCAGCCGGAGTACCGCGAGCGCGCGCAAGCTCAGGAATTGTTGGGACTGGCGCGTGAACGCGCCGGGCAGTTGGCGCAGGCCAAGGCCGAATACGAAGAATATTTGCGGCGCTACCCGAAGGGTGAGGGCGCCGAGCGCATCCGCGCGCGCATCCGGGCGTTGGCGCTGGCCGGGCGCGACTCGGCCGCGCCGCGCCCTCATCAGCCGGGGGCGGCCAATGGCTGGTCGGCGTCCGGCGGTGTGTCGCAGCTATACCGCCGCGATCAAGAAAATGTCAGCGCCGCCGGCACGCAATTCGACCAGACTGCGCAAGGAGCACTCGTGAACAACGGCGATTTTCTCACCCGCCGGCGCGGCGATACGTTCGATTTTCTCGGCCGATTGTATGCCGGATACACGAAGTACTTGGGAAGCGCCGGCGGCGTGCCCGGCAGCCTGACCCAGGTCAACGCCGCCTTCGTCGAACTCACCGACAAGGACTTGGGGTTGAGCGGCCGCCTCGGGCGCCAGGTGCGCGGAACCGACGGCGTGTTCGGCACCTTCGACGGTGCCTGGCTGAGTTACCGCATCCAGCCGAAACTCAGCATCAACGCCACCTTCGGCAGCCCCGTCGACTCGGTCAACGAAGGGGTGCGAACCAATCGCCAGTTTGCCGGCCTGTCGGCCACGCTCGGCACCTTTGCGCAGAGTTGGGACCTCACCGGTTACATTCTCGAGCAGCGATTCAGCGGCCTCGAGGACCGGCGTGCAGTCGGCTTGGAGTCGCGCTACTTTTCGGGCGGCCGATCGTTCATCGCATTGATCGACTACGACGTCTACTTCAGGCAACTGAACAGCGCGACGCTGATCGGCACGCTGACGCTGCCGGCTTCATTCAACTTCAGCTTTGATATCGATCATCGCGAAACGCCGATTCTCACCCTGCGCAACGCTTTGATCGGCCAGCCGGTAACCACTCTCGATTCGCTGTTGGTCAATTTTACGCCGCTCCAAATCGAACAGCTGGCCCGCGACCGCACGGCCTGCAGTGATGTGCTGACCGCGACCCTGGCCCGTCCGATCGGCGAGCGGTTTCAATTGAGTGCCGATCTGTATCTCACCCGCATCGGCGCAACCCCCGCTTCGGGCAATGTGCCGGCGACTCCCGCGAGCGGCCTGGATCGCACCGTGCAGCTGCAATGGTTCGGCTCGGGACTTTTCGTGGCGAATGACATTCACGTGCTGTCGCTGCGCTACGAAACCAATCCGATGGCCGTGACCGAATCGGTGGGCCTGAGCAGCCGCATGCCGCTCTGGCACGATTGGCGCTTGGGTCCGCGGTTACGCCTGGACCGCATTCTCTACAGCACCGACCAATCCTCGCAGCTGGCACTGGTCCCCTCGCTGCGGGTTGAGCGCTGGCGGGGGAAGTTGTTGATCGAGTTCGAAGCCGGTGCCGACTTCGGCCGCCGCGAGCTGCAAAATACGCTGGACAATCAATCGAGCCGGGGATACTTCGTGTCCTTGGGTTACCGCCTCGGCTTTTGACCTTATGGCTCGGGTCCTAAGATCAATATTCCGCCGAGCCGCCGCGCTGCTGCTGGGCGTGGGCGCCACGGCCTGCGCCGGCAGCACCGGTTCTTTGCTCAGCGAGTATCTGGACGAACACACCGGCGCGCACGTGGCTGTCGTCGGCCGCCCCTTAACCTTCGCGCTGGAGCGTTCGACGCTGGCGGCGAACGCGCGCGACTACGTCAGCCTGGCTGCGGCGGAAGTGGATCGCAGCGGTCACGCGCAGACCTATCTGATCGGATATTTCTGGTCGACCATTGATCGGCGCAAAAGTGGCGCGGCCTTGGCGCCGGCCGACTTGACCGTGGCGCTGTTCGCGGACGGACGCTGGCTGCGGCTCGCGCCGGAATCCAAGATTCCCGATGATCTGGCGGCGCGCCCGCAGCTGTTGGCGCCACATGCCGCCGCGGCGGTGGAGGCAGTGTATCGGGTCACCCCGGAGCAGCTACGCTATCTTGGTGAGAGTCGCTCGCTCATCCTGCACATCGCAGCGGCAGCAGAGGATGATCCGGATGCCGAACCGTACGCATTGTGGACCGACGGCAGACGCGAACTGAAGGCCTTCAACCGCAGCATTGCGATTCCTTGAGCACGCGCCGGGTCACGCTAATGCGCGGGCGGTTGCGTGGCCGATAGCGACTCAAAGGCTGCGGCGGCTGCCTGGGCGATGGTCACATCGTTATCCTTATTGAGGCTGGCTATTCCAACCGCCCCGACAACCTGTCCCCCTGCCTTCAGCGGAACCCCGCCTCGCAGCGTCATGAGTCCTGCGGTGACAAAGGCCAATCGGCCATTGTCCACGTTGGCTTCGGTCTCGGCACTCGGCCGCTGCAGCACAGCGGAGGTTCGGGCCTTTCCTATCGCAAGATCCGGGCTGCCGGGGCGGACTCCATCCATTTTGAGGAAAGCGACAAGGGTGCCGCTGGCATCGACAACGGCAATGGCGCAGGGAGCGTGAAGCTTTTCGGCTTCGTGTTCGGCCGCGACGAGGACCTGCTGAGCGCCTGATTCGCTGATGGTCTTCACGGTCAGGGTCGGATCAGCCGCCCAAGCACGGGCGACCGTGCAAGCCAGAAGAACCGGACGGATAAGGTATGCGATTCTCTTTTCGGATGATGTCATGGGACCCTCCCGGCGCTCGATTTTAACAGTACGCGCTAGTCCACCGTAAATCCGACGTCGTCGAGATACCATTTATTGCTCCGGAGTCCCGTTTGATCTTGGATCCAAAACTTGACGATGTTGGTGTCGATCAACTTGAATGCAGATAGAGGGATCTTGCAGGAGTTCCACCGGCCCATTTCCGGATCAGTGCCGCCCGAACAATATTGCGCAACCATGATTACCGGACCATCGGGTATGTCGCCGGACGACATGAAGCCCACTTGAAAAATCTGATGCGCAGCCGTGCCCTTGCCGGAAAAGATCAGATATTTGTAGCGCGTAGTGTCGAAACATCCCACGTGTTGGGATTGGCAGGTCAAACTGAAAAACGGTTGAAAGCCGCCCCATTGCCGGCCGCTGATCGCAATATCGAAGGGGCCCTCGAGCGGCCCGCCTGCCTTGTCGCGGTAGTCCACGGCGTCTACCGCAAAAGACCAATCCCCGGCCCAGCGCATCCTGCCGTTCTGATAGACCCAGGCGGTTTTGTCGGCAAGCTTTTGGCCGGGCGCGCTCGTATCCTGAGCGATGGCCGACATTGAGAACAACAGTGTGGCAAGCAGCAGACCTTTCATGGATTCACCCGATTCTAAATTTGGAGCGTAATTGTAGGCGCATTACTACAGTCCGCCGATATCGACATTTTCCTACGCCACTCAGTGATTCACCTGATTGTGCGACCCGACGCACAGTCTATGCTGGACGCCGTGCTTCACTCATTTGTTCAAGCGATCGATCCGTCAAAGATGCCGCTCTCCGGGAATCGCCTCGGCCGGCTCGACGTGCTCAAGCAGATTCTGCGCGCGGTGAGCTATTCGCGGCCAGGTGAGAAGAAACCCCTGGTTCGGCGGATGGCGACACATTTCGCGCGATGCGCCTATCATCTGGAAGAGTTTCGCGAAAAGTTCGGCGACCGGACCAATCTGGCTTTGCAGGAAACGCTCGCGCTGCGACCCTCCCTGATTGAGTGCGTCATTCATCCTTACCTGAACGTGGACTGGCGGTTCGACCAGAGGCTCGACGCGATCAGCGGTCACTATGAACTGCTCAACGGGCGGCTTTCGATTCTGCGCTTCCCCGCTCTTGCCTCGATCATCCTTGCCGAGCTCGGAGACGCGACCCAGATCCGACTCCACAAGTTCTTGCTTTTCGAACATGAAGGCGAGCTGACGGTCAGTCTGTACAAGAGCGAGCAGCGTCTTTACTCAGTGACTTTCACGCTGGGGCAGATC